>ERZ773083.1870-NODE-1870-length-13709-cov-7.401714_pt1 | contig 13709 bp, 8 predicted proteins | sample MGYA00511465_ERZ773083 | MGnify/ENA primary metagenome ERZ773083 (study PRJEB29015, sample SAMEA2738001) | human oral metagenome | biome: human oral; feature: human-associated habitat; material: dental | place: China | collected 2060 ... | reverse complement strand
CTCAGTTCCGGCAGAACATCCACCGTCGTACTGTTGACCGTTGTCGTCGCACTCGCAATATAGTTCTTGACATCCGTCATCGCGGTGGAATTATTGTGCTTGACCGTCGTCGTTCCGTCGTATTCCTTCGTCGCCTGCCCGATGTTAAAGTTGATGCTCGACGGATTCAGCGCAAGCGGCGTGATCTCACCGAGACCGCGTGCGGTGGAACTGAGATTATAGTTTCTAGCATCCGTACCGCCAAGCGTAAGCCCCGAGTATTCGACCCAGTTCTTCTGCTCCGTACCGCCCGAGGGTGTCCACGTTGTGCCGTCGCCGTTGACGTTCGCACTATGGAACGCCTCTGTATGCGTCGCGAGATTGACCACGTCACCCGCGATAGTCGCCCCCGGTGTAAAGCCGACCAGCCCGGGAGGAACATTCGTTGTGCGGTCATAGACCTTCGTCACCTTCTTGAACGCACCCGAAAGATCCTTCGGCGTAATCGTACCTGTCGCCGAAAGTGTGAGTCCACCCGCCGCACTCGTCGCGCCGCCGTCAAAGGAATAGTTGTTCGCATCGCCATTGATCGTAACCCGATACTGGATTGTCTTGTCGATGGGATTGTTCGAGCCGTCGCGGCGCACGTTCTTGTCCGCCACCGTACCGGCATTGTTCATATAGTTCGACGTGATATTGAAGCTCGTGCCGTCCGTCGTGACAAGCTTGTTCGCTGCGGTCGAACCCGCCGCATACTGCACGTTGCCCTTTGGATCCGCATCGGTCAGCGCGTTCCAGTTCTTTGTCGCAGTATTCTTGAGCGTGGTCTGACCATCGTATTCCTTGTCGATGCCCGTGCTCTGCACAAGGTTCAGATTCAGCGCACGGCGCGTGATCTCGCCGTCGCCCGATGCCGTCAGATTCCCGCTCTCAAGGTTTTGCCCGTTCAGCGTGTAGTTCCGAATCGTATCGCTGTCGCCCGATACCGTGATATTGTAGGCGACCTTGCGTGCGTCGGCAACATTTGCCGTCTCCGTGACGCCGTCCGTCTTCGTGAACTTCGCGCCATTCCCGCTGATGGCAAATTGGATCTTGGACGCATCCGTGCCGACGAGCTCGCCCGTATTTGCTGTGAGTGTGCTCCCCGCAGGAACCGTATAGGCGCTCGTGCCGTCATAGACCTTCGTCGCCTTGCCGCCGCTGACCTTAAACGTGTTCGGCGTGATTGCCTTGCGGTTGATCGTGCCCTTGCTGTAGACATTCTTATCGACATCATAGTTGTCCGCCACCGCACTGAACGCCGATCGGAACGCATCGTCCATATTCGCGTACTGAACATCGTGCGGTGTGCCGTTGCTCGCGTTCGCGTTCGTGGCAAAGTTCGTCCCCGAGAGACGTCCGTAGTTGCTCGATGCCGTATTGGCGGTCAGCATGCCCCGATAGGTGGTCTGCAATGTACCCGCCGTAATGCTGTCGCCCGAGAGGATCGTATTGATGACGGTGCTCGTGGGATCGTCTGTGATTCCCGTGATCGTGGCAGACGTATTCGCCGCCGTGCCGTCGTAGGTCTTCGTCACGTCGTTCATCGTGATCTTCAGCTTGCGCGGGTTGATCGTGCCCGTCGCCGCAGACGGCGTGATCGTCGCTGTGACCGTCTGCGCTGCACCCGCACCGGTTCTCGTGCTGATGACATTGTTCCCCGCATCGACGATCTCATAGTCGTTCGCGTACTGCCCCGTCAGCTGTGCCTTATACGTGACATTTTTCTTGATGACATTGCCGAGCGCATCGCGCGCGACATTCTTATCTGCATAGACGGCTGTCGAGGTATTCGTCGGCTGTCCCGTCGCGTCGGTAAACAGATTGAGTCCGACAATCGTATCTCCTCTGAGGGCGTTCCGGTTGCCGTCCGTATGCTCCGCCACCCCATCATAGAGCTTTGAGATCTCACGCGTTGTCGCCTGAATTTTGGCAGGGGTAATACGCCCCACTGCCGTCACGGCGTCGGGATTTGCCGTCGTCACCGCTTCGAGGTTGCGCTTGGATATCGTTGTGCCGAACTCATAGTTCGAGAGCGGGCTCGTCGTCCCGTCGAGCGTCTCCGCATAGACACCATAGGCAACGCGCGCCGCCTCCGAAACGTGGGAGGTGCGATCCGATACCGCCGTGCCCGAACCGGACTTCAGGAAGTGCCCTTCGCTCCCCGTCATTTTGAAGACGATGTTCGGAACGTCCTTTGCAACAATGCCCGTGCCCGGTGTCGCAGACGGATCTGTCGATGGCTTTGCGACCAGATATTCGTCGCCCGCCAGCGTGAAGGTATTCGTGCCGTCATAGACCTTCGTCGCATTCGCCGGCGTGCCTCCGGTTTTGCGCACCTGAAAACCCGAGTTCTCGATCAGGCGTCGCGTGATCGTCCCCGTTCCGGTCTGTGAGTCCGCAATACTGTAGTTGTGATTGCTCAGGAGCCCCGAGAGATTTGTATAGGTGACGGTCTTGCCCGTACCCGCATTGGCATCGTTGTAGGTGCTCGTAACATTTGCCATGGCGGCGGCGGAGAGGCTGGTGGTCGTCGTGCCGTCCACACTCGTAACCGCGCCCTTGGTCGCGCCCGCGACACCGACGCTGTCGTCAATATCCGTGATCGTCTTTGTCGGATTGTTCGTCGTGCCGTCATAGACCTTTGTCACGTCAGCAAACTTGATTCCCAAGGGACGCGGCGTAATCGTGCCCGTATAGCTGCCCGTGAGCGCCTTCGTTGTCGAGATCGGCGTTACACCCTCCGCACCGAGAGTGTAGTTCTGCGACTCTACGCCCGTGCCGGGATTGAAGGACGCCGTATAGGTCACACCCTGCGTGGTTGCACGGTTGTTCACACCGTCCCATACAACATTCGGAGAGGCGTATTTCGCCGTCGACGTGTTCGTGCGCACCGTGTCTCCTGCAACCCACCCCGAGAGCGTAACGAGATCATCGCCGCGCGTGATATTGCGGTTGCCGTCGGTCTGGTCGTCCATCGCGTCGTAGACCTTCGTGATGTGGTTGTTTTTGACCGTCGCCGTCAGCGCCTTCGGTGTGATCTTGCCCGCACCCGTCGCATGGAACGTGCTGCCCAGACTCTTCTGGACACCACCGTCCATGATGTAGTAGTCGGAGAGTTTGTAGTTGATATTGTCATCTGTATACCCCGTCACCTCATAGGCGAGCTTTTCGACATCCTGCACGTTCTTGCTGTAGGTGGTACCGTCATTCTGTGCGAAATGCCCCTTGCCGCCCGTGAGTGCAAACGTGATATGATCCCGGTCGCGTTCGACCAGCCCCGTCGTACCGCCGGTCACGGCATTCGAGGAGATATAGACATTCGAGCTCGGCGTGTACTCGTCGTTGCCGTCGTAGACCTTTTTTGCATCGAGCTTCGCATGGGTCGTCTTGTCATAGACATTGAAGTTATCCCTGAGGATCTCGCGCGGGACGATCTTGCCATCGAGGTAGACCGTCTTATCCGTCGTCGAAACGAGCGTCTTTGTGTTGTTTGCGGGCGTATAGTAGAGTTCATAGTTGCCCGCGTCGTTGCCCTGTAGCCCGACGTTCGTGTACTGGAGCTTGTGCGTGCCCGCATGAAGCTGCTCCACGCCTGACGCATTCGTATACTTCGGTCCGCCCACGGTCGTGAGGCTGACATTGTCCCTTGTCGCATCGTCATCGCCCGTCATAATCGCGCCGTCGGGCATCGCGGGCGTACCGGCATCGATCTGCGCCAGAGTCAGACCCGTCTTGGTATCGTCCAGCTTGATGTTCGGGGGCGTATTGGTCTGCAGCATCGCACTGTCGATCACCGTGGATGTGCCGTCGTATGTCTTATCGTCCGCCGTCTTCTTCTGGATCGAGAGGTAGAGCGGTGCCTTGGTAATGGTCACGCTGCCCGTCAGATTGCTGAGGGAACTGGTGTCAAAGTCATAGTTCCCCGCATCCGGACCGCTAAAGCCGATGCTTCCGCTGAACTTGACGGGCTTGTTTGTGCCGACATTCCTATCGGGGGTGTTGCTGCCATCGACCGCCCACGCCTTGAAACTGCCCGTGGTAAAGTCAAGAGTGACCGAGCCCGCAGCCTTATCCTCTTCAGTAAACCCCGAGGCGCCGATGCCGCCGCTTGTGAGTGCGTCCCGGAACGCCTTTGTCACATCGCTCTTGCCGTTATACATGCGCGAAGGACTGAGCGAACCGTTGTTAAGGCTTACGACACGCGGCTTGATCGTGACGTTGACACCGCGCAGATTCGGACCGTCCTGATCCGTCCAGAGCATCGCCTTCGTGCCCACATTGCGGATGCCGTTTGTCGTGTTGAGGTCATTCCCGCTCACGTAGTCTTTGACGCCGCTCGTATCCGCGCCCGCGCCGAATGTGACATTCGACTTGCCGCCGATGGCATTGGGGGAGTTCTTGTCTACGATCTTCAGATAGTAGCTGTTGTACTCCACGTCCTTCATGTCTGCGCCATTGTTGGTCTTGGGCGTATTGGCCGCAGCCGTCGACGCCGTACCGACTCCATTGAAATAGCGATAGTTGTACGTCGCCTCAGACGAAACACCCATAAATGCGGTCAACAAAGGAAGCGTCCGCCCTTCGTAGATGCGCCATTTCGCGCCGGGCTCGCCCGTGTTGTTGATCGACCAGCCGGCATAGGTGGCGGCTTCCGTAGAAGCAAATCGCGTGGGGGTAGTCGGCGTAGTCACTGGCTCAACAACCCTCATCAGTTTCGTTGCCGTATCGAGCTCGTAGACATGAGATAAAGCACCTGTTAAATTAGTATTATTTGAGGAAAAATTGAGTCCGATATTATAGGAATTTTCGATGCTTAGTACGGGTGATAGGGTTTGCGAAACTTGATAAATGAAGGTTGTTTGCGTCCCGGGTGCAATGATCGGCACGGAGTCGTTGTAGGCATTCGAGATCCGCATGCCGGTTGCCCCTACCGCTGTTCGCCCGACAATGCCACCCGCATTTCCGCCCAAGCGATTCTTGGCATAGACGGAGTCAATCGTCGTATTACTTGATATTGCTCCGACAATGCCGCCCACAACGCCTGCGCCTGTCGTACCGTCCGACTTCTTGCTTGTAATCTCACTGTCTTTGACATAGACATTCTTAATAAGACTGCCCGATGCGTACGCCGCAATACCACCTGCGTAATTGCTGTCAGGATGACCACCTATGACCGATGCCCCAGTTACACCGAGATTCTCGACGCGTGCATTTGAGAGTTCCCCAAAGAGACCCGCGCGATGCGTATCATTTGCTTCGAAGTTTTTGATCTGAAAGAAGTTGCCGTCGAACTTGCCTGTGAAGGGATCCGTCGTATTCCCGATGGGGGTATGACTGCCGCTTGCAAAGTCAATATCCTGCTCAAGCATATACTTGCCCGAGAGGGTTGTTGTGTTTGTATTAATGTTATTCAGCTCGGACTGGTTGGCAACAAGCTGATAGTATTCCGGTGTCGCACTTGTCGCATTCCCCGCCGTATAATTCGTAGGAGCCGATCCACGGTAGCCAATGTGTGCATAGCCGCCGTCGGCAGTCGTAAGACTCGCAGCGGGTGCATCTGTATACACTTTGACGGGATTGGTCGCTGTCACATCCGTCGCATTGAGGAATCGGATGTGGGAGCCGTGCACCTCGACGGTATCCGCCGTGATCTTGCCCATGTTGACCACATCGGCTTTGAGCGCAGCAGTATTGACGAGCGGCGATGCACCACTGCCCGTAAAGGCTGTCTGATTGAGCGTCGATTTCTCCTGCGTCGAGACATAGAGATTCCCGACATTGACCTCGGCGGACTTGCCGAAGATGACACCGTTCGGATTGACGATGTAGACATCCTTGCCGCCCTCGATCTTGCCGTTGATGTTCGAGGTGTTTGCGCCCGTGACGATGTTCAGATAGTTGTGCGTCTTTGCACCGCCGTCATGCACGACACGTTCCCCACTGGCGAGGGAATAGTCCCGCCACTCAATGACATTGTTCGTATTCGAGGAACTGATATTGGTATCATTACCGCTGCGCGAGATCGCTGCTCCGCCACTGACAACATTCTCCCCCGTCGGCGCAGCAAATGCGACCTGCGGAATCAAAAAAGCGCCCGCCATGCCTGCGAGCAGTGCATAGCGCACACGCTGCGATAACTCCGTTCGATTGTTCTTCATTTCCGCACTCCCATAATAGACCTATGATTACTTATACTGTATATCGGATATGATGCCACATTCCATAATAGCATATTGACACAACAAAAGCAAAAAGTCCTCCAATCGTCCTAAGAAGATTGGAGGATTCTCCTATTCTATGCTCCCACCGGAGCCATTTCGGCGCTGTGCGTACTTCCCCCGCTTGGGCGGGGATACTAAGATCGCACGCTTACAACATCGCCTTGTACCGCGCCCACTCCGACTGGGGGATCGCAAGCACGTCCATCGCTTTCTCTACCGTGAGCTGAAGCTCGGTCATTAATCTCCGAATGGAGAAAAGACGCTCCGTCTCTCGCCCCTGCTCGATACCCTGCTCGATGCCCTGCTCAATGCCCTGCTCAAGCACCTCTTCCCTCGCCTCTTCAATGAGTTCCTTCTTGAACTGTTCCCAGATCGGGTTCATACCAACTACTCCTTCCTCTGTATTTTTAAATGCTCCTGCCCGTTCGGCAAGGATATCATAATACATTTTCTCTGGCTGTACACATCGAAAATCGTGCATCAGCCGTCCAAGTGGTGTTTCCTCGTCCACCATCGAGCTGTTCACATAGACGATGTGTGAGCCGTCGTCAAAGACTTCTCCATCGTCCTCGATCATCCGTCGGATCACGTAGAGTGGCTTTGCTTTACCAAGGACATCCGTCTCCGTGATGAAGATCACATACGACTCCGGCAGTTTCTCATAGTCCGCCCCCTCGGGCAGTGCATTTGCATCCATGATGCTGCTGTGATAGCGTGCCCTGCGTGGTGCAGCGCCCTTTTTCGCACGCTGAATCTCGATGTTAAACTCCTGCCCATCCGCAAACGCATGAATATCAAGCCGCAGATCATGCCCGCGCAGATTTTTCAGTGTGTCCTGCGTAACAACACGCGTCGCACGGAGATTCGGACGGTTCAGGATGATCTGCAAGACCAGATCCACACAGGGGAGACTATCCTGAAAAACCGCTGTCATAAAGACATCATCAAGCAGTGTAAAACTCTGTATGACTTCTCTGTAACGCATGCGCCGCGTTTCCTCTCCATCCACAGGCATCGAACCTCCTCTGCTCTTATTTTAGCGTATTTGAGAAGGGAGCGCAATACTGCAAACTAAAAGCCTCCCCTGCCGAAGCGGGGGAGGGGAACCGCATAAGCGGTGGAAGGATTCTTTGAGCAACAGCCTTAATTCTACTTCAACAAGCTCAGCACCGCGCTCGAGCTTTGGTTTGCCTGTGCGAGCATTGCCTGTGCCGCCTGTGTGAGTACGTTGTTCTTCGTGTACGCCGTCATTTCCTTCGCCATATCCGAGTCGCGGATCACGGACTCTGAACTCTGTACATTCTCAGAGGCAACAACGAGGTTGTTGCTCGTAAAGCCAAGACGATTCTGTGCCGCACCAATCGCAACCGCCTGATCGGTCGCCCTGATGAGGGCATTCTGGAACACGTTGATCGCGGCATTCGCCGCCTCGCGCGTCGTCACCTGGATCTTCGGCCCGTTGCCGACAACACCGTTCCATGTCTTAGAGTTCGGCGACGAGCCGGGAACAGGCGGTGCTGGCATTGGCGTATGATCCCACCCCTGCCCGTTCGCAGACTGAAGCCCAAGCGCTGCCGAACGCATATCGGTGAAGCCGACCTTCACATTTTGGTTTGCCTTCGTACCGGTCTGGAGAACCAGCGAGTTATCTTCCGATGGATTCTGCGCACGCACCGTCTCTCTGAAGTCATCAAGCACGGCGTTGACCTCGTTGCGCATGCGCCCATCGCGCCCCATTACACGGAACGTGATGCCCGAGATTTGACCCGTCACTCCAGGGTTTGTTGCTCGAATTGACACTGCCGGTTGGTTGTCCGGCGTATAAACCGGTTTACCATACTCATCAACACCAACTAAGGAGGTTACACCATATAGCCCCCCATCCCACGCCGTAATAATCCCGACCATATCATTGATATTCGTATCAAGGATCGGATTGATCGTACCCGAGTAGGTCACACCATTCTTCGTCCATGTCGCGGTGACACTGTCATGCGGATCAATGGAGAGTGCACTGCCGTCGCGGCGTTTGAGATCAACAAGAGGGGTCAAATCCGTCGTGTCGGTCGCAAGACTCATATTCGCATAGGTCGATTGAGTCCCAGTTCCAATCTGCCCCTTGACAACCCCGTTCTGGGTTCCATCAAGCAGATACTTCCCGTTGTACGTCGTCAGCGCGTTGTCGTCGATCTGGTCGATCAGGCGGTCGATCTCCTTCTGGATAACCGCGCGATCCTCGTCCGTGTTCGTATCGTTCGCGGCGTTGATCGCCTTTTCCTTCAGCGTCTTGAGGATTTCAATAGTCGACTGCACAGCCCCCTCTGCTGTCCGCAGCAGAGCAGAGCCATTCTTCGTGTTGTCGTCGTCCTGATCGAGTGCCCGCACCTGCACGCGCATCCGCTCCGAGATCGCCATGCCCGAGGCATCATCCCCCGCGCTGTTGATCTTCATGCCCGAAGAGACCTTCTGCAGACTCTTTGAAAGCGCGCTCTCGTTCTTGTTGAGCGTATTGAGCGTATTCACCGCCGACATATTATTTTTGACCACCATCGCCATAAAGACTGCCTCCCTGACTGTTATCTATGGATATGTTCCTAAATAATTGCTGAAATAGACGCAGATATGCGTCTTGAAAAATATATCGTCGAAATGAAGAAGTATCTTAAATAGTTCGTGTGATGTTTTTGAATCAGAATATATTTTATTTATTCTCACCTCATTGTGTGAACGCGAATATATGATACATAGTCCCTTGGCGCTAGAAAATCCTCCAAGGGGCTATGGTCGTTCAATGGGCGTATTGTTCAGAATTATACGTTGCTTCGATCGCTTGATATAGTTTCTCTCCTACACTTGTTGGACAAAATCTCCCACCCATGTAATTAAATCTAGTTGCTGTATCTTCATAAATCAAACCTTTTCCAGCAAGACGACCAAACAAAAATATCCGATCTCCCCGATCAATATTTTTAATAACATCTTCTCCATAGTTTAATATTTCTTTCTTCGAACCTTCCTCATCCGATGAATGTAGGTTAAACGCCCGATAAATCTCGCCAAAGCAGATAGCTTCATTCTCACTAAGTTCGCTGATGATATTGATAAAGTCCTCGGCATTAAGCAACTCCTCAGAGTTACTTAATGCCCGAGACAACACCTCGGTGATTCTTACAATTTTCGCTTCATGGGAGCAATCCATAACTTTCATCACAGCATACATGACAAGTTCACAGTGCTTTTGGTTATGTTGATTGAACTTCTCCTCCACGGCTTGTTCCGCACATTCCTTGGCAAAAACGCGCATATTCCTATCCTTGATAAGATCCCTTACGCAATCAAAAACGGGAATAGCCAAGGGAGCTTGATAACTTAAAGCCAATTTCGCTATATCCCCAATCGGTCCCCCAATCAGTTCAAACGCCTTGTCCTTTGCTTTCATCAGATCCGACACAGCAAACATCCCCTCTCACTCGATGTGAAGAATTCACTCAAGTATCTGCCTGCATATACGTTTGCAGCTCATGATGGGCTTGAACATATAGTCATCGCTAATTGTCCGTGCCGCCAACGGTTTGAGCCTACACTCACTCATGCACGCATTCCTTCGTCTCTATTGTACGAATTTTTGCGGGAGAGTGCAAGAAAAAGCCACAATAACAACATTTCACGCATTCTCCCCCTTAATTCCCACCATCCCATAACACTCCTATTGCTTCCTTCACGCAAATTTATGTGCTATAATTCAATATAGGGAACATAGATGCTGGATAAGGAGTGATTCGTATGGATATAAGTCAGGAACGACTGAATGAACTGATCTCCTGCCCCAAAGATATCACACCTTCACAAAAACGAAAATTTGAAGAAATAAACGGTTCGCGCCGTCTGAATTTGAAACTGTATTCAGAAAAGACAAATCTATATTTTCAAATTTTTCGGCTCTACTCCCGAAGTAGTGGAAATAGCATCATTATCTAGGGAAGCAAGATTCCATTCAGCTTATGTTTTCGGTCGCCTTTCAATCGGTATCCATGCACATAAGCTGCCGGCGCCCTTACCGTCACGCCGGGGCGTGCCACCTCCCCCGCAGCGGCGGGGGAGGCTTATATGCCGTGACTTAGCCTTCCCCGCCACAGCGGGGAAGGGGAACCGCTTGCGGTGGAAGGGGCGCTTTGAACGATATAGGCATTGCTCGTGTATTAATGTGTTCATGGCGGGATTATGGATCAGCGGTTCTTTAGATTTAGCCACATCTGTTCTATCCTAAAAAATAACTTTTCCACTAGTTTTGGAGTAGAGCCTCTTTTTTCAATCAAAGATATGCAGCTGATCGAAGGTGACTTGCATGCAAGAGCGGTTAAATTAGTGCAGGAATGGGGCAGACCGTTTGCTAAAGAACTTCAGCAGATGTGGGATACAAAAGAGCTGAAAAAACTCCCTCCGCTGAAATAAATCACATCGAAAGGAGCTAGTTCCCATGCTGTCCATCAAAGTCACAAAGGTTATACCTCTCGATCATCTGCGTCTGCTGGTTTTTTTCGAGAATGATGTGAACAAAATATTCGATGTCGCCGCACTCATGGAAGAATGTCCGGAGTTCGAGATCCTGCGCGATCTCGCCCTGTTCCAGTTGGTCAAGGTCGAGCCGGGCGGCTATGGTATTTCATGGACGGATGAGCTCGACTGCTCGGAAGGTGAACTCTGGGAAAATGGCGTCGAGATTCCTCTGACCGCCGCTGATTTTGCCCGATATGCAAACTACGAGATGATGCACATAAAGAAAGCCTCTTAGAGATTTTATCAATGACACGGCAAACGCCCCTTGGAGATTTCACACATCTCCAAGGGGCGTTTATGATTACATCATAATTTTATGCGTTTCTGTCAATCGTTTGGGGCGAAAAGGAAATGATGATTGTAATGTATCATCTGCTCTGATAAAATAGATAAGGATAGTAGAATCAAAATACTTTGTGGAGAATTCGAGGTGTATTTAAGTGGAACATTTTATCACAGCACTTCATATCAATCATGTTCGGCATCTAAAGAATATTGAAATCCAACTCTCTCCCAAAAAGCGTCAACATTTGATTTTGACGGGGCGAAACGGAAGCGGTAAAACGAGTGTATTGGACGCACTGAAATGGTATTTGTATCTATATCCATTGAACGACATGGGACTACAAGCCTTCATTGACCAATACCCTCAGCCCTTGCTACGGCATTCAAATATTGAGGATTTTCCCTTTTATAGGGCAGAGCATTGGACGAGGTATACATCAGATAGCAATGACGATCTGTCAAATTTTCTTGGCGTATCTGTATCATTTTCAACTGCGGAAGAGAATCTCAAAAATCAGATCAATAAAGGCCGTTTCATCACCGCTTGTTATGAGGCAGTCCGAAATTATCGCGTAGAAAACGCCCCGCATATAGAAAGGGTGTCACTCAAAGACAATTATCTCATGAGTGAGCATCCCGGACAAGAGTTTGTGAAATATCTTGTCGACCTAAGGACAAAGGCAGCCCTCTATCGCGACACAAACCAGCATGAAAAGGCGAAGTATATTGAAAAATGGTTTGAAAAATTCACAGATACTTTGCGTGAGATATTTTCGGACAAAGACCTACAGCTGGAATTTGATATTGATAATTTATCTTTTTATATCTCCGAAACGGACAAAGATCCATTCTCCTTCGACACGCTTTCCAGCGGCTATGCAGCAGTTTTGGATATCGTTGCAGACTTGATAATCCGTATGGAAAAAAATCATAGTGGCACATTTGATGCACCTGGAATCGTACTCATCGACGAGGTGGATGCACACTTGCATCTTTCTCTCCAAAAGAACATCCTTCCCATCCTGACTGGTATTTTTCCACGCATCCAATTCATTGTAACGACACATTCCCCATTTGTTCTTGGCTCCGCCGAGAACGCGGTCATCTATGATCTGGAAAAGAAGCTGCGGATCAGCGGTGAGGAGGGGCTATCCAACCTGACGTACTCCGGTATCGTCGAGGGTTATTTTAAGTCCTCCGAGCTATCTCAAAAACTGGAAGAAAAATATCTCCGGTTTCAAGAACTTTCCCGCAAGGAAAAATTCAGCGAAGACGATTTTGAGGAGCTTGGAACGCTCGAATCCTATCTGGATGAAGTGCCAGACTATCTTGCGAGCAGTGTAATGGCAGACTATCAGAGGGAGAAGTTAGAACTCGAACAGCGATTGGAGGCAGACGAATCGTATGGTGAAATGTGATCGTTTTCTGCCGGCACCGCCCTCACTGGCTGCCGAAGCAAAAAAAGGAGCGAATGGGAAATACAATTCAGACGATGTCATTGACGCACTAAAGCAGGTATTTCATGGAAAGTGCTATATCTGCGAGATGCAAGGGCTTCAGGATGGTGAGGTAGAGCATCTCCTCCCACATCATAACGGAGCATTTCTCAATCGTAAATTTGACTGGGATAATCTGTTCTGGAGCTGTGGAAACTGCAACAAGCTAAAGAATCGCCATGGATACAGGGGGAATATCATCGATTGTTGCAAAGATGATCCAGAACAATATCTAAATTGCATCTATGAAAACGGAAACGTATTGGTGCGGGTTCGAAACACCTCAACTCAGGCAAAGATGACGGCACAGCTCATTTACGAGTCCTTCAATCTCGCAAGTACAGGGACACGTATAAATGCAACAACCATAAGAAAGCAAGCCTTACGACAAGAGATGGTGACTTTTTTTCAACAACTTGGCGAATATCGGAAGAACAAAACAAATCTTGCTAAACGAAAGCTCGCCGCACGCCTGAGAACGAAGACTGCATTTGCAGCGTTCAAACGCGACTACATCCGCGCACATCAAAGTGAATATCCGGAGTTTCAAGAATACGTCTAAACACAAATAGGGTTACTGTATGAAATCACATGGACTTCATGCAGTAACCCTATTTCTACGCAAAAAGTTCCACCTGATTGCTCTCCATCATCCCATCCAAACAGCCATGTGTGCGCAAAAGCTCAATAGCGGGTGTAGGGATGTGGGCGCGGGTGGCGAGATCCTCGATGGAGATGAACCGTCCATCCTTACGCGCCTCAACGATTGCCTGTGCCGCCTTCTGGCCCATGCCGGGGAGTGCGGTGAACGGCGGGAGGAGGGAGTTTTCATGCAGAATAAATTTCTCCGCATCCGAGGCATACAGGTCGACGGGTTCGCAGGAGAAGCCGCGCAGGTACATCTCCCACGCAAGCTGCAACACGATGAGGATGTCCTGCTTCTTGTTGTCGAGCTTGCCGCGATGTTCGCGCGCCTCGGCGTTCAGCGCGTCGATGGCTGCCTTGACCGCCATTTTCCCCTTTGAAATAATATTCGCGTCAAACTCATCGGCGCGGATGGAGAAGTAGGCGGCGTAGTACGCGAGCGGATAGTGCACCTTGCAGAAGGCGATGCGGTAGCCCATCATGA
>ERZ773083.1867-NODE-1867-length-13722-cov-14.882783_pt1 | contig 13722 bp, 19 predicted proteins | sample MGYA00511465_ERZ773083 | MGnify/ENA primary metagenome ERZ773083 (study PRJEB29015, sample SAMEA2738001) | human oral metagenome | biome: human oral; feature: human-associated habitat; material: dental | place: China | collected 2060 ... | reverse complement strand
TTTGTTTTTAAAATACTTTGAAAACATCCTTTACACTTTCTAGTATTTTTAATTTTCCTCATTTTGTTCTTCTTCCATTGTTACAATATCTTCTAAAGTTTTTTCTATTTCTTTTTCTTCTTCTTTTTCTAAAGCTTCTGCTTCTTCAAAAGTTTCTTCTATTTCTTCTACTTCTCCTAATTTTTCTTGTTCTTCTTCTATTTTTTCCATATCTATAGAAGTATCTTTTTCACCTTTTTCAATCATTTCTTTAAATTCTGTTATTCCTTTAATATCTATTGCCCAATGTGTTAATTCTACAGCAAGTCTTACATTTTGCCCTCTCTTACCTATAGCAAGTGTTAATTGATCATCTGCAACTATTACTTGTGCAAATCTTGTTTCTTCATTAATATCTATTGCCATTATTTCTGCTGGTAATAATGCTTGTGCTATTAGTTTTGCTGGATCTTCACTCCATTCTACAACATCTATTTTTTCTCCGGCGAAGTTCTTTCTTTATACTTTCAATTCTAAGTCCTTTAGGTCCTATACATGATCCTACAGGGTCTATATTTTCATTTTTTGAATATACTGCAACTTTTGACCTATATCCTGGTTCTCTTGATACTGATTTTACTTCTATTAAACCTTCATCTATTTCTGGTATTTCATATTCAAATAATCTTTTTAAGAAATCATTTGCTCTTCTTGATACTATTACTTGAACATCTCCTTTTTCTCTTTTTACTATGTCTTGTACATATACTCTTATCTTTTGATTTACATGATATTTATCTTTTTCAACTTGTTCTTTTACAGGCATTATTCCTTCTAGTTTACCAAGATCTAATATTACTGATTTTCCTTCTGTTGCTTTTTGTACTATACCTGTTATTATTTCTCCCTTTTTTTCTTGGTATTCGTTAAATCTTACTTCTTTTTCTTTTTCCCTTAATTTTTGTACTATTATTTGTTTTCCTTTTTGTACTGCTATTCTTCCAAAATCTTTAGGTACTATTATTACTTTAACTACATCTCCTACTTTTGCTGTTTTTTTCTTTTTCTTTGCTTCTTCTAATGATATTTCTTTTACTTCATTTTCTACTTTTTCAACTATTGTTTTTTCTGCAACTACAATTATATCACCATTTTTATCTATATCTATTTTAACATTTTCTTCTGTTCCATAATTTTCCTTATATGCTGCTTCTAGAGCTGTTATAAGGGCGTCTTTCATATATTCTTGTGATATTCCTTCTTCTTTTTCTAATTCTTCCATTGCTTTTAGCAATTCTCTCATATTAATTGATTTCATACTCTTTTCTCCATTAATTCAAATATTTATATATTTTCTTATATAATTCATTTCTCTTTAAAATATGGAAGGACTTTTTTGGCCCTTCCATACTTAATTTAATATGAACTTTTACAATATAATAATACCATTATACAAGTATTTTGTCAACCAATTTAAATATAATTAATATTTTAACTAATTATATATTATAATATGTTGTCCTATATGGACTATCTAATATATTAAATGTTATAAAACTTGTTTTAGTTTCTTTTAAATACATTATATTTTTAAATATTCTTTTAATTACTTTACTTTCCTTTTTATCTAATGTAGTTAAATTAAATCTAATCCCTCTTATTTTGTATAGGTTTTTAGTAAGATCTATTATTATTCTTTCTAAATTTTTAAGTAAATATTCTAAATCTATATCATCTATAATAATTTCTAGTTCTCCATTAATTTTATCATAATTTCTTATAGTAGCCTTTCTTATTTCATATTCTAACCTTTTTAATATATCTGTTTTTAATATTCTACTTTGTTCTTCTTTTGCTCTCAATATATTTTCATTATTTTTTCTTTTATTAATTATATCTAATACTATTTCATTCCTATTAATATTATTATATATTTTCTCAGATATCTTTTTATACTTTCCTTCTTCTATATAATCTTTAGCCTGTTCTTTTCCGAAGTAAAAACCCATAATTATATTTGATATTATCATTATTTAATATATCTCTACATTCAATTTTTGTTATATTTTTTTCTATCTTTTCAAGTTCTTCTAATCCTATTAAAATATCTATTATATACAAATTATTACATATCTTAACACTATTCCATTGATGTCTAAATTTTTCTCCTTCATCTGTTATATATCCATATATTATTTCATTTTCTATATTAAATGTTGAAAGTAATTCTTTAAATATAGTAGAAAGTGCTGAACATATCCCATAATTCTTATTTATTCTACATATTCCTTGTGATGTTGATGATTCTTTAAGTTCATTATACAAAAGTTCATCATAATTTGTTATATTTAAATACTTATTATATCCTTTATCTATTATATAGTTTTCCATCATATATTTATATACTTCTATAACTATGCCTATCTCTTCTTTTTTATTATTATCTTCTATTAATTTTTTTATCTTTTCTTTTTCAATATATAATTTATCTAAACCATTTAAAAATTCTTCAATATAATAATACCATGTATATTCATCTTCTATATATATTATTACAGCTATTTTCCTACCATATTCATCTATTCTTAATTTTTCTAATTTACCTCTTATACCATTATTACATTTAATAAAATCTTGTAAACTTTTAAAATATCCTCCAAACTTTAATATCTTACTCCTATTTTTATACATAATATTATATTTTTCTTCATCTTCTAATATTTCTCTTAAAGCATAAGGATTTTCATTGAATATAAGTTCTTGTGAAGCATATGGCATATTATTAAATGTTTTACCATCTCTTATAATAAACTCTGATAACTCATAATATGGTATTAAATTTAGATATCTTCTATATATCCTATTTAAATATTTTTTATTCATGTTTAATGTTAAACTTGTTATATAATCTTTTTCTTTTTTACTAGGATATTTACTTTTTAATATATTTTCTTCTATTATTTTTTGTATTTCTAATTCTAATTTTTTCTCAACATTATATCTATCAACATCACCACTTCCTTCATTACTCATTCTTTTAGATATAATATCTTTTTCTAAATTACTATATTCTTTCTGAAATGTTAACATATTATCTAATACTAATATTGTATCTGGAACTGTTCTACTTCTTATATATTTTAGACTATATGAAAGATCTATATTAAACCAAACATTATTTATCTTAACCTTATTCCAATAATACCTATATTTACTTGAGCCTTCATAATATCCTTCTATTATCTTATTCTCTACTCCTAAATAATCTAATTCATCTTTTAAAATCTTAGCTATACCAAATGATTTTAAAAGTCCAATATTAATATCACCGTTTTTCTGCTTTAAGTATTTCTTTCTTATCTTTTTTAGTTAAAATATTATAATCAAACCTCGAAATCTCTTCTAAATATTCATCAAATACAATTTTATTTGCTAATTTTTTTAATATTTCTACTATATCATTTATTATTTTTTCCATATATTCCTTTCATTATTATAATATCAAAAAAGTGCATAGATTAATATCTATTGTACTAATTAATTATTTTATTTTTGTATTTTCTATTATTATCATCTTCTCTCCATTTTTACACAACAAAAAACAGTAAACCAATTTAATTTACTGTTTTCAAAATAATATTCTATTACATTATTTAATTTCTATTTTTATTTAGCTAAACTAAGATTTGTTTTTTCTCAACGCTTTTCCAGAAATCCTCCATAGTTTTATTAAACTCTTGTGGCACATCCATATTAACACAATGTCCTGCATTTTCAAAAATAACTACCCTACAATTTGGCTCACTTTTTTTCCATTGTTTTACTACCTCTAATTCCATAGGAATATCAAATCTTCCACATCCAATCATCAAAGGATAATTTCGTTTTCCAGTTTTATACTTATTTATCATATTATTAATCCCTATCAAGCATATAAATGATTTTTTAGGAAACAGTATATTCATATCAAAAAACTCATCTTGTGCCTTTAAAGTATGTGCACCAATTTTCTTATTTGCTTTTGCAAACCACTTAACTGAAAAGATAGCTTTCAACATCATTGCCTTTTGTTTCATGCCATTTTTCTTTTGCATTTTAACATCAAAATTATTAATATCATATCCTCCAAAACATGCCATTGAACTTACAAAGTTTGGGTAATGATTAGCAAAATCTTGTGCCAGTACTGCCCCTAATGAAATACCAACAATATGTACTTTTTTAATATTTTCTACCTTTAAGATTTCAAATATCCATTCTGACATCTTATCTATTCGATCCCCTTTTTTAGTATCTGTTGACTGTCCATGACCAATAATGTCAACAGCCAAAATATTATATTTGTTTTGAAAATATTCAAACTGTGTTTTGAACATATTATGATTAACAAAAGCAGCATGAATAAAAAGTATCCATTCATTATGATCTCTTCCACTAACAAAATATGTTATTGGTGAATTAGCTAACTTTATTGATCTCATATTTTACTTCCTTTCCTTCCATTTCATCTTTAATAATATTTCACAATTTAACTTTAATTCTTTCATACATCTTACATATATTATACTAAAAATACAATATTATTCTATATTTTCTCCTATATTTTTAATATATCTTATTGCTTCTTCTATTTCTTCCTTTGTTAATTCTTCTTTTCCTAATTTCTTATCTAAATATATTTCTTTTAAACTAATTATCTCCATATTCTCAAATCTTTTTAAAATCTTAACTGCTTTACATAGCCCATAAATATATGAATATGGATAGTTCTTACCTATAATATTCCCCTCTTCCCTTACTATATATAATAATTTTTTCCTATTCATATCAAGTTTTCTATTATAATAACTGTAATTTAATTCACTATATTTTTCTACTATTTTTTCTGTTATATCTTTAATTTCTTCATCAGTTAAATTATCTTTTCCAATCAAATATTCTAAACAATTAAAATAATGCTCTCTAAATTGTATTATCATACTGCTTCTAAAAATCATAAAAAGTAAGTTTAATTTTGCTTCTTGTAATATTTCGGGATCTAAATCAGATTTCATTTCTTTCAGCATTAAAAGTTCATATAATATTGCTATTGTCTCATTTCTTAAGTTATTAATTTCACTTTTAATATTATTCTTTTTTAATATACTTTTATCAATATAGTGTCCGAAGTTCATGGAAAAACATTCTCATATTATTATACTTATTCTCATCAAATGCTAAATTCATATATATTGTATCTTCTACTTCACCTACATAACATTTACTATTTTTTATACCACATGATATCTTTCTTTTATTAAACATATCTTCTATTATTTCATAATGTTCTAGTTTTTCCTCTTCTGATATGTTTTTAAAAATTTCATTAATTATATTCATATACTCATAATCATGCTGTCTCTTATTAAACCCTAAATTTGCTACTTTTTTATAGTATTTAATATATTCATTTCTAAAAAGTTCTACATTTCCAAATATATACTCAACATTTGATATGATATTTTCATTATAATCTTCTTTTTTGGTTCCAACATATTTAATCCATGACTTAAAAAGTCTGAAATATAGTTTTTCTAAATCTTCTTCATAACTATAATCTACCCCAGATTTTTTTAGACTTTCTAAATATTCCCTAAATTCCTTTTTATAATAATTATATTCTTCTAATATAACTTTATCTTCTACTCTATTTTTCTTACTTTTATCTATTATCTCTTTATCTATCCTTAATCCTATTAATATCTCTTCGTTAATATTACTTGTCATTACTATACTCCTTAAATTGAAAAGTTAGAGCTACATTTATTATAGCTCTAACTCTTTAATTAATCAAAATCTCCTATTTCATCCGAATTAACACCATCATCACCAAATACATTTTCTTCTGTCATCTCAGGTGTTTCATATTCTGTTTCCCAATCAATACACAACATTTCTGTTGCAGCATTTTCTATTAACATAGAAATCACATCCTTTTCAATAAAATTAGTTTATCTTATTGTTACCTCATAAACTCTAAATTTATTATATATATATATTATTTGTCAAGGAACTTTTTATATATTTTTATAATTTTTCAACATATTCTAATGCTTTATCAAACTCTTCTTTAGTTATAACCTGATTATTTAACTTATCATGCATAAAATATATATCTTTAAAACTACAATCCTTCTTGTTTCTATACTTATTCAATAGTCCTATAGCTCTACATATAGCCACTGTATATGTATATGGATATCCTCTTGATATATAATTATTAGTATTTAAAATATATTTTAACTTTTCTACATTAGTTACATTTTCTTTTCCATAATTTTGTTTAATCATTTTCTCATATTCTTTTGTTATTTCTTCTGTCATTAATATTATCTGCTTATTGGTAATTTTCTTTTTCTTCTTGCCTATACTTTCTAATATTTTAATATATTTAGTTTGGAACATTATTATTGATGGAAAATCAAATAGTTGCCAATATATTTTCATTTTCATATCTTGTATATGTTGTTTTAATTCATTGGTTTTACCTTCTTCTTTTAATATTTCTACCATCTTTTCAAAAGCTAAAAGTTCATGAAATACTGCTATTGTTTCTTTTTTAAAAAAGTTATCACTTTTTCTTGTAATACCATATTTTCTAGCTAAAAATTCATTTTCCATTGCATGACCGTAGTTCATGCATAAATGTTATTACATTCCTATATTCATTATCTTTCTTGTTAAGCATCATATAGTTCTTATTCCTATATATAACATAACCTCTTTTACCTATTTCATTTTTTACATTTATTCTTTTCTCATTAATCATATCTTCAAGTATTTCGAAATGCTCTTCTTTTTCTTTCTCTTTTAAATTATTATACATCCTATTTAATACTTCAATATATTCAAAACTATAATCAAAAGTAATATTATTTTTTTCTATCACTTCAAAAAACTTCTTGTTCTCTAAATATTTTTCTTTGTATATATTACTATTTTTTAATATTTCTTCAATAATTTTAAAACTTCCTTCTTCTACAATATCTCTTCCTATATTATTTAAATTAATTGCATACCATTCTCTAAAAAGTTTAAAATATAGTTTTTCTTTGTCTTCATTATACTCGTAATCTTTATTATCTTTTTTTAACTTTTCAATATATTTTAAAAGCTTTATTCTAGCTCTTTCTAATTTTAAATTTGTTTGACTAGAAATATCTTTCATTCTTATGTAATACTTATAACCATAAAAATAATATGTACTACTTCTTACAAAATTATGTATAAAAGTGTTTTCTTTAAAGTCTTTTTTTATACTTTCTATATATACATAAAAATCATACATATATTTTTCTATAATGTCCATTTTAACATTATTATATATCTCTTCTTTGCTTGCATTTTCTATATCTTCCTTCAAAAAAATATACATTTCTATATCTGTTAAAATCCTATACATATTACATATATCTTCTTCCAAAATATTCCCATCTAATACTTTTATAACTATTTCTTCTATTTTTAATATATCTTCATTTACTTTATCAAATCCTGAATATATCCTATTTAAATCAACTTTCATCTTTGATAATATTTCTGTATTAATTTTTTTCATTTCTTACCTCTTAAAAAAGATAGAGCCTTATTTACTAGCTCTACCTTCTTTCCATTTTACCTAAAAATCAACATTACCTTGTTCTCTTGCTGTATCCCAATCTGGCTCTGTTGTCCAATCTCCTGAAGTAGATGGAGTACTTCCATCATTTTCTTTACATAAAATTTCTTTGTTTTCGAATAACATCGAAATCACATCCTCTCAATAAAATTAGTTTATCTTATTGTTTCCTAATAAACTGTAATTCTATTATATATATATATATATTATTTGTCAAGGAACTTTTTTATTTTTATTTAGCCTTTTCTAATAATGTTACTATCTCACTTGCATCCTTCTTACCAAAGTCTACTATATCATCATTTATTATAATACATGGTACACTTAAAATACTGTATTTTTCTCTTTTTTCTTCTGCAAATGCTATATCATATATATTTAAATCTATGTCTATATTATTATTTGTTGCTTCTTTTAATACTTTAGCAAATTCCATTATTAGGTCTGGACATTTAGTACATGTTAAAGAAATAACTATATCTACATTTATTCTTCCCCTTAAGTTTGTTATTCTAGATATCAAGTCATCATTTAATTCTACTTTTTCTCCAAACACCTTATACATTGTTACTACAAATGCTGTAAACTCATGTCCTCCTGGTATTCCATAGAACTTATATCCTACATTTTTAATAGTTCCATCTTGTAGTCTTTCACCTAATGTTATATAACATGTATTATTTACATTTTCTTGTTTTTGTTTTTCTTCAATTATAATTTCTATATTTTTAGATATATTATCCATTTCAAGTAACATTGTTTTAAGTTCTTTAGATGTATTATCATCATATATATTTCCTGTTATAACTACTTTTTTAGTTAATGAATCGAAAAGATTTTTAAGTTGTCCTTTCATATCTTCTGTTATATATTTACCATCACTGATATTTGTATTTGTTTGTTTTGGTGTTTCTTCTTTTTTAGTATTATTTTCTTTTTCTTTAAATAATGATGGTATTTCATATTTTTTATGAATTTCGTTTATATAATGTTCTGCATTTGTTGATGCTGTTGCTCCATCAGATACTGCTGTTACTACCTGTCTTAATTCTTTTTCACAAATATCTCCTATTGCATATACTCCAGGTATATTTGTTCTCTTATTATTATCTACTACGATATATCCTTGATTATTCATAGTTATATCAACATTTGATTGTTTTAACAATTCTGTATTTGGTATATATCCTGCAAAGATAAATATTCCGAAAATATCTTTATCATTTTTGTATTCCCATGTTTCATTAGTAACATTGTTTACAAATTCTATTCTCTTTGGTAGATTATCCCCTGTTATCTCTTTTATTTCTGTATTGTAATGTATTTTAATCCTTGGTGTATGATTCTTAACCTTATCTATAATTGTTTCTGCACATGTCATTTCTTCTTCTCTTACAATCATAGTAACATTTTCTGAAAATCTAGTTAAAAACATCGCTTCTTCTGCTGCTGCAAATCCTCCACCTATTACAAATATATCTTTCCCTGTAAAGAATTCTCCATCACATGTAGCACAATATGCAATACCTTTTCCCATATATTCTTTTTCACCTTTAAAGTTAAGTTTTCTTGGGTGTGCTCCTGTTGCTATAAAAACTGATAGGGCTTGATATTCTGCAGTTGTAGTTTTAACCTTTTTTATATTTCCTTCTAAATCAAGCGATATTACATTTTCCATTTTAATTTCTGCTCCAAAGTCTACTGCTTGTTTTGCCATTTCTTTTGTTAATTCTTCACCTGTTGCTTTAAAAACTCCTGGATAGTTTACAACTTCATTTGTAAGTGTTATTTGACCACCAATTTTTTCTTTTTCAAGTATTAATGTTCTGTGTTTTGCCCTTGCCATATATATACCTGCAGAAAGTCCGTGCTGGTCCTCCACCTATTATAATCAAATCATATAATCTATCATTTATTTCCATATTCTCCTCCTTTGTTTACTTATATCATTTATTTTTATTATTACTAAAATAAGAAGGGTCTATGGTAAAAACATATCTCCTTCTACTTTAGCTCTTATCTATTATATTTTTCCAACTAAATCTAAACTTGGTTTTAATGTTTCTTCTCCTTCTCTCCATTTAGCAGGACATACTTCTCCATCATGTTCATATACAAATTTACATGCTGATAATTTTCTTAATAATTCTTCTGCATTTCTTCCAATATTTCCTGATACAACTTCATATGATGCTATCTTTCCTTCAGGATTTACAATGAAAGTTCCTCTTTCTGCTTGTCCCTTATTTTCTATATATACATCAAAGTCTTTTGCTAAAGCTGCTGTTGGATCTGCAAGCATTATATAATCTATTTTCTTAATTGCAGGTGATGCATCATGCCATGCTTTATGTACAAATTCTGTATCACATGACACACTGTATATTTCTGCATTTAATTTTTTAAATGCTTCATAATTATCTGCTAAATCTTCTAATTCTGTTGGACATACAAATGTAAAATCTGCTGGATAGAAGAAAAATATTGACCATTTTCCTTTTACATCTTTTAATTCTACATCTATTATTTCTTCATTGTGATATGCTTTTACTTTGAAATCACTTACTTCTTTATCTATTAATGACATTTTTTATCCTCCTTAATTTTATTTAATATTTATTTCTTATTTTTTATCTACTATGTATATTCTATTATAATTTATACTTATCATTTTATTCAATATGTTTTAATAAAATTTTTTATAATTCTATTTTCATATAATATATTAATTATATGGAATAAAATTTAATTTTCCATCAACATATTCTCCCAAGAAAATTTCACTATATTTACTAACTCCTTGTTTTTTCATTTCTTTTAAAATCCATTCTTCCTTTTTACCCATGGCTTCCAAAATATCTGTTTGTAATCTTCCATCTGTTATAATTGGAAATCTTGGATTCTCTTCTCCTGATTGTATAATTATAAGTTGGCCATTTTGTTCAACAAAAGCTCTCTTAACTTTTTGTGTTGAATATATATTATTAGTGCGAAGCTTAAATGCTACATCATGTGCACAAAGTCCTGCTTTTTTGCAATTTTCAACATTAAGTTTTCCATTGTCTATAATTATTAATGCTTTACCATCTAAAATCTGTCTTGCTCTTATACTATGTTCTTTTATTAATCTAAATAATAATACTAACATACACCATATAAAAAGGATTCCAACACATTCTAAAATATTAATATCCTTATTATATATAATTCCACCTATAATACCACCAAGGACGTAATTTTGTACTTGATCACTTGCAGAATTTGGCGCTAAATTTCCTTTCCCTGTAATATTAATAACCATTATTAACGCAAAAAAACCTATTAATAACTTAACTGCTACTAATATAAAGCCATTCATAAATTTTTATTCCTCCTATTTAAAAATATATTTATTATTATAACATTTATTATAATATATTACATTATATAATATAAGAATGTTATGTCCTTCTTATATCTTAAAAATATTTAACTATGACATAACATTCTTTTCTATTACTATTTTATTCTTTTTTGTTTATCATTTTTGCTTTCTATTTTATCTTCTATTTTCCCATTTTTTTCTTCATCTTTTTCTTTAATATTTTTATTAATTCTTATCTTAATAAGCTCAATAATCATATTAATAATATTTACACCTATAACAATTCCAAGTAAAATACATGTATTTCTATATAATAAACTATTATCTACAGGTATCAATATATCTCTAAATGCCCTTATAGAATATGTCATAGGAAGTATATTAGTAAATCCTTTAAATCCTTCTGATATAGTTTCTACTGGGAAAGTTCCTCCAGATGCTGCAAGTTGAAGCACTAATATAATTAATGCTATAAACTTACCTATATCTCCTAGATGTCTTATTAAAAATTGAATAATACTCATAAATGCAATACCTACTAACATACATTCTGCTAAATATATAGGTAAGCTAGAAACATCAAATTTAAGCATATACATAAGTAATAATCCTGTACCTATTCCTTCTATAGCACCAATAGCTATATATGCAAAATTTTGAAGTATTCTATTTTTCTTAGTATCTTTATCAAATATTCCAAACCTATGTTTTTGATCGTAATATAATACAACATAACACATTAAAGCTCCAACCCATAATCCTATAGATATGAACAATGGTGCAAAAGCAACACCATATGAGTCAACTTTACCATATGAATCTTCTTTAAATTCAACTGGATTTGATACAAACTCTTCAATTCCATCTAATTTTTCTACAGATTCATTTGCATTTTTAACTCCTGTATCAATTTTTTCTTTAAATTCTTTAGTTCCATTTGCTAATTTATTGCTTCCATTATATGCTGTATTTACTGCATTACTTAATTTATTAATAGCATCATTTATCTTCTTAGAATTATCATTTAACTTATATAATCCGCTTGTTAAATTTTCTATTCCATTTTTTAATTTAGATATTCCTGTCTTTAATCCACTTACTCCATTTACTATTTTCTTACCTTGTGTAAGACCATTAGAATCTTTGGTAACTAATTGTCTTGCTCCTGCTTTTAATTTATCTGAAGAGTCTTTTATCTTATTTGCTCCGCACTTTTAAAGCATTACCATTTTGAGTTAATTTTGCTGCATTTTCAGCATTCATAATAGCTTTAGCTTGGTTTGCAAGTGGAACAAGTCCAGGATTTGAACCAGACATACTTATAATCTTATTTAACAATTTATTCTTATTTGTGTTTATATTATTAACACCATCTACATATTTATCAATACTTCCAATGACCTTACTAGAACCATCTATATATGTAATTGTATTATTTGCAAGTGTTTCAACACCTGTTGTATATTTATTAACACCTTCTGATAATGTTGCAATTCCTGTATTTAATGTATTTGTCCCTTTGTTTAGTTCAGTTATACCATTTGCTGCACTAGCAATTCCATTATTAAATTCAGAATACTTATTATTTAGTTCAGATGTACCTGTATTAAGTGTATTAAGTCCATTACTTAACTCAGATATACCACTATTTAACTTATCTGCTCCTTCTGATATTTGTTTTAAATTTTCTGGAACCTTTTTTAAATTATCTGATAATGTTTTAGTAACTTCTTTACTAACTTTTTCTTCTAATTTCATTTCTACATTTTTTAGTGCACTATTTATAATCTGTGAAGATAAATAGTTTTTCCTCTTATTAGGTGAATATGTAATTGTTGAAATTTTCTTTTCTTTACTTGTTACACTATTTAATTTTTCTGTAAAATTAGATGGTATAGTAATTAATGCATAAAAATCATCATTTCCAAGTCCTTTAATTGCATCATCAATATTTGTAACTTCAGTAAAATCAAAAGTTTTAGAATCTTTTAATTGTTTAACAAATTCTATTCCCTTAGATCCTTCTGTTTTATCTAAATTAACAACTCCTACCTTAATTTCTGATAAATTTCCATATGGATTCCAATAAGATTTTAGATAAAAAAAGCTATATATAAATGGTATTAATAATACAACTAAAAATATAATAATTTTTAAATATCTATTTCCTTTTATTTTCTTAATCATTTTCCCCTCTCTTTCTTTCAATTCCATTTCTTAAAATTTTCATTATATTATCTGAAATTTCTTTATCATCAATTTTTTTATATAATCCATTCCAATCAATAATCATCGCTATATACATCTTATATATTAAGAATGTTAATACATCAATATTATCAAAAGCAATATATCCATCTTGTTCTGCCTTTTCTAATTTTCTTTTAATATAATCAATAACATCTTGTTCTATATATCTTATACTATTAACAAGTGACTTGTTTCTCAAAATCTCTGCTTCTTCAAATAATGTTTTAAATAAGTTATTCCTTTTTCTAAAAATAAGTAAAGTAATTAACCCTTTATTAATTCCTTCAAAAAAATTATCAGATTCTTTTTCCATTTTTTCAAATCTTTCTTTCATATCTTGAAGTTCAAGTTTAATTAAACTATTTAATAATTCTTCTTTACTTGCAAAATTTGCATATACTGTTTTTTTAGTAACACCTGCATTTTTTGCAATCTCATCCATTGAAACTTTTTTAAATCCATATTTTGAAAA
>ERZ773083.1866-NODE-1866-length-13722-cov-17.814590_pt1 | contig 13722 bp, 15 predicted proteins | sample MGYA00511465_ERZ773083 | MGnify/ENA primary metagenome ERZ773083 (study PRJEB29015, sample SAMEA2738001) | human oral metagenome | biome: human oral; feature: human-associated habitat; material: dental | place: China | collected 2060 ... | reverse complement strand
CAACGACTTTTTCTTGCCCCGCTTCAACCAAACGGTCCACCATGTGAGAACCGATGTAACCAGCCCCACCTAAAACTAAGATTGCCATTTCTTATCTCCTTTCTTCAGAAAAAACAATTAATCAGCTAAATTTACAAAATCTACAAATGCTTTAAACTGATCCAAGCCTTCACTATTAGTCTTATAAACACCTGCATCTTCTAGTACACGAGCAAAGATATCTGCAACAGATTGTCGAACAACTTCTGTCACTTCCTCAGCCGTAACATTCGGATTTTGAGCTTTGAGTTCATCTGCCCATTCTTGGTGAATTGGAGCAACTTGGTTACCTTGACCTAATACATAATCTTCAACATCTTTAAGTTCTGTTTTCAAACGAGGTGGAAGAATGGCTAATCCCATAACTTCAATCAAACCAATGTTTTCTTTCTTAATATGTTGAACATCTTTATGTGGGTGGTAGATACCGTCTGGATGTTCTTCAGAAGTTTGATTGTCACGAAGAACCAAATCCAATTCAAATTTGCCGTCTTTTCTACGAGCAATTGGGGTAATGGTGTGGTGAGGTTGTCCATCAGACTCAGCCAAGACCCCAGCTTTTTCGTCTGAATAACCACGCCAGCAATTTAGGATTTTAGTTGCAAGAGCGATAAGTCTTTCCTTGTCTTCACTTCTTAGACGAAGAACAGACATAGGCCAATTAACGATGCCAGCCTCAACATCAGAGTAACCATCAAAGCTAACTTTTTCTTTAATGCCTGCTACTTCCATTGGGAAGGTATGGCGACCACCTTGATAGTGTTCATGTGTAAGAATTGAACCACCTACAATTGGAAGATCGGCATTTGAACCTGCGAAGTAACCAGGGAATGCTTCAACAATTGTTAGGAGACGGCCAAACGTCAATGGACTGATGTGCATTGGTTCGTGCTTACCATAAAAGAAGATAGAATGTTCGTTAAAGTAGGCATAAGGCGAGTATTGGAAGCCCCAGTCATTTCCTTCCATTTGGAAACGAATAACACGGTGATTACTACGTGCTGGGTGATTGATGCGACCAAGATAACCTTCATTTTCCATACAAAGTTGGCATTTTGGATAATCAGAAGCTACCGCATTTTTAGCAGCAGCGATGGCTTTGGGATCTTTTTCAGGTTTTGAAAGGTTAATCGTAATTTCCAAGTCACCGTATTTAGTTGGTGCTTTATAAGCGATATTTTGAGCAATTGCCTTTACCTTAACATAATCATTGCGTTTACTAAGGTCATAAAAATCAGCAATTGCTTGCTCTGGGTTAGATTGATAAGTATCCCAGAAGTTACGATTGACAACACTAGGGCTTGGTGTAATCAGGTCCATGAGTTGAGCTCCGATAATATCTTGCTCTTCATTAAGTTCACCTACGAAACCAGCTTTTACACCCGCTTGAAGCAATTGGTCTTTAAGCTCAATCAATTCAGAGCTATCCGTTTCAACATCAGACACTCCTTCTCCAAGCAAAGCAAAAACTTTGTTTGTCAAATAGATACGGTCCAATTCCTCATAATCACTATTTTCAATAACCAGAGTTACAAAAGTGTTTACTAAATTTTCAGCCATAATCTCTACTTCTTTCTCATTAATCAAGTACTCGTGAACCACCAGCTACTTCGGCAATATAGAAGCTTGGTGCATAACCAATGACTTCTTCATAGCGTTGACCAACTGCTTTTTTAAAGTCTTCAACTTTGTCTTTATTTACAAGTGCAATGGCACATCCACCGAAACCAGCTCCTGTCATGCGGGCTCCTAATACTCCTTCTTGTTCCCAAGCTGTGTGTGCCAAAGTATCAAGTTCAAGACCTGTAACTTCGTAATCATGTTCCAATGACACATGAGAAGCATTCATAAGGCGTCCAAAGCCTTCCAGATCTCCTGCTTCAAGAGCTTTACGAGCTTGAAGTGTACGTTGATTTTCAAGAACTGCATGGCGTGCACGTTTGATACGGTTTTCATCTTTAATCAAGTAGCTGTATGCATCAAATGTCCAGATGTCCAATTCACCAAGTGTTTGGATATCCAGTTTTTCTTGGAGTTCAGATACTGCTGTTTCACATTCAGCACGACGTTCATTGTATTTAGAATCAGCCAATTCACGACGTTTGTTAGTGTTCATGATGACTACGACATTATCCTTGAGGTCAAGGGGTACCAAGTCATACTCTAGAGTATTTGTGTCCAAGTAAATCGCACGTTGATCAGCTCCCATACCAATAGCGAATTGGTCCATGATACCAGAGTTAACGCCAATAAAGTCATTTTCCGTTTGTTTTCCGATTTTAACCAAGTCAAGGCGTTCCAATTTAAGGTCAAATAGTTTTTCAGCAATAACACCAATCAATAATTCCAAAGATGATGATGATGACAAACCTGAGCCGTTTGGAATGTTACCATAAATGTAAATATCCATACCTGAATCAATCGTATGCCCAGCTTCTTGCAAGAAATGAAGAACACCTTTTGGATAGTTTGTCCAGTTGTGTTCTTTTTCAAAACGAAGATTTTCAAGTGGCACTTCGATGATTCCCTTCTCTTCAAAGTTACCTGAGAAGAAACGCAAAACTTTGTCATCACGTTTGCGGGCCGCTCCGTAAGTACCTAGGGTAATAGCTGCCGGAAAGACGTGACCTCCATTGTAGTCCGTATGCTCACCAATCAAATTAATACGACCTGGTGAAAAGAAAGTATGATCTGCTTCTACACCAAAAACTTCTTTAAACTTTTCTCTTAACTGTGACGTCTTCATAGGATGTACCTCGCTTATTCTTTTATTTACACTGGAATTGTAACCCCTTTCACATGGAAAATCAATATTTTTACTATTTTTTTAGTAAAATATAGGTAAAAAAGAAAAGTTATGTTATACTGAAATATGAGGAGGATACTATGGCTACATTAACAGATATCGCAAACTTAGCAGGTGTATCTATTTCAACTGTTTCACGTGTTCTTAATAAAGATGAAACTCTTTCCGTAACAGAGGATACTAGACATCGTATATTAACTATCGCTGATGAAATCGGATATACTAAACACAAAACAATTAATAATTCAAAAAAAGAAAAGTATCAAGTGGCAATTATTCAATGGGTTAGTGAAGAACACGAGTTAGATGACATCTACTATTATAATATTAGACTTGGTATTGAAAAAAGAGCCTATGAACTAGACTACGAGATGCTTCGCTTTTTCAACGACATTCCTTCAAGTCTAGGAGAGGAGGTCGTTGGTGTACTCTGTATCGGAAAATTTAGTCGTGAACAAATTGCGAAACTAGAAAGACTAAAAAAGACTCTGGTCTTTGTTGATAGTGATACTCTTAATCAAGGACATCCATGTGTTACTACTGATTTTGAAAACTCCGTACAATCGGCACTCTGTTATCTTAAAGAACAAGGTTGTAATAATATAGGCCTACTCATTGGGCAAGAAAAAACAACGGATGCAACTGAAATCATCTCTGATCCTCGTTTACGTTCTTATCGGAACTACTGTATGGAAAAGGGAATCTATGACCCTCTTTTTATTCTGACTGGTGACTTCACTGTCCAATCTGGCTATGAACTTCTTGCTTCTAAGATTAAGAGTGGAGCTACTTTACCTGATGCTTACTTTGCGGCTAGTGATAGTCTAGCTATTGGTGCACTCAGAGCACTTCAGGAAAATGGTATCAAGGTCCCTGACGACATTCAAATTATCTCTTTTAACGATACAACTCTAGCTAAACAAGTGTATCCTCCACTTTCTAGTGTCACTGTCTATACAGAAGAAATGGGACGAACAGCTATGGATATTCTCAATAAACAATTCTTAGCACCTCGAAAAATACCAACACTTACTAAACTAGGAACAAAATTAACATTAAGAAACAGTACAAAATAGGTAAATCATATCTTCACTATTTTCTACGGTTTTGAGATTATAATTACAATATTCAGATAAATGATACCTTTTACTCCAATGTCTAGTTTTTTAGAGATAAAGATTTGAACCATAAACCTGAATAGGAAAATAACATACATAAATTGATTTAAACTAGAGATTTTCATAGAATAACAAACACTAAGGAAATTCTCTATTTTTGAACTAAAGTTCAGTGTAAAAAGCGTACGCAAAACCACCACCTTACTGTACTGACCCCAAAAAGTTAGACAATTTATATAAGCAAAGGATTTAGTTCTGTATTGCACAGGACTGAGTCCTTTTAGTTTTACCTTAATGCGTTTGTTGTTGTAATAATTAATATAGTCTACAATAGCTTGTTCCAATTGCTCAAGTGCCTATAACGTCTTCTCATAACCATAAAACATCTCAGACTTAAGAATGCCAAAGAAGGATTCCATTATACCGTTGTCTGGACTAATTTCCCTTACGTGACATGGACGGTTGGATTCCTTTTCCTTCTAAAAATCGATGATAATACTGATGTTGGTATTGCCATCCCTAGTCACTATGGAGAAAGATTATAAGCAATAAGTTCACTATTGAAGCCATCTAAAACGAGTAATAAATAGATTTTTGGCTACTTGCTGGAATGTCAAATCTGTATAGCGCTTTTCCATTGTTTTAGATGCTTCGAACTGGCGTTGAATGAGATTCTCTACTTTCTTATCAACCTCTCCTTGATATGAAGAATACTTGCGTCTACGACGAATTAGAGCGGTTAGACCAAGAACTCTCATCAGACGTTAGACCTTCTTATGGTTCACTACAAAACCACAATTCCTCAATTCATATATTTGAACTTTATCTTCATAACCCAATTTCATAATAAAAACACCCCAAAAGTTAGATTTTTTCTGTCTAACTTTTGGGGTGCAGTTCAAAATTGGAAAGGCTTTTTTTGATAACTTTAATCACTCATAGAAAAACGATTAGTCATCAAATTACTTGCATCATCTAAAACTTTTGCCAATAGTTTATCTGTTTCAAACTGTATTTGGTCACTAATCTTTTGATTTTCAGTTTCAAAATCAATACTTTCATCATTCGCCAAAGCAGTATCTACACGATTAATCATGGCATGTCCAAGTGCCATAGTAGTTTCGACATAATCATCCAAATCTGCTTCATGCTGTTGGAAATGCGGATCACAGATTGCAGCAATCAAACGGTTGCTCCAGTAAAAATTACCTGTATCAACCTTATCTGTTGTTTGACGGAAATAAGCAGGTGTCGTTCCGACTTGAGTCCAGAATGGCACCATTGTACCAAATGGCATTGATCCATAGGCTAACCATTGGATACCTGTCGTTTCTGAGGGTTTGTTAGGACGCATTTGCAAAAGTGCCGTTTGACTTGTACGATTAATACCGATTGGACGGAATTGGCGTTGACTCATAGCGTCTCCTTGAGGTCCATAAGGATCATAAGGATCATAAGGCGTATCTTGGTAATGAAGACTCAAAACGTATTTAACATCTTCAACTGTAATTTTACGGTAAGGTTTTTGGCACCATGGAATGAAGAATGATTTTGGATCATAGTCCTTTTCTGGGTTCAAGAATTTCTGCATAGCCCAAGCGCGTGGTGTATTATAATGACGATCCTTATCTCGTTGGCTACCAAAAGCATAACGTGGATTAAAGTGTTCGTTAGAATAGGTTAAATCCAAATGATGCTTATTGATAAAGTTCCGGATATCTGGTGAGGCTAAATAGTCGTCTGGATTTTCAAACTCATAATGATCGATACCAAGTTGGTTTGGGTTTGTAACATAGGCATCGTCTGGAACACGTCTGGCAATCCAATGATGACCACCAATTGTTTCTAACCACCAAATTTCCTCAGTATCTGCAAAAGCAATACCATTTGACTCATATGTGCCATAAGTTTCAAGGAGTTCACCCAAGCGAAGGACACCTTCACGCGCAGTTTTGATATAAGGCAAGACCAAAGTCAGCATATCCTCTTCTCCAAAACCATCTTTTACAAGAGGGTCTGCACCGAGTACGCGCGCATTGGTGGTGATTGTTTCTGTTGCACTCATGGCAACATTAGCTGAGTTAATACCAGCCTCTCCCCAGATACCGTCTTTACCAAGCGCATCTGGTACAGAGGTATAACGTAAAGGATTATCTGGCAAATCAATTGAAAACTTGCTAAGCACAGACTGATAATGACGTGGTTGGTCTTCAGGGGTCACTACTAGGAACTCTTTGGGCGTAAAAACACCTGATTGAGAATCTTCAGTACGTGCAATCATGGTAGAGCCATCATATGAGGCTTTCTTACCTACTAAAATCGTTGTACAAGCCATAAAAGCTTCCTTTCTACTTACAAATCGTCTGCTATCTTATTTATTTTTCTGAGACGATGGTTGACACCACTCTTGGTTAGAGGAGGTTCTATACTATCTGCGATTTGCTGGATAGAGTAATCTGGATTAGCAATACGGAGTTGGGCAATTTGACGCAGTTCAACTGGTAAAACCTCCAAGCCAACCGTATCCATAATCTTGATAATATTATTAATTGTTTTCATGCTAGCGCTAATTGTCCTAGCAATATTAGCTGTCTCAGCATTATTAGCACGATTGAGGTCATTTCTGGTCTCCCTCATGATTTTGACCTCTTCAAAAATCTCCTTAGAGGTCATGGCACCAATAACGATGAGAAAATCCATAATATCTTCTGCTTTTTGAAGATAGGTTACAAAACCATTTTTATGGCTCAAAACCTTGGCATCAAGCATAAATTTTTTCATGAGAGAGGCTAAATCTTCTGCGTGGTCCTGATAGATAGAGAAGATTTCCAATTGATAACGACCTTTTTCAGGATCACGTACCGTTCCAGTTGCCAAAAAAGCCCCCCGTAAATAGGACCTTCCAGCCTCGTCATCTTCCATTATTGACGTTTCAATGCCTGTTTCAAAGCCGAAGAAAGAATCTGCTAATTGTAAATCAGACAAAATGTCATTGACATTCTCAGCAACAAAGACAGTGTAAACACGATTTTTCTTGAGATTAGTCTTGTTATAATGTCTCAATTCAGGATTGCAATGGTAGCGATTTTCTATCAACTGGTAGATATGACGAGCAATTTTTGCATTCTCTGTCGAAATAGAGAGAGTCAGTCCTTGATTCGTTAAACCAACGGAACCAGACATCTTAATCAATGCCGACAATTCCGCTATATCTTTACTCGAGACTGCAATTGTCTCTTCTTTAACCTTAATCGTGAAACTCATGACTTCTTCCTCACTAGATGCATAAGCTCTTCCACTACCAAATCGCCATGGTGGAAGGCACCTCCGTTCTCAAGTCGCAGAAAATTAGAAGAAACAATTGTTTTTGCTTCACGACGTAAGCCCTCAAAATCATGCTCAACCTGAACAAGGTATTCATCAAATTCATTACTAGCCATGTATTCCTGAGGAACCTTTTTGATGTTAACCAAAACATTATCAATAACATCAGAGCCAAGATGACGATTGAGAACGGCCACATGGTCAGCATCTGAAAATTGCTCCGTTTCTCCATACTGAGTCATAATATTACAAATGTAAGTGACATCAGCCTTGGTCTCTAAAAGTGCTTGACGAATCTCTGGTATAACCAGATTTGGCAAAATCGATGTATAAAGAGAGCCAGGGCCTAGTACAATCATATCACTATTCATAATGGCATCAACAACCTTACGACTTGCCTTAGGCACCTCTTCATTGTAGGTGTTGGTCACATAGACACGCTCAATCATGCCATCATACTGGGCAATACTACTCTCACCTGCTACTTCATGTCCATCTTGAAAAACGGCATGAAGGGTTAGAGCAGTCTCGCTGGCAGGATAAATCTTACCTGTAACATGGAAAAACTTCGTTAAAAGCTGCATAGCATTATAGGTAGACCCTTGCATTTCTGAGATTCCAGCGATAATCAGGTTTCCAAGTGGGTGACCAGCTAAAGCTCCATCAGTTTGATCAAAACGATATTGGAAAACGCGTTCATAAAGTTTAGGCATATCACTCATAGCAACCAAAACATTACGCAAATCCCCTGGAGGAGTTAGTTTCATAATATCACGCAGATCTCCTGAGGAACCGCCATCATCAGCCACAGTTACAACAGCGGTGATATCAACATCTTTATGACGCAAACTACGAAGAATAACTGGAATACCAGTTCCCCCACCTATTACTGTAATTCTTGGTTTTTTCATGAACGATTCACCGTCTCCTTACGTCTATCCTTATCACGATGTGTTTCATTTACCGTCCAATCATTTTTCAAATCTTGAGCTAGACGATGCGCAAAAGCTACACTACGGTGTTGACCACCTGTACATCCAACAGCAATGGTAAGAACAGATTTACCTTCTTTTTGATAGCCTGGAAGAATTGGCTTAACGAGATGACTTAAATTCTTGTAAAAATCCTCTGATTCCTTATGAGTCATAACAAAATCATAAACTTCTCTGTCCAAGCCAGTGAGGTTACGAAGAGTAGGATCATAATATGGATTTGGCAAGAAACGGACATCAAATACCAAATCTGCATCCAATGGCAACCCATATTTAAATCCAAAACTCAAAACTTCAATACGGAAAGAAGATTGGTCTTGCTCAGATGAAAATTGTTCAGAAATTACCTTACGAAGCTGACGTGGAGTTAGTTCAGTTGTATCCACCACGTTTTGACTCAAACTCTTAAGTGGTGACAAAAGTTCACGCTCTAGTTTAATTCCATCCAAAACACGTCCATCTGCCGCTAGTGGATGACTACGACGTGTCTCTTTATAACGTGAAACTAATTCACCATCCGTAGCATCTAAGAAAAGAATTTTGAAATTGAGTTCCTCATTGCTTTCCAACTGATCTAGAATATCGTTAATTTCGTCAAAGAAAACACGACTACGCATGTCGACAACAAGAGCAATCTTATCTGTCTCTTCACTGTGTTTCAACAGCTCAACAACCTTTGGCACCAGTGAAGGTGGAATATTATCAATGGTAAAATAACCAATGTCCTCAAATGATTGAATTGCTACAGTCTTACCTGCACCACTCATCCCTGTAACAACAACTAAATTAATTATCTTTGTCTTCATGAGTCTCCCTTTCTAGTCTCATTTCTTTCAAAACACGAATATCATCTGATATCTTCTCAACTTGTTGACTAACTGCCATTAGCATTTCTGTCTGCAATTTTTGAATAGTAAGCAAATCTGATTGGTCTTGTTGTACCAAGTGATCAATCTTTTCATGTAAAAGTCGGATTTCTTCCTTTGATTGTTTATTGACGTGATAGTCATTTCGTGCTTGCAATCGATCATAATCCGATGCTCGATTCTGACTCATCATAATCAGAGGTGCCTGAACTGCAGCCAGTGTAGATAAGGCGAGATTCAACAGAATAAATGGGTACTTGTCAAAGGCAATACCAAAGGGTTGGACGACATTCAGCCCCATCCAAATCCCCATAAAAGCAATGAATGACAAGATAAAAGTCCAAGATCCACCAAATCTGGCCACTTCATCAGCCACCTTTTGGCCAAAAGTAATTCGACTATCCAATTGTTCCTGGACATCCTGGTCTTCGTATAGCAAACTCTTGGTCACATCATGAACTGTTTCACGCACATGCTCATTTTTCTCATTAGCATTGGAGATAACCTCATCGAGAAAAACTAACCTATAATCCAAAAGACTGATATTACTTATAAAATCATGCCCTTTTAAATCAGGGTAGTCTTTTCTTAGAAGGACCTGTAAACGACTATTCAGTCGTTCGAAATAAGAACCATCTGTCTCGTCGAACCACTCTTTAGAGATATAATCTTGAACTCTTTTTACCTGCATAGTTTCGCCTTCTTTCTAGGCTTTATTATACCACATTGAAGACTCAAACGTTCAATCTATAAAGTAAAAGAATCCAAGACTAATCTCGGGCTCCTCCTATATTGGGACAATATTTAAAATCTTCTTATTGGTAGTTTAAGGTCCAGTAGTAAGTAGCATCACCAGCGACAACGCAAGCAACTGCTGCTTGGGTAACATCTGGACTCATGAGACGCTCACAAATACCACTGAACCATCAGATTCACGACGATAACAATACCATCACTGTTATATCTGTGTGAAATATCTTTGGCATGTAGAAGAGTTGTGCTATTGTAAAGATCATCAGACCATGTAAGCTCTGGCAAACCTGCTGCTTTACGTTATGCATTGATTTCGTTAAATACAGCCATCGCTGAATCAAGCTCAACATAGTCAGAATTTTCAGCTGGTTCTACATGATAAATACATTTAACATATCTAAATTCAACATCACTATATTTTTTGTCGTCAACACCGCTCTTGAGATTAATTATAATAAATAGTCACGTGCCCAAGCAATGCCCTTAAAAGCGTTGAAGTTGTCAATATCTTCATTTCCCAAGTTACATTACAATCTCAGCCAGCATTGTCTATGAATTTTGGAGCAAAATTATTAATGACATAGCCTCTGAATTCATCAACATTTTGGAATGGAAGATCTTCACCAGCTTCACCTATTCCAACTACATTTTCAAAATATAATTTAACGCTTGATGCATTGTTATCATACATGTACTCGTCATTCTCTACAGAATTATGGAATTCTGGATTAAGCTCTGGATTATCACTTGCAGTGCTATTGTTATCGACAAATCTTGGATCTGAATACATAGGATAATCTGTCGGTGGCAATGTTAGTTTTGGTCACTTATCATAGTCAATATTGGTCTCAGGTGCATATGCTGGTATTTCAAGATCAGGGACTTCGTAACTTGTTTCCGAACTTGAATCGGCTGTTGAAGCTGTTTCTGAGGTTATTGGAGCTTCAGAATCTGTGCTTTAATCTTTAAAAGTACCCTCTTACCATTTGAATAATAGTAATAATCGACATCATCTTTCAAATAATAGTGAATATCATTTTCATAACGGTAGTGAGGAGCGTTTCTCAAAATCTCATAACCAATCATTAGTGTATTGTTAGAACCACCATTATTGTTATTATAGTCGCCACCACGAACCCAACAACCGTTATAGCTCACATAGTAGCTACTATCACTTAAGATGTAGTACAAATAACCGTTGCTAAATCGGTAAGCATCTGATTCGTTGTAATTGTTATAACCATCATGTCCTTAGTTATATTCAGAATAATAGTTGTTATACCATGAGTTATAAGTATATCCATTACCATAATAAGTATCAGCTTCAGCATGGTCTTTACCAACTACCATGGCTGCTTCTAATACAGCGCATGAAATTAAACGTAAACTTTTTCTCATTGTTTTCATCCCCATTTAAAAAACAAACACACCTCTTTTAAAGCGACCTCTTACACTACGTTTTACAACTTAATTGTGAGAAATAAAGTTTCTATTGTCAAACTATTTAAATAATAGAAGTTTCTAATATATGACCAATATAACGTTAAAAGGATTTTTACTTCCGATACCACTTAATCTATTTTTGGACAAGAAAAAGTCCATTATTTTCATAAGGACTTTTAGAAAGATATTAACGATTATCAATATTTTCAGGATAAAGATCATGATTAAAAAGACGTTGCTCGGCCATATTTTCATATTTTGTTTTTGGACGACCATAGTTGTAATAGGGGTCAATTGAAATACCACCACGAGGAGTAAATTTCCCCCAAACCTCAAGGTAACGAGGATTCAAAAGCTCCACTAAATCTTTACCAATGGTATTAATACAGTTTTCGTGGAAATCACCATGGTTACGATAGCTAAAGAGATAAAGCTTTAGAGATTTAGACTCCACACAAAGCTGGTCTGGAATATAAGAGATATAGATGCTAGCGAAATCTGGTTGCCCAGTAATAGGACAAAGTGACGTAAATTCTGGACAGTTGAATTTGATAAAATAATCATTATCAACATGACGATTATCAAAAGATTCCAAAACTTGTGGAGAGTATTCAAAAATATAAGGTGTCTCCTTATTACCAAGGAGAGTGAGGTTTTTCATTTCTTCTTGTTGTGACATTTTTCTTCCTTTATTGTTAATTTTTCTAGACCTTTATATGGTCAATTTTTAATCTAAATTTCTAATGTTAATCATTAAAAAAGTAAAAATACTATCAATTTTAAGCTTATAGAATGTGAAGATTAGACTCCACGCTCATTATCATAGAGGAGGGTATGAAGCTGAGGGAGAACACGAACATTACCCCATGAGTCATCGGCAGCTACTGTCTCCCAGAGCTCTTTGAGGCGATCTAATTGATGTTGGACAATATTTCCTTCTGCTTTCGGTTCAGGATTACCAGCTGAGAGAAACATAACATCTGGTTGATAACGCTCTTGAATCATCTTAGCAAAAGCCAAATCAGCATCATCAAAGACAGGAACCTTAAAAGTAAGCTTATCAGGATCCAGCTGGGAAACAATAAAATCAAGCGTCTCCATATTGACTTCCATCTTAGATGAGGGTGGTTTAGGACTTAAGGTTACTTGGTCAATATCCCTTAACCACTCCTGCCAACGAGACCCTTGTGTTTCAACAGCCAAGGTCACGTCTCTTGCCTTGAGTTTTGAAACAAGCTCAGCCATATTAGCCGCTAAAAGAGCTGGATTTCCTCCAGAAAGAGTAACATAGTCGTAAGTTCCTAGCGCATCCAAAGCTTCAATAACTTCATCAGCTGTCATACGAGTTGGTTTCTCTGAACCATCCCAAGTGAAGGCAGAATCACACCAATCACAGTGATAATCACATCCTGCAGTTCTTACAAACATGGTCTTTTGCCCAATAGCTCGACCCTCACCTTGAAAGGTCGGCCCAAAAATTTCAAGGACTGGTAGTTTAAGTACTCGTTCTCTAGTCATCTAACCACTCCCCTCTAAACTCCGCAAAAGCTGTCGGTGTCTCATATAGCCGTACATACTCCAAACGAAGCCCACGCTCCTCCGGAAGATATTCACTAGTCGTCTGAAAAATCCAGAAAACCATATTTTCCGCAGTTGTGTTCATATAAGGCAATGTCTCATTGAGATAACGGTGATCCAGATAAGGTTCCAAATGATTTTTGTAAATATTCTTAAGGTCACCAAAATCATAAGTCATACCACGCTCATCCAAGTAACCACTTACTGCAATCTGAAGGTGATAAGTATGGCCATGAAGGGACTTACATTTTCCCTCATAATTAAAGAGATGATGGGCAGCATCAAAAGTAAACTCTTTAGAAACCATTGTACGGTGAGGATTATAAACCAAAGACTCACCTGTTTCTTTCTTGATTTCTTTCGGTGCAAAGAACATTAAGCTTCTCCTCTTTCTGCTAGATATTTTTCTAGACCTTTTTGACGCAAGTGACAGGCAGGGCATTTCCCACAACCAGTTCCAATAATACCGTTATAGCAAGTTAGCGTTTTTTCACGAACATAGTCAAAAGCTCCTAGTTGGTCAGCCAAAGCCCAAGTCTCAGCCTTATCTAACCACATGAGAGGGGTTTGGATAACGAAATCATAGGCCATGGCTAGATTAAGTGTAACATTAAGCGATTTGACAAAAACATCACGACAGTCTGGATAACCAGAAAAGTCTGTCTCACAAACACCCGTAACAATATCAGTAATACCACGTTGTTTAGCTAGAACAGCTGCAAAAGAAAGGAAAAGATGATTACGCCCGTCCACAAAAGTATTAGGAACTTCACCTTCTTCTGCCTCAATCTCAATATCAGATG
>ERZ773083.1864-NODE-1864-length-13734-cov-3.767965_pt1 | contig 13734 bp, 13 predicted proteins | sample MGYA00511465_ERZ773083 | MGnify/ENA primary metagenome ERZ773083 (study PRJEB29015, sample SAMEA2738001) | human oral metagenome | biome: human oral; feature: human-associated habitat; material: dental | place: China | collected 2060 ... | reverse complement strand
AATCTCCTTCAAACAATTCTTTAAAACTAGCCTGAGTCCCAGTAGTCCCTTTGACTCCTCTAAATCTCAAATTTTCAAGTCTAAATTCCAGCTCTTCAAAATCAAGAAGCAAGGAATGAAGCCACAATGTCGCTCTTTTTCCAACCGTTGTAAGTTGTGCCGCTTGAAAATGAGTAAATCCTAAAGTTGGTAAGTCTTTATATTCCAATGCAAAATCTCTCATTTTTTCAATCAAAGTAAGCATTCTTCTTTTAACAACCAAAAGCCCTTCCTTAATTTGAATCAAATCAGTATTATCCCCAACATATGCACTTGTCGCTCCCAAATGAATAATTTTTCTTGCATTTTTCGCCTGTTCTCCATAAGTATGAACATGAGCCATCACATCGTGTCTCAATTTTTTCTCAAATTCAGCCGCAACTTCAAAGTCCACATCATCTTTATATTTTTTAAGTTCCTCAATTTGTTCATCAGTAATAAAATCAAGCCCAAGCTCTTTTTCAGCCTCAGCTAAATTTATCCACAATTTTCTCCAAGTTCTAAACTTAAACTCAGGTGAAAAAATATGCAACATTTCCTTACTCGAATATCTCTCCGCCAACGGATTTGAATATATGCTCATATCTGTCATTTTTAATTCCTCCTAGTTATTTTTATTTACCTTTCTCTGTAAATTTATACTCTGAATCTAAATTCCAGTTAAATTCAGTCCCTAATTTGTTCCAATCATAATTTTTATTTTTTATTTTTGAGTTTTTATGATAACAATTTTCACGACATGTTATTATTTGAGCTTCGGAAGAACATGATAAAATACTCAAAATTCCAAATAATATGATTAACATTTTATTCATAATTCTTCTTCATGTACACAAATTTTGCTTTTTTAATCAACTTTGACAACTTTAAAAATTTTTAACTTTTCTAATTCTTTCAAATACTTATCAGAAAGTTTTTCATCTTTTTTCCTGATTTGCATCGTTGCACTCACTAACGCTTTTATTATTACCTCATCTTTTGAAATAACATTTTTATAATTTTCGTCTTTGATTGTTTCTAAAAATATATTTAATATTTCTTCATATTTTTCTTGTGAGTACCCTGATAAAAAAGTTCTTTCTGCTAAATTTCTTCTCCTATAATCTTCCATTTCATCTTTTGGAATGAACGTTAATTCTTTTTTCTGCTTAATATCCATTTCTATCGCTTTTTTCCCATACTCAAATGAATTTTTAAAATCCTTTTTGTAAAAATACGCAGATGAAATTCCATAATAAGCCCAATAATTAGTACTTACATTTTTTAAATTACTTTTTAAAATTCTATTATATAGCTCTATTGCTTCATCGTATTTTGAATTTTTTAAATAAATCATACCGATATTAAGATATTCTGCCATATATTTGTCAGATAATTTTTTCGTAGAAGAAAATTCATTTACTGCCTTTTTATATCCTTCAATAAATTCATTATCTACTTTAAGTTGCTTCAAATTTTTTATTTCACTATTAATATCTGCAAATACATTTATTGAAATTAAAAATACGATTGAAATTAAGATTTTTTTCATTTCTCATTCCTTTCTTAGCAAAAGATTATAAAATTAAAAAATTAATTATCCCAAATATAAATTGTTCCATCTTTAAAATAAATTTTCTTTACCCAATCTTGATTTTCAGTAAATTTAACATCAAATGGTTTATATCTAATTCCTTTATCTCTTTCATTAGTTTCGTCTAAAAATCCAATTACTTGTATTTCTTCATCGCTTTCAATAAAATTTCTTATCATTTTGGTAGAAACTATTTTACTTATCATAATTTTTGGCTTTTTACCATTTACTTGAAAATCTTTTTCTGTGTATACTTTTCTATTTTTTCCAATTGTCTTAAAATTTTCATATTCTAATTCTATCTTATTTTCATCAGCTTTCGATGATCCTTGTCCGACTAATTTTAAAGTAATTGTATCAAAAGATAAATTTTGTGCAACATTTTCTTTTAAAGATTTTTTAACTTTATATTTTTCAACATTTTGCGCTTTAGCTGAAAATGAAATTGCTCCTATAACTAACATCAATACTAATAATAATTTTTTCATTAATCATTCCTTTTTTTAAAGTTAATTTCAAAAAATATCTTTTATTCTCTTATATTTTTATAGATTTCAATTAATTCAAAAATTTCTATTTCACAAACTCTCCCAAATCATATCTATAAATATTCTGAGTTCTTTCAGGTCCAACTGAAATCATTGAAACACGGCATTTCAATTTATTTTCAATATATTCAATATATTTTTTACAATTTTCTGGCAAGTCTTCGTAATTTTTTATTTGAGTAATATCTTCTTGCCAACCATCTAACTCATCGTAAATTATTTTCAAGTCTTTAGATTTTCTCAAGTTTCCAGGATATGAGTAACAAACTTTTCCATCAATTTCATAACCAACCGCAACTTTAATTTTTTCAAATCCAGTCAATACATCTAATTTTGTCAACACAATATCTGTCAATCCATCAATTAGAACCGCATATTTTCCGATTACTAAATCAAGCCATCCACATCTTCTAGGACGCCCAGTTGTCGCACCAAATTCATGTCCAACTTTTCTCAAAGTTTCTCCATCTTCATTTTCCAATTCTGTTGGAAAAGGTCCTTCTCCAACTCTTGTTGTGTAGGCTTTCATAACTCCAAGCACTCTTGAAATTTTTGTCGGTGCAACCCCGGTTCCAACTGTTACTCCACCAGATGTTGGCGATGATGAAGTTACATAAGGATAAGTTCCGTAGTCAATGTCCAGCATTAACGCTTGAGCTCCTTCAAAAAGCACCACTTTTCCAGCTTCAATCCCTTCGTTAATTTCCACAACTGCATCAATGATTCTAAATTTAATCTTTTCAGCAAGTTTCATAAATTTATTATAAAGTTTTTTCAAATCAAAAGTTTCTTTTCCATATCTAGTAAGCATGTCGTTTTTTTCTGCCACATTCCAAGCTAATTTATCTCTAAATCTTTCTGGTTCCAGCAAATCTCCGATTCTAATTCCATTTCTTGCGATTTTGTCAATATAGCAAGGCCCGATTCCTCTTTGAGTTGTCCCAATTTTATTTTCTCCCATAGCTTCTTCTTTCGCTTTGTCAATTGCAATATGATAAGGCATTATTATATGTGCTCTTTCATCAATAAATAAATTATCTAATTTTCTTCCTCTTTTTTCCAGCTCTTCAATTTCTTCTAATAAAACTTCAATGTCAATTACAACTCCAGCTCCAATTATACACTTTCCAGCTGAATTTATTATTCCAGATGGCAATAAGTGCAAAATGAATTTTTCATCATTTACGACAACCGTATGTCCTGCGTTATTTCCTCCTTGAAATCTCACTACATAGTCCGCTTTTGGAGACAGCACATCTATTATTTTACCTTTTCCTTCATCTCCCCACTGCGTTCCCACTATTACAAAAGTATTACTTCCCATATTCATTCCTCCCAAATCTTTAGAATTTTCTTACTCCTTAAAAAAACTGAACCGTAAAAAACTAAAAAATCTACCTTACTAAAATTTTATCTTTTTACTATTTATTTTACTATATTTATTAGTTTTTTTCAATTAATTTGAAACTTTTATGACAAAAGAATTTTCACCAAAAACTTTTTATTAATTGAACAATATTAATACTGCATAAAAAAAAGAGTACTCTTAAAAATAAAAAATAAATTCTACTATAATACTATATCTCTTGAATTTTTTTCATTTTATAAGATACTCTTTGATAAATATAGAATTAGTTTTCAAAATTTTACTAACTATTTATCAAACCAATTTTCAAGTCTATCTTGATATTCTGCATCATCTGCTGGATCATCAAGATCTAAATCTGGAGCTAAAAAATCTGAAAGATCTTCATCAGTTACTGCTCCTCCTCTGTTACCATCGTCCTCATCCTTATTCCAGTCCCACATGAAATAAACCTCCTATTATTAAAATTAAATAACATTATCATATACAAAATGTAACTTTGATATAAATGTTTAATTTATTATACCCCCCCCATTGTTATTTCGTTTGATTTAGATGATTTTTAACTTTCTTATTAAAAAATATTAAAATATTATTTCCCTTCAAAATAATCCAGCACTTCTAATAAATTATTAAATCTCTTATAAACCAGCTTTTCAATTTCCTCAGTTGGTTTCAACTTATCCGGCACCATAATCGGAAATGCCCCAGCTGCGTGCGCCGCTCTTATTCCGTTGAACGAATCTTCAAATACAACTGTTTTTTCAGGAGATGCTCCAGCTTTTTTGGCACTTATTAAAAACACTTCCGGATCAGGTTTACCGTGAACGACATCTTCCGCAGTTATTAAATGAGAAAAATATTTTTTTACGTCCTTTCCTTCCGTCAATGCTTCTGCCAAATGTAAATCCGATGAAGTTGCCAAAATCATCTGTTTATTATTCTTCTTCAAAAATTCAAGTAATTCCAACGCACCGAGTTTTAGTGGAACTTCCCCTTTTAGAGCTTTTTCCAGTATATAATTTTTAACGGTACCCATCATTTCATCATATGGGAAATCTTGTCCCAATGCTTCCTTGAACAATATTCTTGCTTTGTCATTTGTAACACCTGATGTTTTTTCCACAATGTCCTTTGTTATTGTATATCCCTTTTCTTTAGCCACTTCACGCCCATATTCCACATAAATTGTTTCTGTATCGAATAGCAAGCCGTCCATATCAAATAAAAACAATTCAATTTCGTCAAAAAATTTTTCCCCCATTTCTTCCTCCTTCTTTATTTTTAAAAATTTATTTGCTTTTTTTTAACGCAAAAAAAGCATAGTGAATGAAATAGTAAATCGCACTAAAAAATGATAATTTTTCTTCATTTCTGTAGATTTCCCATCTGACTTTTGCTGTTTTAAATTTATTACTCGAGCGAGAATTGTCCAAGACTCTGTAAAATGCCAAATTTTCTTTAAGTCCATAAATTACTTTTACTTCTTTTACAATTTCCAGCCACAGCACATAATCTTCATTTTTATCTCTCTGCTTAAAATATCTTTTTCCCAATTTTTGTGCGTCATAAATCACCGTAAGACAGCCTAGATAGTTATTTTTTAACATATCTTTGTAAGAAATCTTCTCTTTTATGACAACTTCGTTTATTTTTGTTTCGTCTTCTCTAACTCTCGTATATTCAGTGCAACTTATAGCGGCACCCTTTTCTTTCATAAAATTTATCTGCTTTTCCAATTTTTTTTTGTGCCAAAAGTCATCAGCGTCAAGAAAAGCAATATATTTCCCAGTTGCCTTTTCTATCAGCTGATTTCTTCCTCTCACAACTCCGACATTTTCTTTTGCATCTACAATTTTAATTCTGTCATCTTTTGTTGCAAACTCATTTGCAATTTCAAAACTTTTGTCTTTCGATTTATCATTTATTATAAGCAGCTCCCAGTTTTGATAAGTTTGTGAGCACACACTTTCTATTGCTCTTGCGATAAACTTTTCTGCATTATACATTGGAATTATAATTGAAACTTTGTCTTTTTCCATCTTTTCTCCAATTTTTTTATTTTTAAAAACTTTTTCAAATTATTTCTTTTTCAAAAAAATTTATTTTATATCGATGCTACATTAAATGAAATAGATTCTAGCACCTTTAATAGCGCATCAGCTGTGTCAAGTGAAGTTAGACACGCAATTTCCTGTTCACTCGCAGCTCGTCTAATTTTAAACCCGTCAGTTGTCGCACTTTTTTTCTTAGCTGCGGTATTAATAATCATATCCACATGACCTTTGTAAATTACGTCAAGCACATTGTGTTTGTATTTATTTTCATTAATTTTTCCGACAGTTTCCACTCTAAGTCCTCTGTCTCTAAAGTACTGAGCTGTTTTTTCAGTCGCCATCAAATTGTATCCCAAATTTGAAAATCTTTGAGCAAGTTTATACGCTTCTTCTTTTGCCACGCCACTTATTGTAAATAGCACACTTCCTTGATCCTTTACTTTTATTCCTGCAGAAATTAATCCCTTGTAAAGTGATTTTTCAAGGTTTTCATCACTTCCCATAACTTCTCCAGTTGATTTCATTTCAGGTCCAAGTGTTGTATCCACATCTTTTAATTTTTGAAAACTAAATACTGGAACTTTTGTATATACTTTATCTCCAGTAGGTATCAATCCAGTTTTATAACCCTTAGAAGCCAATGATTCTCCCAAAATTCCTTTCATAGCCAAGTTTGCCATCGGAACTTTTGTTATTTTACTCAAAAATGGCACAGTTCTCGAACTTCTCGGATTTACTTCCAGCACAAAAACTTCTCCGTGACTGATTACATATTGAATATTAAGAAGTCCAACTATATTAAGTCCTTTTGCAAGTCTAACTGTATAATCAACTAATGTGTCAATATGCTCTTGTGACAAACTTTGTGGCGGATAAACAGCAATTGAATCTCCAGAGTGAACTCCCGCTCTTTCGATATGCTCCATTATTCCAGGAATTACAACAGTTTCTCCATCACAAATCGCATCCACTTCGATTTCTTTTCCAACTAAATATCTATCTGTCAAAACTGGATGATCAGGCGACACTTTTACAGCATTTTCCATATAATGTCTTAATTCTTCTTCCCTGTAAACGATTTCCATCGCACGGCCTCCAAGTACATAAGACGGTCTTACTAACACAGGATAACCAATTTCCGCAGCATTTTTTACAGCTGTTTCTGTATCAAACGCAGTTTTTCCAAGCGGTTGTGGAATGTTTAATTTATGAAGTAATGCTTCAAATTTATCTCTATTTTCAGCGTTATCAATTTCTTCAAGTGCAGTTCCAAGTATTTTTACTCCGTGCTTAGCCAATTTTTCAGCAAGATTTATCGCAGTCTGTCCTCCAAATTGAACTACGACTCCTTCAGGCTGTTCTAATTCAATAATTGCCATAACATCTTCTTCTGTAAGCGGTTCAAAGTAAAGTTTATCTGAAATTGAAAAGTCAGTTGAAACTGTTTCAGGGTTATTATTTACAATAATTGCTTCATATCCGATTTCTTTTATCGCCTTTACAGCATGAACTGTCGCATAATCAAATTCCACTCCTTGTCCAATTCTAATTGGTCCTGATCCCAATACAACAATTTTTTTCTTATCTCCAATAATACTTTCATTTTCATCTTCGTAGCTTGAATAAAAATAAGGTGTTTCTGACTTAAATTCTGCAGCACAAGTATCTACCATTTTAAAAACTGGCTTAATACTATATTCTTCACGAAGCTTGTAAACTTCTTCTTCAGTCGTATTCCAACGATGCGCAATAACTTTGTCCGAAAATCCAAATTTTTTGGCAAATAAAAGTACATCAGGATTTCCAACATTCGCTTTTAATTCCACTTCAATATCAATAATATTTTTCATTTTATCAAGGAAAAACATATCTATTTTTGTCATTTCATGAATATTTCCCGGTGTAACTCCTCTTCTTAGAGCTTCTCCAATGAAAAATAGTCTTTCATCTCCAGCTTTTTGAATTCTTCGCAAAATATATTCCAATGGAAACTCATCTCCATTTGGAAGTCCTAGATGATGAACTCCATATTCAAGTGAACGAATTGCTTTTAACAGACTCTCTTCATAAGTTCTACCAATTGCCATAACTTCTCCAGTTGCTTTCATTTGAGTCCCCAAATGTCTATCCGCTTTCTCAAATTTGTCAAATGGAAATCTTGGTATTTTACTTACAACATAATCTAGTGATGGCTCAAAACAAGCGTAAGAATTTTTTGTAACAGGGTTTATAATTTCATCAAGCGTAAGTCCAACTGCGATTTTTGCTGCAATTTTTGCGATTGGATAACCTGTAGCTTTGGAAGCTAGAGCTGATGAACGGGAAACTCTCGGATTTACTTCGATTATATAGTATTTAAATGAATTTGGATCAAGTGCCAACTGCACATTACATCCACCTTCAATTTTTAATGCTCTTATTATTTTTAATGAAACATCTCTTAACATATGATATTCTCTATCTGTCAATGTCTGCGATGGTGCCACAACTATTGAATCCCCTGTATGAATACCAACTGGATCAATATTTTCCATGTTGCAGACTACAATTGCCGTATCATTGCTGTCTCGCATAACTTCATACTCAATTTCTTTATATCCCGCAATAGATTTTTCCAAAAGACATTGAGTTACTGGCGAATAACGAAGCCCATTACTTACAATATCTTCAAGTTCAGCATCGTTATGGCAGATTCCTCCACCTGTTCCACCCATTGTAAAAGCAGGTCTGACAATTACTGGATACCCAATTTTTGAAACAAATTCTCTAGCCTGTTCAAGATTGTGAATGATGTCCGATTCTGGCACAGGCTCATTTAACTCATTCATCAAATCTCTAAAAAGTTTCCTGTCCTCAGCCTGTTTAATAGAAGATAGCTTTGTTCCTAAAAGTTCCACTCCACATTCTGAAAGAACTCCTGAATTGTGAAGTTCTACTGCAAGATTTAGTCCAACTTGTCCGCCAAGTGTGGGAAGCAGTGCATCTGGTCTTTCCTTTCTAATAATTTTTGAAACAAATTCTACAGTTAAAGGCTCGATAAATACTTTGTCCGCAATTTCCTTATCCGTCATAATAGTCGCTGGATTTGAATTTACAAGTATTACTTTGTACCCTTCTTCCCGAAGTGACAGACAAGCTTGTGTTCCCGCATAGTCAAATTCAGCAGCTTGTCCTATTATTATTGGTCCTGAACCAATTACTAATATTGTTTCTATGTCTTTTCGTTTTGGCATTTTTTTAACAACTCCTAATCTTTTTAAAATAGTAATTCTCAATTTTTATTTTATTTAAAAAAGTTTCTCTTAAATATGTTATATTTTATTTAAGAATATTTTCTAAAAAATTATATATACTTTTTTAATATTTATATTTTTTCATATTTTCAATAAATTGGTCAAACAAGTAGTTCGGATCGTGTGGTCCAGGTGAAGCTTCTGGATGATATTGCACTGAAAATACCGAATACTTCTTGTGTCTGACACCTTCACAAGTCCCGTCATTTACTGCAATGTGAGTAAGCTCCAAATCTGTATCCTTAAGCGAGTCAATATCAACTGCATAGCCGTGATTTTGCGCTGTAATATCAACTTTTCCAGTAAGTAGATTTTTCACAGGCTGATTAGCCCCTCTATGTCCAAATTTCAACTTATATGTTTTTGCCCCACAAGCTAGTGAAATTAGCTGATGTCCCATACAAATTCCAAAAATTGGAACTTTTCCTATTAAATCTTTTATTGTACTAATTGTTTCTGGCACATCTACAGGATCCCCAGGTCCATTACTTAGCATTATTCCATCTGGTTTTTGCCTTAAAATCTCTTTTGCACTTGCATCGTGCGGCATAACGATAATGTCGCAGCCTCTTAAATTAAGCTCTCTCATAATTCCAGACTTCATCCCCAAATCAATCAGCACAACTCTTTTTCCAAGTCCTGAAGACAAAAATGCCTTTTTTGTCGACACTTGTTCAATTTGATTAGTTGGCAAGTTATTTTTTCTCAAACTTTCTGCAACTTTTTGCGCATCTTTTTCAATCCCTGTAATAATTCCTTTTATTGTTCCGTGCTCTCTAATCTTTTTTGTCAGACTTCTTGTATCAATCCCAGAAATTCCTGGAATATTCAAATCTTTTAGCACTTCATCCAAAGTAAATTCTTTTCTAAAATTAGAAGGTTTTCTGCATATTTCACGTGTAACTATTCCCTTTATGCTAGGATTAATAGTTTCATAATCATCTCTATTTATACCATAATTTCCGATTAGTGGATATGTAAATGTAATAATTTGTCCGTTATATGATGGATCTGAAAGCGTTTCCTGATACCCTGTCATCGCTGTATTAAATACAACCTCCCCCGCCATTTCTATATCTGCACCAATTCCATACCCTTTATACACACTGCCATCTTCCAAAACTAGCTGTTTATCCAATGAGTACATAATCTACCTCCATATTTTTAATTTTTTTAACATTATTTTTCACAAAATTTTTTTATTAATTTATTTATGCGATTTTCAGAAATTGAACTTCTTTAATCTATTAATTATACTATATTTTTTTAGTTTTATCAATATTTTGAATTTTTTAAAAATTAAGAACTTTTTTATTATTGAATTTTGTCTAAAATTGTATTTTACTTGCAAATATGTTAAAATTAAGCTACAAATTAATATATGTAACATAAAAAGAGGAGAAAAAAATATGAAAAAACCACTCATAGGTATTTCAGGAAGTACAACACATCTTGAAAATGGTCTTTTTGCAGGATATAAGCGCAGTTCTTTAGATCAAAACTACATTGATTCTGTTATTCGTGCTGGAGGAGTTCCATATGTCTTGCCATTCAACACAGACGATGAAGTTATTGAAGAAATGGTAAAAAATGTTGACGCTATTATTTTGTCAGGAGGAAACGATGTCTTTCCGCTAATTTATGGAGAAGAGCCCAAGGAAAAGCTTGGTGAGATTTTTCCAGATAGAGACCACTTTGATACAATCCTAATAAAAACTGCAGAAAAATTAAAAAAGCCTATTTTAGGAATTTGCCGTGGACACCAGTTAATAAATGTTATATTTGGCGGAACGCTACATCAAGATTTATCATATGCAGAAAATATTTCAATTAAACATTTTCAGAAAGCTAAATGGAATGTCTTTACTCACTCAATTTCAATTGATAAAAATAGTTTTTTAAACGATATTTTTGAGAGTGGAATTGGATTTGTAAACAGCTTTCATCATCAGATTATAAATAAAATAGCACCTGGATTTAAGCCGATTGCTAAAAGCAACGACGGAGTTATTGAAGCGATTGAAAATTTAAATACACAAAATCTTATTTTAGGAATCCAGTGGCATCCTGAAATGATGTCAGCTGCAGATAAATATGCCCACAAAATATTTAAAAAATTTATTGATTATGTAAAAAGCAAGAAAAAAGATGAGATATAAAAAATAAGGAAATGTAAAAAATAATATAAAAAAAGATTGCTAAAAATTTAAGGCAATCTTTTTCGTTTACTTTATTTAATATTTAATTATTTTGCATCTTACTTTCCCAATCAGCTGTTTCTACAGAAAAATAACTCAAAAAGTCATCAACTTTTTTCCCTTTTATATCAATGCTCAAAATTTTGTCCCCCTGTCTTATAACTTTTGCAATCGCTAGATCAGAACCTGTTTTTAAACTACCAATTACAGTATGCTTTCCATTAAGAGATGGCATTCCTTGTAATGATATAAAAAATTGACTCCCATTCGTATTTTCTCCTGAATTTGCCATAGCTAACATCCCACTATTATTAAAATTTAACCAATCTACAAATTCATCGTCGACATTATATCCAGCACTTCCAGTCCCGTCTCCTTTTGGATCTCCACCTTGCACAATTCCATTTGGAATAACTCTATGAAAAGTCAATCCATCATAAAATCCTTTTTTTGCTAAAAACACAAAATTTGCCACATTTACAGGAGCTGCTTCAGGATACAAAAATACATTAATATCTCCTTTTGTTGTGTGAATTGTAGCTTCCAAGTCAAATTTTTTCATTATTTTTTCAAAATTTTTTTCTCCTTTTGTCTTTTCACCAACTTTTATGTTTTTTGCATTTATTATATTTAATACAAACAACATCATTGCACCGACTAACAATGTCAATTTTCTTAATTTCATAAATCCTCCTTTTTTAACCTTTAACGCTCTCAATAATTTTTTCCATCTCAATTTTACCGTTAAAATTTAAATCCAAAATTCTAAAATTAATACTTTCAATTTCCAAATCATATTTTAAAAGCTCTTTTTCTGTTAAAATATTGTCATAAATTACAAGCACTGAAAAAATATTTTCAAAGCTATCAACTAACTCAATAATATTAATAACTCTGTCTTTCTTTATGTTCAAAATCTCTTTTAATTTTGAATTAGCTATTTTCTTATTTTTTATTTCTTTATAAAGTTCTGACACAATTTCAGGCATTCTGACCGCAAAAAGTATCTTTAACTCTTCTCTTTTTTTTAATTTAACTATCGCCATTTTTTCTATTCCCTGTCTTAAAATTTAATCTTGAATAGCTTTTGTCAAAGGTGGAACAATTTGTTTTTTACGAGAAACTACCCCTTTTAAAACAACTTCGTTATCTTCCACTTTTTGTCCAAACGCTTTTTCAATAACTGCATCTCCATTCCCCTCAACAATTGCAACAGAATCATTTGACAAAATATTTGTAATTACAAACATGAAAAATTTCAAGTTTTCTTTAGAAATAATATTGTTAATTTCTGTTAGTAACGCTTTTTTATTTTCCAGCAATTCTGCTTCATTAACAGTATTTACTTGTGCCACACCAATTTTTTGTCCATCAATTTCAAAAATTTTCATATCCATTGTAAGTAATTCAGCTTCTGTTTTATCACCTAATGCAGTTCCAGCTTTTAACATTTCAAGTCCATATTCGTTTGGATTAACTCCAGCAATTTTCCCTAACTCAAGCCCTGCATTTGTATCTTGTGGAGTACAAGTTGGTGATTTAAATAACAATGTGTCAGAAATAATTGCACTTAACATAAGTCCTGCTACTTCTTTTGAAGGTATTAAATTATCTTCTTTAAATAATTTTAAGATTATTGTAGCAGTACATCCAACTGGCTCAACTCTCGCATAAAGTGGTTCGTCCACGTTAAAGTTAGAAATTCTGTGATGGTCAATCAATTCCAAAACTTTTGCTTCTTCAAATCCATCAGCTGTTTGAGTTCTTTCATTATGATCTACTAAAATAATTTCCTTTCCAGCCACATTTTCCACCAATTCAGGCTTTTCAACTTTAAAATAGTTCAAGGCATATTTAGTTTCTTCATTGATTTCCCCAAGTCTTACAGCCTTTACATCTTTTCCCAATTTATTTTTTAGTTCTGCATAAGCAATTGCCGAACAAATTGTATCTGTATCTGGATTTTTGTGTCCAAAAACTAATATTGACATATTTTTTCCTCCTAAATTTTAATCATTTTATATTATTATAACCTATTAATCTTATTTTTGAAATAGAAAAAGCCATTTTTTGAAAAAAACTTAAAATAATAGATATTCTAAAGCAAGAGTTCTCGTTCTTCGTTAAATCAAATACTTTTATAATTTATAGTAAGAATTAAAACTGAATTTCAAAAGCTATGACTATTTTACTCAAATCCTAAGTTTGTATAATTTTTGACAGTTTAATTTTGAATGGGTTCAAGTATATTTTTAAACTTCCAATAATTTTACATCAATTTCATAATCCTCTGAAACTTTTTCCCTTAAAATATTCTTATATTCCTCAATTTGCTCCTGATATTCTTTTTTCGTTTCAGGCTCAAATCCAGTCTTGTAATCATAAATATAAATTTTTCTGTTATTCTCATCAATATTAATTCTATCAATAATACGCTTTTTTCCATCAGAATCATAGATTTCAAATTCCGTATAAACTTTGTATTTCTCATCATAAATACTGCTATTCTTTTCAATAAATTTATCCATTCTGACAATCAGTTCTTCCACAATTTTTTTCCCCAGCATATTCCCATATCGGCTCAAAAGTGCAGATTTTGCTATCTTTTTCTCATTTTCTAAATCATTCAGAATATGCTCAAAATAATAGTGCATCGCAAG
>ERZ773083.1860-NODE-1860-length-13763-cov-5.458345_pt1 | contig 13763 bp, 5 predicted proteins | sample MGYA00511465_ERZ773083 | MGnify/ENA primary metagenome ERZ773083 (study PRJEB29015, sample SAMEA2738001) | human oral metagenome | biome: human oral; feature: human-associated habitat; material: dental | place: China | collected 2060 ... | reverse complement strand
TCCGAGAACGTTCAGAACTCCGAGTCCACGATTCGCGATGCGGATATGGCGAAGGAGATGACGAACTACACGAAGAACAACGTTCTGCTCCAGGCTGCGCAGTCCATGCTTGCACAGGCGAACCAGAACAGCTCTGCAGTTCTCTCGCTTCTCCAGTAATTTACAGTTTCGACTGTATCTATACGGATGGAACTCCTCCCTTCGGGGAGGGGTTCTTTTTCTTTGCTAATTTAGGGGATATCGCGTATAATATTCTTCGAATGAGAAGGAAAGGGTGTGCCATATGAAGATCTCTGCCTGCTATATTGTAAAGAATGAGACGAATGAACTGCGCCGATCGCTCGCATCCGTCGAATCTGCAGCGGATGAGATCATCGTCGTTTCGACACATGGTGATACGACCGTGGCACAGCTTGCAGCAGAATACAACGCTGCTCTCTATGAGCATGCGTGGCAGGATGACTTCGCTCTCGCGCGAAACTATGCTCTTGGACAGGCAAGCGGCGATGTTGTGATCTTCCTCGATGCAGATGAGTATTTCCTTCATCCGGCGGAGGTACGTGCTGCCATTGAGGAAACTGTGAAGCGAGAGGCGGAGTTCGATATTATCATGATTGGACTCTATAGCTTCTTAACAAGGGATTCGTTCGCTGATGCATTTTATGAACGCAGTCCGCGTATTCTACGTATGCCGATGTGCTATGAGGGGATGATTCATGAGCAGCCAATCCGGCCGGATCAGGCGAAACGTGTACTCGTCTATGCGGATGAGCGTCTAGATGCAGGGCATACGGGATATCTCAAAGAACGTGGAGAAGAAAAAATTCGCCGCAATATTGCAATGCTGGAACGTGATGCAGACCTGCACGGACGGACGGCGGTGCACGCATACTATTTGACAGATTGTTATTTCGGTCTTCAAGACTACGCACGTGTGCTTGCTCTTTCCAAGGAAGTTTTGGCAAGTGATTACCGTTTTGTTGGAGAGGAGAGCCGCATCTATCATCAGATGATTGAGTCTATGCGTGCTCTGCACTATCCGGATGAGAAAATGCTCGCACTTGCAGATGAGGCACGGTCGAGGTTCCCTCAGCTGCCGGATTTTCATGCGCAGCGCGGCATGATTCTCTGTGGTCTTGCTCGTTACAGAGAGGCTGCGGAGAGCTTTACAGAGGCACTGCAGCTTTTTGATCAGGGCTTTTCGAGGATGTCTGAGAGTTCCTTCTTCAATCCATCTGTGGCATCCATGGCAGCAGAGCGACTGGCTCTGATTTATGAACATCTGGGTGATGTCACAGCGGCAGAGCATTGGCAGAATAAGGCAGAGCGTTATGCAAAGGGAGGAACGGTATTGGAGGTGGCAATGGGAAATCCAAAGATCACAGCATGCTATATTGTGCGCGATGACGCTGTTCATCTGAAGAAGTCTATTGAAAGTCTTAGGTCGCAGGTGGATGAGCTGATTGTTTTGGATACAGGCTCGCAGGATGATACGGTGCACGCAGCGGAGGCGTATGGAGCCGCGGTGTATCATTGGGCGTGGCAGGATGATTTTGCGGCGGCACGAAATGCAGCTCTTGCCCATGTGACGGGAGATTGGATTATTTTTATCGATGCGGATGAATATTTTTCTCTCGAGACACGAGATCATTTACGTGCGGTTATTGAGGAAGCAGACCACACAGGCGGTGAAGTACTTCTCATACCGTGGCATAATATCGACGAGACAACCGGAGAGACACTGCTGGACTCCTATGCACCGCGTATCTTTCGCCGACGCGAGGGACGGCATTACGTCGGGCGTATTCATGAAGAGTTGAGAAATGCGGACGATACGGTGCCGTCGATTCGAATGATTGCTGCATCCCTGCTGTCTCTCGTGCATACAGGATATTCTGCCCTACTGACACGTGAAAAGGGGGAGCGAAATCTGCGCATTCTCCTCGAAGAAGTGAAACAGGGCAATATGCCGGATCGCTGCTGGCGTTATCTCGCTGAGACCTATGATAATCTGGGCGATGAACACATGGCAGAACACTATGCACTTCTCGACATCGGGATGGGGCGCCGCAGTGTTGTATATGCCAGCCGTTCCTATCGGATTCTCCTGCGTATCTATGGTATGCAGCCTCTGCTCAGAGAAAAGTACCTTGCCGTGGCCGAGCAGGCCGCGCGCGAATTTCCGGAATTGTCGGAGATGCACGCTGAGTATGCCGAGGCACTTGCCGCCTTCCATCGTTACGCAGAGGCAATTGAGGCGGCAGCGACGGCGCTCCGGATACAGCCGTCGGAGTCGGGAACGGAGCAGTCTGTCTTTACGGCGGAGATGCGCGAGGCCCTCTGCCGCCGCATGGAGATCTGGCTGCGCATCGCTGCACATGCAGAAGAGATGCGCATTGCCGCATGTGTCTTTGTGCGCGATGATGTGCGGGATATGGAATGCTGGCTGTCGAATACAGCGGTCTACGCGAATGAACGGATTGTCGTCGATACGGGATCGACGGATGGGACGCGTGTGCTTGCCGAGAAGGCGGGAACGAAGCTCATTGATTTTACATGGAAGGATGACTTTGCCGCCGCACGGAATGCTGCAATCGGGGCGGCAAGCGGTGATTGGGCTGTCATCCTCGATGCAGATGAGTCGTTCTTTGAGCCGAGTGAAGTGCGTGCCTATCTTTCCATGGTGGATGTGATCCTGCCGCATGTGGATGCCGTACTCCTGCCGATTGTACACATAGATGAGGATGCGGGCGGCCGTGAGACGGGGCGTGCGCCGCATGTCCGACTCCTGCGCCTGGGGCGCGGGCTTTTCTACGAGGGACGGGTGCACGAGGCATTGCGCAAGAAGGGCGGAGAACCTGTTCTCTATCATGAAGCAGCGGCACTTGCGGTTCGCCATGTGGGCTATTCATCGGGACGTATCCGCGCGAAACATGAGCGAAATCTTGCATTGATGGAGCGGCGCGTAGAGGAGAGCGGGCTTCAGGCCGGAGACTGCCGCTATCTTGCCGATACCTGCTACGGTCTTGGGAAATATGCGGCGGCGCTGATTTATGCGCGTGCCGCATTGGACGAGTCTGTGAGCTCTGTTGGCGCACAGAGCCATCTCCATCATCTCCTGCTCGATGCAATGGAGAAGGAAAATGTTCCGCTTGTACAGCAGGTGGAAGCCGCGCGTGCAGCGTGTCAAGAATTTCCACAGCTGCCGGACTTTTATGGACGGCTTGGCCTGCTGCTTGCGGCATGTGATGATGGAGAGGCCCTGCCCGCGCTGACGCGTGCGTTGGAACTCTATGAGAGCCCTGCAGATACGGCAGGCGAAGCATCCGAATTTCCTGTGTGGGCAGGCGCAGTATCTGCCGCGCGTGCCCGCCTCCTGATGGAGATGGGGCGTGCGTCTGCGGCAGAGGCGGAACTTGCCCGCGCCTTTGCGCTTGATACAGCCCGCGAGGAGGCTCTGGATGTCTATGTGGAGCTGCACGCCTCCGAGGATATGGGGACCGTTCTGAGCGGCTTGCGTGAAATGCTCGGCAGCGATGCGGGGACACTTTCCTATCTTGCTCGTTTTGCGGACAGCTACGGTTGGCTGGAACTCGCTGCAGCGGCGCGTGCCGTGCTCTCGCAGGAGATCGGACAGGCTGTACCGATACCGGAGATCTACACGAAGATGCAGAGCCTAACCGCAGAGGAATTTGGGGAGAAGGTTGTCGGCACATTGGCCGAATATGCGCGGGAGATACCGGAGGTTCTTCTGCGTCTAGAGCGAGAGCGCCATGCGGAGAGCATCCATCTCTATCAGCGTCTGCGTGGGGTGCTCCCGCATGCGATGCAGATCTTTTGGCGCCATTATGATGAGCCGGATGCTGCTCCGCTGCCGGATACCATGGATGGCTACCGTACAGTGCGTGAGGCGTTTATTCATCATTCAGATGCAGAACAGGCAGAGCGATTTCTGCGCATATCTGCTGATTATGGCACAGAACATCTGCACGCTGCGGCAGAGGATTTTGCTGGAGCGGAGCGTTGGGAGGGGGCATTCCTCGGGTGGCAGTTCCTCTCTGCTGCAGAGGGAGAGACACCGGATACACTCTATGGGATGGCGCTTGCCGCACTGCATCTCGGTGCGCGTGCGGAGGCGCAGGAATATCTCGCGCGTGCGCTTTCTCTTGCCCCCGCGCATCGAAAGTCAAAGGAATTGATGGAGTTGGTACGATGAGGATCTCAGCCTGTGTCATTACGAAGAATGAGGCAGAAAATCTGCCGCGCTGGCTCGCGTCTATGCGCGTCTTTGCCGATGAGATGATCGTCGTCGATACGGGCTCGACGGATACGACGGTGGAGATTGCGCGTGCAGGCGGCGCACGGGTCTGCTATTTCGACTGGATCAATGACTTTGCGGCGGCAAAGAATTTTGCCCTCGACCAGGCGAAGGGCGACTGGGTTGTCTTTACGGATGCGGATGAGTATTTCTCGGAGGAGAGCGTACCGCGCGTGCGGCCGCTGATCGAGGAATACGCAGGACGGGAGACGTTCGACGGCTTTATTGTTCACCTTGTCAATATCGACATGGATACGGGGGCTCTGCTCGGCACATCGGCAGAGGTACAGCGCATCTTCCGCCGTGCACCGCACATCCGCTTTGTTGGGAGCATCCACGAGCATGTGGAGAATCTCAGCGGCGACCCGGCACGCGAAATGGCGATGGCACCGGGGCTCGTGCTCTATCATACGGGCTATTCGCCGCGCATCATCAAAGAGAAGTCCAAACGCGATCTGGCACTGCTGCTTGCACGACGTGCGCGCGGAGAGTATCGAAAGCTCGACGAATATCATCTGATGGATTGCTACTATACGTTGGAGAACTACACGCAGGCGGTGCATTATGCGCGACTGGCGCGGGACAGCGCGGATCGTCCGGTAGGCTCTGAGGATCGCCCGCATGCGGTTCTGCTTCAATCCCTTATCCTCGCAGGGGCAGAGGAAGCAGAGATTACGGAAGCATATGAGACGGCACGAAACGCTCTTCCCGAGAAAGCGGATTTTCCCCTGATTTACGGAACCTATGCGTGGGAAGCAGGATATTACGCACGGGCATGCGAAGCGTATACGGATGGAATTCGTCTGCACGAGGAATATTATCAGGAGGGCGATTACTCCGGGATTCTTGCGCCGAGTGCCTACATGCGGCTTGGTGAGACGGAAGAGCTTACAGGGAATACGGATGGGGCGGCGGCTCTCTATGAGCGTGCACTTCGGCTGCGTCCGCACTACGCACCAGCCCTTGCTCGGTTCGCACGCCTTCTCAGGGCAGCGGGAACGGATGATGCGGCTGTGATCGAGACGCTGAACGCACATTACGATGAAACTGCGGACGCGGCGTTTCTCGCATCTGTGCTGGCGGGCATCTTTCCGCGCGCGGGTCTCTACTATGATCGGCGTGCAAAGGTGAAGTTTTCCGAGCGGCGGCGATTTCTGCTCGCGGGGGATGTGTGTTCTGCGGCAGCATCGCTGATTGAGGATGTGGAACGCACGGCGGCAGCTGCAGCAGCATATGGGAGGGACTTTGCACCCGCACAGCAGGGCGCGCTTGCTCTCCTCCTGCCGGATTCCTGCAGAGAGATCTCTGCCGCACCCGAGGCAGCGCGTATGCTGCGCCGCATTGGACGTCTTGCGCGAGGAATGGAATGAGGATGGACAGACTTGAGACGCTGCGCGATGATATTTTCGCGGCGCTTTCATGTGGAGACGAGACGGGGGCCCGCAAGGGAATCAAGCGGCTGCGCAGACGTGAGCCTGTCGAGGCGGCGGGGCTTTTGACCGCACTTCACATCGAGGCGGGGCGTGCGCGCGAGGCTCTTGCGGCATGGCGGGAATGCGGGAAATACGCGCCCCATGATCCCTATACAATCTTCCTGCGTGCGCGCATTCATCTCCTGGAGGGGGAGCGTTCCGCCGCGCTGGACCTGCTCACGCCGCTCCTCGACGCGGAGATGATGCCCGCCGTTGCAGAGAAGGTCTACAATCTTGCGGGACAGTGTGCACGATTCCTCGGACGGGCCGCCGATGCAGTACGATTCTATGAGAGGGCGCGCGATGCTGCGCCGGATCGCGCACTGCGTGCGCTCAACGCGAGCAATGTGCTCTTTAACCGCCACTATCTGCCAACCACATGTGCAGAGGATAGGAGGGCGGCAGAGGAATACGGTGTGCTCTTTGCGGATGTGTGCCCGTTTGACCATGCCGCGCATCGCAGGGGAAAGCGGCTGCAGGTTGGATATCTCTCGCCCGATGTCAGGGAGCACGTTGTGCTCTCCTTTTCGTATGCTCTGATGACGGCGCTCGATCCCGCACGCTTTGCGGTGACGGTCTATGCGCTGAATGCAGAGGACGAATACACCGAGAGGGTGAAGCAGTCCGTCGATCATTTTCGCAGCCTTTCCCGCCTTTCGCCAGAGGAAGCCGCGCATGAGATCTATCGTGACGGCATCGACATCCTTGTTGATCTCGCAGGGCACACGGCGGGCAGTACGCTGCCGATTCTCGCCTATCGTCCCGCACCTGTGCAAATCTCGGGGATTGGTTATTTTGCCTCGACCGGACTGAAAACGGTGGACTACTTCCTTGCCGATCCTGTTCTTGCAGCAGGGGATGCGGAGGATGGATTTACGGAGGAGCTGCTTGTTCTTCCTCAGACGCATTTCTGCTGGCAGCCGCTGCATGAGACTCCTGCCCCTGAGCATCCGCCTGCAGCGGGACGCCCCACCGTCTTTGGCAGTTTTAACAATTTCACCAAGCTGAGTGATGAGGTCCTTGCTGCATGGGCAGAGATCCTGCGCCGCGTGCCGGAGAGCCGTCTCTTTCTAAAGACGGATGTCTTTTCATATGCGGATGCCCGTGCAGAGGCGATGCACCGCCTTGCGGAGGCGGGCATTCCGTGCGCGCGCGTCGATACGGAGGGGGCGTCACGGGACTATCTCGCCGCGTACAATCACGTGGATATTGCACTCGACCCGTTCCCATACCCCGGTGGCGGAACAACCTGCGACGCGCTCTACATGGGTGTGCCCGTTGTGACGCTTGCGGGGGAGAGCCTCGGCAGCCGCTTCGGCGCATCCCTTGCGGAGAACATCGGAGCGGGGGCACTTGTCGCACGGACGATAGAGGAATACGTGGACCGCGCGGTCTCTCTGGCAAATGATCCCGCGCTGCTCGATGCACTGCATACGGGGCTGCGGCAGATGATGGAACGTTCCCCCGTCATGGATGCAGCTGCTTATGGTGCGGCAGCGGGGGCAGCCTATGACGCAGTCTGGACAGCATACACAGAGCACTGCGATCCGTTAAAGTCTCTCTCCGTTCGTGACGATAGTATGAGTATGGATGTAAAGACGCTGAAAGACCGTATTTTTGCGGCTCTTGCAGCGGAGCATTATGCCGAAGCGCAGGAATGCGCAGAGCGCGCCTTTGCTGCAGGCGTGCAGGATGATATGCTGCGCTATCTTCATGCCTATGCCGTGGAGCGGCAGGGCGATCTGCTGCGCGCCATGAGACTGGCAGAGGAATATCTGGCAGCGGGGCGCAGCGAGCTTCGTCATGAGTTTATGCGGCTGCGTGCTGCTGTCGCCTATCGCATGGGAGATGTGCGGGCGGCAGAGTTCTATCAGCGTGCCTATGAGGAGGAGCCGTCCGATACGGGGCTCTACAGTTCGTTTCTGCTTGCACAGAATGCACAGATTGTGGACTCGGATGAACTGTTTCGTGCGCACTGTGCATACGATGCACTCCTTGCTGATGTCCCGCGCTACACGTACTCTGTGCCCTGCCGCCGTCAGAAGATTCGTGTCGGCTATATCTCGCCGGATTTTCGCCGCAATGTCATGCAGCATTTTGTGCAGCCGCTGCTGACAGGATATGACCGTGCACGTTTCGAGGTCTATGCCTATAGTACGGCAGAGGAGCCGGATGAGGTAACGGCGGCGCTGCGCTCCCATGTGACTGTGTGGCGCGATCTGGGCGCGGCTGTACCAGAGGACATCGCTGCACGCATTCATGCGGATGCGGTCGATATTCTCGTTGATCTTGCAGGGCATGCGGCAGGCGGAGCGCTGCCCGTACTCGCACGGCGGCCTGCGCCCATACAGATGATGGGGCTCGGCTATACGGCGACATCGGGACTGAGCACCGTGGATTACTTCCTGACGGATGCAGTATGTGACCCGGTAGGGGGCGTGAGCGAGGCATATTTTACGGAGAAACTGCTCCGTTTGCCGAGCCAGTTCGTCTATGTGCCGCGTGCGGGGCTTCCGGCTTCGATGGGAGCACCTGTAAAGCGGCGCGGACATATCCTCTTCGGCGTATTCAATCAGTATCGCAAGTTCACCGATGAAATGCTCCTGCTCTGGCGGGAGATTCTGGAACGGGTGCCGCAGGCACAGCTTCTGCTGAAGTCCCAGATCTTCTTTGCGCCGGCAATGGCGGAGGCGGCGCGGGCACGGCTCACGCGTCTTGGGTTTGACCTTGCACGCGTGATTTTGGAACCTGCGACAACGGACTATATGGAGCGCTATCTCGATGTGGATATTGCGCTCGATACGTATCCGTGGCCGGGCGGAGGAACGACCTGCGACGCCCTCTATATGGGCGTTCCCGTGGTGACCATGTATGCTGCGCGGCGCAGTACGCGGTTTTCCTATGCGCTGCTGACGCACGTGGGACTGGACGAATGCGCTGTGCAGACTCCGGAGGACTATGCTGCGTGTGCCGTCGCCCTTGCGCATGACACGGACAGGCTCGATCAGCTGCACAAGAGGCTGCGCGGGAAGATGGAGAAGTCGGCAGTCATGGATCAGACGGGGTATATGCATGCGTTGGAGCAGGCGTATGAGGATGTGCTGCATTTGGATGCAGAGGAGAGACGATGAAGAAAAAAAAGACAAAACACAAACATTCTGCAAAGAAGAAGCCGTGCCATCGAAAAATTCGGCTCGGCTACCTCTCCTCGGACTTCGGGGAAGGACCCATGCGGGATCTGCTCCCTTCGTTTTTCTCCGCCTATAATAAACTGCGCTTTGAGATCTATGCCTACCACACGGGAACGGGGGGAGACACCGCTCCCTTTGCGAAGGAGGCCACGCTGCGGGAGGTTGGCGATGCTGCCCCCGAAGATGCGGCACAGCTCATCCGCAGAGACGAGATTGACCTGCTGATTGACCTTTCGCTTCGAACGTCGGATGAGCAGAACCGTGCCATTATGCAGCTGCGTCCTGCTCCGCATATTGTCTCACTTGCTGCGGACTGTCCGCAGGAGCTTGCGATGGGCCTGCCGACGGTCGAGGGGACAGAGCTCTTTCCCTACTGCTATACTCCGCTTGATCCTGCAGCTGCCTATACCTACCGCACGCCCCTGCTCGATACGGGAGTGCCCACGATCGGTGTGGGCGGAACACTGCGTGAGGATGGTACTGCGGCACTTCTGCAGATGCTTTCGGCTCTCCTGCTGCAGATGCATGCCGTTCGTCTGATCCTCCCCGCGGCGATTTCTGAGGGCTTTTCGGAGGAGGACTTCGCGCGGATTGCGGAGATGGGGACAGCAGAATCCTCGCTCGAACTTGTGGATGATCTCCCCTATGGTGAAATTGACCTCGTGCTCGGCGTTCATGTGGATCTTCCGGATGTCTGCCGAGCCGCAGAACACGGGGTCCCCCTTCTTACAGCAGAAACTCTTGTCGATGATCGCTATGCTAATACGCTGATGATACGATTGGGGATGCCCGCTGTGCAGTGCGTCGAGGATGTGGCTGTACAGGCATGCATACTCTCCCTCGACGTTCCGCGTCTCTCGGAACTGCATGAACTTCTGCATTGGCGGCTCTTTGATATATTTGACATCGGCACGATCAGATTTTCTGTGGAGAGAGCCTATGATCGCGTGCTTGCGCAGAGAGTGGAGCAGACCGCAGAAAAACTTTCTGTACAGTTGTCTCGTGCCGCTGACGCACAGGACTGGGATACGGTTTTGCGTACGGCACATGCACTGGATGGCATGGAACAGCTTACTCTGGAGCAGCGCATGAGTCTTGCATGGGCATATTTCTTCAGCGATGCACTGACACAAGCGGGGCAATGGGCTCTTGCTGCCGAGGGAGTTCCACGGGAACGCGAGGGGGCACGACTCTACCTCTCTGTTGTCAGTGCTGCGCCGCCTGGGACAAGTATGGAGATCTATGAGCGGGCGCAGCGCGGACTTGCGTTGATCGAAAATGGACTTTCTGTGGTGGCAGACGTTCATGCCGCTTTGCTCAAGATGTGTGCGGATCATGGTACATTTGCCCGTGATTCAGAAATCGCATCGGCATATGCAATGGCGTATTCTCGGAAGACGTCGGATCTCTATATGCAGCGCTGTTACTATGGCGCAGGCCTTTTTAAGCTCAATGCCGTGAATGTTCCCGCACGAGAGGTCTATCAAAAGAGTCTGCACTATGAGGAGTTTTTTGCAGAAGTGCAGCCCTATTCTCACGAAGGGCGGCACAGGAAAGAAAAGCTGCGCATCGGCTACATTTCTGGGGACTTTCGGCAACATGTCATGCAGTATTTTATTTGGCCTTTTCTGGCAGGATTTGACCAAGACGCCTTTGAGGTCTATGTTTATAGTCTCGGCAAGCATGATCAATACTCGGATTTCTTTCAAACGCTCGTTACTCGATGGAGGGATCTTTCGGATTACTCGCGTGATATGGAGCGTGTTGCACAGGAGATCTATGCGGATGAGGTTGATATCCTCTTCGATCTCGCGGGGCATACGGCGGACTCTGGTCTTGCCGCTCTTGCATGGAAACCTGCCCCTGTTCAGATCTCGGGGCTTGGCTATATGGCGACGACGGGACTGTCCGCAGTCGACTACTTCGTGACGGATCATTACTGTGACCCGGAGGGCAGCGGCAGTGAAGCCGTATATGTTGAAAAATTACTGCGCCTGACGAGTCAGTTCTGTTATAATGGTTATACAAGTCTGCCTGCATCGGAGGGGACGCCGGCTCGTGCAAAAGGCTATATTCAGTTTGCGTCATTCAATCAGTACGCAAAACTGCAGGATGATGTGCTCCTGGCATGGCGTGCAATCATGGAGCGCGTGCCCCATGCACGGCTCCTGTTGAAGAACAGTGCCTATCAATTGCGGGGGATCACTGCTATGGTGCATGAGCGTCTGCGGCGGCTAGGCTTTGATATGAGCCGTGTAGAGTTTGAAGGGGCGACACGGAACTATATGCTGCGCTATCTCGATGTGGATATTGCACTTGACACCTTTCCATGGCCGGGCGGCGGGACAAGCTGTGATGCCCTCTATATGGGCGTTCCTGTTGTGTCGTACTATACGGATCGTCACAGTACGCGATTTACGTACAGTCTGCTCGCAAATATGGGACTCGCAGAGCTTGCCTCAGACCGTCTGGAGGACTACGTCGAGACTGCGGTGGCACTTGCGGGGGATATCGATCTGCTCGATGCCCTGCACAGGGAGCTGCGCCCTCGGATGAAGGCATCGCCCGTCATGGATCAGGAGCGCTATATTCGTGAGATGGAGGAATGCTATCGTGCGATCTGGGCAGAGTGGGAAGCGCGGCAAGGATTCGTTTGAACATAAACTTGAGCGTGCGAAGCGAGAAATCAAGGCAGGGCGATTAGAGGGCGCACTTCGCCTTTTGCAGAAGATAGAGCAGGAAGAAATACTGCCTGAGCAGCGATGCTACGAACCGTATGAGCTCATGGGACAGCTGCTCTACTGGCTTGCCGATCTGAGAGAAGCATTGCCGTATCTGCGCAAGGCATGGGAATACCCGCGTGCAGATCATTCAGCACGGTTGGCGGCATTGAGCAATTATCTCATGTACCTCCACTATGTCGAGGGGGTGACGGCTGAGGAAATGCGTGCGGTACATGCAGCGTATGCGGATGTGCTTGGAGCGTTGCCGCAGTTCTCCCACAGGAAGAGGAAGCGGGAAAAACTCAGGATCGGCTATCTTTCGCCGAATCTCACGGATCATATTGTGCTGAACTTTGCGATACAGCTTTTCTCGGCCTATGATCGTACGCGTTTTGAGGTATGTCTCTACGACGTTGGCGGACAGCATTCGGAGGTCACGGACTGGGTAGCCGGAATGGCGGATCGCTATGTCGATCTGTCGAAATCTCCGCCGCAAAAAGCGGCGGAGCGTATCTATGCAGATGAGACGGACATCCTCTTTGATCTTGCGGGGCATTCGGCAGGCGGAAAGACCTTGCAGGTTGCGGCATACAAGCCTGCTCCTGTCCAGCTTTCGGGCATCGGCTACTTCAATACGACGGGGCTTCCCGCGATGGACTACTTCCTCGGCGATCCCTTTGTCGATCCGCCGGAGATGGACGGACTGTTTGTGGAACGTATCCTGCGTCTGCCGCAGACGCATCTCTGCTTCACGCCGTCGGAACGCTTTCAGCCGTATGAGAATCTGAAGCGCACACCGCACGATCCGATCGTATTCGGGAGCTTCAACAACTTTGCGAAGATCACGGATGAGATGCTGGTGCTTTGGGGAGAGATACTGCGGGCCGTACCAAATGCACGGCTTCTGCTCAAAAATGTCCATCCATGCAAAGATACATTGGAGCGGATGCGGCAGCGTGCGAAACGTGCGGGAATCGATTTCGCACGCCTCGAACTGCGCCCCGGTTCGAAGGATTATCTGACTGACTATCTGGATGTGGACATTATCCTCGATACCTATCCCTATCAGGGAGGCGGTACGACTTGTGAGGCATTCTTTATGGGGCTGCCCGTCGTAACGATGGCAGGCAGTCGCCACGGGGCACGATTCGGTGCAAGCCTGCTTCAAAACGTGGGGCTCAGCGAACTGATTGCAGAAAGTCCGACAGCGTATGTGGAGCGTGCCGTAGAACTTGCTCGTGACACAGAACTGCTCACAGCGCTGCATATAGCAATTCCACGTCTGATGCGGGCCTCTCCGCTCATGGATGGGAAAAGCTATGTTCGTGCTGTAGAGGCAGCATATGAGATGATATGGGGGAGATACCTCAATGAAGAAGCGTAAGCAAAGCCGTGCAGAGCGCACGCGCAGAAAGCGTGCGCGTCGAGAAGAAAAGCGGAATGTGAAAGGGACGATGACGATGGCAGAGAAGAAAATTGTAACGGTTGAGCAGATTCGTAAGCATATGGAGAAAAAGGAGTATGCAGAGGTCATCAATTCCTTTGCAGACATGCTCGCACAGGGGAATCCTCCCGAAGAATGCTTCGGCGATGTCGCACGCGCCTATTTTGAGTTAGGCGATTATACGCGTGCGGCGAGCTGGGTGACGAATACGCTCTCGCGGGATTCCTCCAATGTGGACGTGCGTATCCTGCTCGCACGCATCTGTCAGCGTGAGAAGCGCACCGCCGATGCTCTGAATCTCTACGAGAATATCCTGCGCGCTCACAAACGCGAGCTCTCCTACGACCAGCGCATGGAGATCGGGCGTCTTGCAGGGCTCGATGCACGCCTCGATCCCGAGCGTACGCGAACCGCATATCCGCAGCTTGCGGCACTGTTGGGACTTGCCGAGTCGCATGTGACGGAGCCGCTCGCTGCACACACACCCGCCCAGACAGTGACTGCCGCCGCAGAGCCCGCTCCAGTCGTTATGAATGCGGAGAAGCAGGCACAGGAGATCCTCGCGCAGGAGATCCGTCCGATGGAGAAGGTGGAGGCACTGAACGCATTCGCGGG
>ERZ773083.1859-NODE-1859-length-13774-cov-2.879146_pt1 | contig 13774 bp, 14 predicted proteins | sample MGYA00511465_ERZ773083 | MGnify/ENA primary metagenome ERZ773083 (study PRJEB29015, sample SAMEA2738001) | human oral metagenome | biome: human oral; feature: human-associated habitat; material: dental | place: China | collected 2060 ... | reverse complement strand
GAGACCGGTACCCTCATCGAGGTAGCCATAAAGATATACTGTATTCTCGCCAATCTTGCGTGTTTCGAGCTTCAGGTTGAACGGAAGAGCAGAGACGTAAACGACGCCGAAGAGTAAATCGAGTGGCGTGCGGTCTTTTTTAATATTATCAATGGAATCAAAAATATCTGTCTGTCCAATTTCACTTAATGGTTTACGTACGCCGTCTTTTTCATTATTGCTATCTATACGCAATAAACGGAAACCTGTATCCATATCAGCACCTGGATGCTCTTGCATGATCTTATCGCCAGCACGACGGAGACGCTCGGCAGTAATTTGGTCGATTGTATCGTAGCCGGCTCTCTTCGCTTCAATTTTTTCAACAGTCGCCTCGTCGAGTTGGACGAGGATATATTTCCGGTTTCCGTCATCTTCGACATTCAGATCCATTACGGCATGGCCAGTGGTGCCAGAACCAGCAAAGAAGTCAAGTACCACATCTCCACTAGGCACCCCACATATATCGATAAGATGTTTAATTAGATTGACCGGTTTTGGATTATCGAACATATGAGCTCCAAGCATATTATCTAAATCAGCCTGTGCTTTACGCGTGGAATCATACTCACTTAAGAGGTTACTCGGAATGATTTCATTAGTATCAGTTGGAAAAATCTTTTTTCTAGGAGTATGGTCATATTCTGGAGCTGGTCCGAAGTAAATTAAATCATTTGCCAATAGCTCATCCATCTCTTGTTTTGTACACATGTATTGTCGTGTCCATTCTATGCCAGAAGGAGATTTAATCGTGAAGTATTTTACGTTGTTTTTATTACTTCTCTCTTCACTGAACGAAATACTGCCCGAAAACCATGGGCCGCGAGGATCATTATCTGGATTCGAAAACGTGCCCTTAGCCAACTGCTTGTCTGACCACTCCGGAAGAGTGTCTTTACTTCTAGCATAGGCAACAATATATTGCTGGGATGTTCTGGACCATCTATCCTTTTTCCCTTTACCATGCAGATAAAGGAAATCATTAATGAAATTATCTTCACCGAATATCTCATCGCATAGCTTACGTAGATTCACTAGTTCACTCTCATCAATTGAGATAAATATTACACCATCACCTGATAGTAAATTTTTAGATAATCTAAGGCGTGGGTACATCATATTCAGCCAATCGGAATGAAATCTTCCGTTAGCCTTTGAATTTTCGACATACTCGTCTTCAGAGATAACTACATTACCATCAGAATCCGTAGAAGCGTCCTCAAAGTCGGCTTTTTTAACCGTAAAGTTGTCATGGTACACAAAATCATGACCAGTGTTATATGGAGGATCGATGTAAATCATCTTAATTTTACCGAGGTAGGATTCTTGGAGGAGTTTTAGTGCATCAAGGTTGTCTCCAACGATAAGCATGTTCTTTGTATTATCAAAATCTTTGGAAGCTTCCACGTCTGGACGAAGAATCTTATTAATCGGTGCGCCAGCTTCAATAATACTCTTGCGCTTACCAACCCAAGTAAAGTTATACGACTCATCCTTGTCGTCCAGTTTATCCAGTGCGTCGCCCAATGATTCAAAGAACTCGCGACTACTTTTCCAGTCTACACGATCTAGGTCGACTTTCTCGACGTTATTATTCATAAGATTTCTTCCACAATTAATTATAATTATCCTTTTTATAATAATATCACAAAAAACCGGCGACCCCATCTTATCGCCGGCTTTTTACTAGTTCTTAGCTCTCTGCATAGCTTCTCGATAGTTTTTAATAAAAGTATCTAGCTCATACTGGGGCTGAGTTTTATCAGATTTCTCTCTATTTTCTCGCCATCTCATTGGTGATAAATTAGAAATATCGTTCGAGCCGTTTCTGGATTTTGGAATTGAGTGATCAATTTCCCATCCATACTGAGTAAGTCTACCGTATTCACTCCATCGAATTACATTCCCATTACGATCACGACGCCATTCGTTAGGCGGCAATCCTTGTATGGGTGTAGCCTTTAACCATACTAGATAAACTAAATTATTCATAAAACACCCTCCATTTTAAACCGGTCGACTACCTCGGTTGAGAACCTTTTGGTTCTCTTATATATAATTTTATAATCAAAAGTGGCTAATCAGAAAAAATTACCATTGCTTGGGTAATTTTATTTTAACAGCTGTTTTAATTTATATCGTTCTTCGGTCAATTCTTGCTTTTTGCCGAGCGATGGCTCTGCATTTATCTTGTGCGTTAAAGCGTCAATCTGTCTCTGAACCTTCTCGCGCTCTTTGAGCTTCTCGATATCTTCTTTGATCGTCTTCGGCGTATCTGTCGATTCCGCGAATGTTAACTTATCTCCTACAATCTGGCGGACAAAATTACTAAATACGGCATCAATATCTAGTCCATCGATTTTAATGTTATCTAGTTTTGGATCATTCCATCCAGTAGAGAAATACGTATCCACCTTTGCGGAGTTTTCGTCTTTTTGGCTTTGTTCCTTGTAAGATATTACGGCCTTTCTTGCGGTACCTTTTTCTATCAAGAAGAGGATTGGGTATGGAATTGCCGAATCTATAGCCTTAAGCACTTTTTCCGAAACTTCGCTATTTTTAAGAGTAATTCGGAATACTTCTATCTCCTGCCACTTCTTGGCCGGCAAATTTATTGTGTTCGGCGCTAGTTTATATTCCCAAGTAATGCGTAATATCTCACTCTGGAAAAGATTCTTCGTCGCGGTATTGATATTGCCGTAAAAGTTTTCCTTTGCTACGATGCGACCGACTTTTGTATATTCAGGAAATTTTACCATTATTTGACTACCAAGAAGTTAATTAATTCAAAATCATCAAGCCCGGATATCTGATTTGTCAGGGCGGTTGTACCACCAGCCTTAAATAGACTAGCGACATCTTTCTCGTCTTTAATCGTCACAATACTGTGTATAGAATCAGATAGAAGTTTAGAATATCTGTCCATTCTCTTACCGTTATCAGTCTCAGCATTAAAACTTGCAACTAGCTCTCGGCTCGGAATATCTTTATCTTTACAGAGCAAGCGCATCTTGTCGAGTAATGATTTTGGATTTAGGTGATCCACGAACACCTCGCCATCATCTTTAATATATACGAGATAAAACGGATGCAAGCGATTCTGCTTATCAATATTCACATTTGAGTTAATATTCTTCAAAACATAGATCACGCCAGCTGGTGCCTCATCCTTAATTGCGCCAGCCGCAGCATTAATTCCAAATGGAATATGGTCCACATCCCCATATTTCTTGTGTAGCTCTTGTAAATCCAAATGAAATTCATTTAATCCTAGGTCCATAATCGAGACCCCACTATTCATTTCCTCAAGATCCACCACTTCTTGCTGCAACCTTTTCAGTTGCTCCTTGCGATATTCGAGTTCCGGATCGGTATTCTCCAATACGTCACCACCAGCCCCTGTAATTGAGATCAGTTTTGTGCGATTTTCCACGCGCGCCTTCAGGTTAATATATTCATCCAGTGTCACATTTGGCCAAAAATTCACCAGCTGAATCTGCTTATTGCTTGAACCAATACGGTCAATACGCCCAAACCGCTGAATAATTCGTACCGGATTCCAGTGAATATCATAATTAATCAAATAATCACAATCCTGCAAGTTCTGACCTTCGGAAATACAATCGGTCGCAATTAATACATCAATATCCTTATTCAAAAACGCCGAACCGAAAGCCTCTCTGTTTTTCGATTTTGGACTAAAGCAAGTCAAAATACTATTAAAATCTTTTGGCACCCCCGCGCAGTTTGTCTCCGGGTTTTTACTACCAGTAATCACTCCGGTTTTTAGCCCATACTCTTCTTCCAAAATCGGCGCAATCTCACCATAAAGATAGTCCGCCGTATCCGCAAACGCCGTGAAGATAATAATTTTCTTATTATTTTCATTAATAGGCTTTTCTATCTTCTGTTTAATCACTCTCTCAAGTTCAAGCAGCTTCAAATCATGTTCCGGTGTAATCAACCGAATCCTCTCCAGTAACTCATCAAGCACTTGGTGATCCTCATGCAACTTCTGGCGCCACGAAATCCTATCTATATCACCAAGCTCGATTTTCAAATCCTTACCAACTGTGTAATCTGAATCATTGTCATCATCATCAATCTCGTTAATCTGCTCCATGATTTGCCCAAAACTAAAATTCGTCGAACGCCCCTGCTCGAAACGATCAATGTTATTCATCGTGTCAACAATCAGATTATCTAGCCGCTCCACAGTCTCACGAAATGCATAAATCGAACTCTCCGCTCGCTTTAGGAGATTTGTAATCATCAGAACATTACGGCCAGTCTCACGGTTCTCCCAGGTCTTTCCTTGAGATGAATCTAAGTCAACATATTTTATAAGCCTAGATTTCTGGACAAACTTAAGCGGTGTATAAATCTCAAGATTAAGCTTATCAATATAATTAAACAATGTATTAAAATCAATATCCTCAAGATTTGTCAGATCAGGACGATAACTTTTTGGCGCCAATCTCTCGGGAAACGATCCAAGATTTACTTCGTTGTAATATTTTTCAATATGTTTTCTTGAACGCGCAATCGTTACACTATCAAGCAGATCAAAGAAACTGAAATTCAACATCTCGAGCAACCTATCTGTCGTCCGTTGTTTTGGCTCAAGTTCAGACCAAGTCCTAAAAGCAATATTCGCGTCCTGAAAAATTTTACTCAAAGGACTGCTCGCCTTCAGCTTTCCAGATAATTCATACTCCTCACCGCCACTCGCAATCATCAACTGATTCTTCAAATCAGTAAAATCGATATTCACCGGTGTTGCCGACAACATCAGAACTTTCGTGTTAACTCCCGACTTAATAATTTTTCGAATCAATTTTTTGTAACGGTTCTCATAGTTTTCATCGCCTCTGTGCGTGCTACGTTCTCCATTACGGAAATTATGCGACTCATCAATTACTACAAGATCATAATTGCCCCAATTTATTAAACTCAGATCTATGCCATTGGATTCTCCGCGTTCTCGCCCTAAATCCGTATGATAAAGAACATCATAATTCAATCGGTCATCCGCCAGCGGATTATTTTTATAGTTACCCTTGAAAGTATTCCAGTTTTCACTCAGGCGTTTTGGACATAGAACCAAAACTCGCTGGTTGCGCGATTCAAAATACTTAATCACCCCGAGCGCTGAAAAAGTTTTACCGAGACCAACCGAATCCGCCAGAATACATCCACCGTATCGATTAAGCTTCGTAATACAACCAACTACCGCGTCGCGTTGGAAGTTATAAAGCATATTCCATACTTTCGACTGCTTAAATCCAACTGCCTCGTTTGGCAGGGAAGCATCGTCGATATCTGCAAGAAATTCACTAAAGATATTATAGAGCGCAATAAAATAAATAAATTCAGGTGAGTTTTCTTTATATGCTGCAGTAATATTCTCAAGTACCGTATCTGTCACATCGGAAAGTCTCTCATCATCATTCCAGACTTGATTAAAAGTGTTGATGTATTGTCCGGCAAATGGCGCATAAACCTTCATCGTCGTAGAATATGCGTTATTTCCGCGGTCCTCACCGAGTTCAGCTGTGGTAAAATTCGCAAACGGATTATAGGTGATGTCTTCTTCCGAGTTCTCAATATTCATGAATGGCATCATCGTCTCGTGAGAGATATTAGATCGAAAATGCGCTTTTTTGCGAATCCAGTCCGCGCATTCCTTTGCAATCGCCTGCTGGTTCAACTCATTGCGCAGACGCACCTCAAAATTCGTGCCATAAAGCGAACGTTCTCGGTCCAATCTTGGGATATAAAACTCACGCGCCTCTTTTGGTATTTTTTCTTTAGTAAAGGTATCGCCAGTAAAAAGAAACCGAAACTCATCCACATTTTTAAGTTCCTTTTTTAGAGCCTCAAAAGCATAGATCGAGAAAGAAGCAGCAGCAATCGAAACCCGACTACCCTTTCTAATAGTCTGCCGTAAGTCATCAATTACCTTATGGCTAACATTATCAAGTATCTCCGGCGCCTTAGGCACTAACGCTGGAGCTCCCCTATTAAATAGGCCCATTATTTTCTCCGCAATTAATCTATAAAATCCTTATCATAATCATATCATAAAAAGCATATTTTTAGACTTTGACAACTCCCACATTTCATTGTATAATATCAGCATCGGGTATTTTCCCACAACATAAGGAGGGGTTTATGAGCACTTTAAAGATTAACCTAGCGAATTTCTTCGCAAAACAGTCCTGTTCTGCCTGGCAGAAAAACCGGATCGTCCGGAAAATCTGCCGCGACACCTATCGTCTCATCATGGAGACCGGCGCCGCGAACTATCCGTACGCGAACTCTGATTTTGCAGACTGGCCGGAATCCGATGGCGATTCCTACACGCTTGTCACCGATTCTTGCAACTTTGTTATCCGCCACAGCGCCAGTTATATCGCCTGGATGATGAAGAAACATTGTGGTGGTTGGCCGAAACTCCCTGTTCCCGGCGAACGCAAGCCTGGAGAACACAACTTTGATGCCAAGCACTGGAATGAAGTCCTTGAATTCAACGGCTGGCAGGAATTATCTGAGTATGAATGGCCGGAAATGGCAGCCGACAGCGACGACACTCACTACATCGGCATTATGCCAAACGAAGGGGAATTTGGCCAGCTCGTCTGGCTTGTCGACTCCTCTGAAGGCGACAACAATACGCCGGCCGAGTGGTATGTCTGGACCTATCAGGATCTCAGGAAACAGAATCTCACGCTCCCGGTTGCCACCACCTCAAACATCATCTGGTATCGCGAACCTGATCACGGCAAAACGAAAGTTTGAGTATTCACAAGAGACATAGTACCAGGGAAGCTTAATGATTCAAAGAATCTAACAAGCTCAAAATTCGCTCAGCACCCCTCTCCGGAGGGGTGTTTTTTCTTCAAATCTACAAAAAACCGTCATAAACCAGATCCAATCACAACATTCTAATCCCAATATTTTTATAATCAAAAATCAGACCTTCATCAAAACAACTAAAACCCAGACTTCCGTCTGGGTTTAGGGGTATTACAACTGAAACGAGATCTGACCCTCGTGCGTTTTTGTGTTATAAAACGCTCTGAACGAGCAAGTCGTCCTCCCATTTAGGCTGTTCGAGAACTTGGCTATGCAGTAGCCATCGACAATAAGCCTTACACCCGAACCATCCTCATGCGAAATGCCGCAGATACTAGTCACATCCATTTCCAGTGCCGTGTAATCACAAAATGGGACCATTCAGCGGCGCCGTATAGCTCTCGGCAACAGCAAAGAAGATCGGGATCACCGCATCCTTGTCGTATGCGTACTTGCACGCATCAAACAGGGTGTCTCTGTTTGGGCCACCGAAAATCAGGTACTCGTAACTCGTGGTTTCGCTACTGCTGTTGGTATTCATACGAATACTCCTTTCAAAAGATCTAGCCAAATACATACGTATTTTGGCTTACCATATCAACCCGCTATTGAGTTAACTTATATATTCTAACATATTTATGTCAAAAATCAACTTTCACGTTAAACTATCTCAACTCAATAAACTGACTATAAATTCTCACGCTTATCTATTATAATAACCATATGAATAAACCAGAACTCGATCAGGAAGCCAAACTCAACCAGCGCCTCTCCATTATCAAAAAATATTACGATCTCGACGCCCTCCTCGCGCACGGCACCAAACAGCAGGACATCGCAAAATACTACAGAAAGTCCGATTTTTTCTATAATCACGTCCACTCTGGCGGCGGTGGTAATATTCATATGGCTATCTCTAGCGACCAAACCTTCAATCGAGCCGACTTCAAAAGACAAGCTGAATATGTTGCAAAATTCATCAAAAGCGGCAACAAAGTTCTCGAGGTTGGTGCCGGCCAGCTCAGTAATACTCGACACCTTGCCGAGCTTTTCTCAGATGTTTCATTCACTGCACTCGACATTCCAAACCGTAACTTTCTCAAAAATAAAGTCCCAAAAAACGTCACCCTCATCGAAGGCGATTATCACAACCTCAAAAATCTCGAAGATAATTCTTTTGACGTAGTTTTTGGTGTCGAAACTATTTGCTATAGTCAGAATAAACAGCTCGTCGTCAGTGAAATTATGAAAAAGCTTAAACCAGGCGGCACCTTTATCACGTTTGACGTTTTTGAACCAAAACCGAGATCCGAAATGTCCGATTTTGAAAAAAGAATTTCCAGCATAACTCTGGCCGGCATGCGCGTCACTGATCTCGACCAGTACATTGGTGATTTTAAAAAATATCTCGAAGAAGCAGGCGCCAAAGATATTGAAGTCACCGACCTCACAGAAAATATCATGCCAAACCTAAAGCGCCTCGCTAAAATCTCCCACCTCTACTACACCCATCCGCTCCTTCTCAGGGTTCTCAAAACCGTCCTCGCCGAAGATGTCACGATAAATAGCGTCACGGGCTTCCTCATGGACCTGACTTTTGATGGCAAAAATATTCACGCCTACTATCGCGTCACCGCCAAAAAATAAAAACTCAAACTAGGCCGCCCCACAAATAATACCCACAAACAACATCCACAAACGGAATCCAACAAACAATAACTCTTTCAAAATCATTAATAGAAAAGCATGAAAAAGCCCCGACAGTTGTCGGGGCAGCAGGAATTTCGTCTTTGCTCTTTGAAGGTACTTTGAGATGAAGATTGTTGGTGGTGATGCAACATAATGCTCAAGTGTGTTCTGGAGATTTTCGACAGTTTTGCTCTAGGAATGGGGGTTCCGTAGCGTAGCTAGTGATGCAACCAACTTGGAGGGGGAGGTTGACTAGCCTAACTGTTTTGCCGTCCGAATTCACACGGCCCAAGCTAAGTCTTTCAAGCCCATACGTAAAAACATAAGTGACTTATACTCTTCCTGGACTACGCTTTTCAGCGGCAATTCTAGCAAAGACGAATGCGTCAAGACGCTTCCTGCAACCTGGTGAAAAGATTCTTCCGCCAAGTCGCTGCTTATTATATTGTATAAAATGTCTAATGTCAAACATAAGCAAAAACAGTAGCTACTAAAAAACGACTATTATCTAAAATATTAAGGTCCTGGGCCTTAACGCTAAAATTGACTAATAATAATTTTATGATTTAATAATAAAAAGGATTTTATGACAAAGAAACACATCTGGAGAATCAAAAGAATTTATTTTGATCAGCTAAAAAGCGGCAAAAAGACACTCGAGATCCGCGTTGGTTATCCGCAAATCAAGAAAGCCCAAAAAGGCGACATTATTACGTTTGAAAACTACGGTTTTAATGAGTTTGACGTAAAAGACGTCAGGATCTATCAAACTATCGCGGAAATGCTAGACGCTGAAGGTGTAGAAAAAGTCCTTCCAGGCATGACTCACAGTGTCGCCCTCCACACTCTTCAAAAAATCTATCCGAAAGACAGGGAAAAACTCGGTGTTTATGTCCTAGAATTAATTTTCAGGACGAATCACTCTAGACCTGAAAAATATAAACGCGGCTAAAATCCCCCAATCTAAACAAAAAGAAGAGCTTTCGACTCTTCTTTTCACTCAAGGAATTCTAGTTTTTTCCCCAACAGATACGGGTACTTATATCTATAACCTTTAAGTAACTAAACTATACCACGTTTCAAAAAATTTGGAATAGTTTTTTAAAAAATTCTCTACATACCCTTAGTACGTGCTTTATATTTCGCGTAGCGAATCAAGACCGCCGCGGCCACCGCCACACAGGTAATTATCCCGGTCATCAAATAGTTTGTCGGCTGAGGAGCTGGCGCCTCCTCTCTACTATCCTGTAAGGTTTCCTCCTTGCTATCCTGCAAGATCTCCTCCCCGCTATCCTGCAAGGTCTCCTCACGTGTCTCATCATTTTCTTTCATATTTTCATTATAGCACACCAACATTTTCCAATTTTCACCAAACTCCACCCCTGTAAAATTCAAAAATTCCAGATTCTTTAAAAATCTATCATGCTCATGTTTTACATTTTTAAAAATCCGTTGTACAATCCAGTCAGATAGATAATTATGAGCCCCCATCATAACAATCTATCAGCATGTAGTAAAACCTATTCTTTTACTACATCAAAAACTTATTCGTTGAAAGGGAACAGACTCCGAAAAACGGAGTCTGTTCTATTTTTTATCAAACGCTACTCAAACCCCCTCAAGTGCAACACCTTAAAACGTTAGTTTAGAGAACCTATTTGTTATTTTCAAAGAACCTGTTATAATATCCCGCATAGCAACATATTGTCATGTTGCACACGCACCTTACACACCAGTTGCATCCCAAAGGAGGGGGAACCATGAAGATTCTTATCAAAGATACACTGCGAAACAAAGAAACACTGTACCTGCAGAAATGCGACGTTCGTTACCTGCTTGAACACCCGGATATCATCCGTAGTCCGAAAATCAAGCCTGGCAGCCCCAAGGCAATCGAGCTTGATGAGATCGAAAACCATGGATACGAAAGTTTCATCAGGGAAACTCTAAACGACGAGGCCAACAGGCTTATTTTCGAAAGTGACCTCTGCAGCGATTATGACTTCCGCATTACATACAAAGACCCCATAAGTATCGAGTGGATCAATTCCCACAAGTGGATCTACGATTATGAAGAATATATCGTCGAATCCATCTATAGACTCACACGTGATCTTGAAAAAATCAATAAGTCTATTGAGATTAAATTAGCAGAACTTGATGACGCAGAGTATGAATATCAGACACAAGCTGAATGCGCCAATCATTCTCGCAATCCCAGTATCACAAGCCCCACTGCCACAAGTACTGAAGCTGCCATTTCATACGAAGAAATTCTACACAGGGAACATCGTCAGTATGATCTTGCAGAAATCGAGGTCCTAAAGCGAAAAAAAGACACCCTCAGATCTATGATTCAGTACCATGAAAGTGATATTGAATTTACTTTTCCCACAGAATTCCGCGGCTTAGTACGAAACACCAGCCTCAACCAGCGCATGAAAGACGCTTTGAGCAACCCCACCCGTAAGATGAAGAACTAAAGCAGAAAGGCACCCGCAAGGGTGCCTTATTTTAAGGGTTAATCGTAGGTATCCTGCGAAAGGTCACAAAATATCATCTGTTCTATCTCGCCACTCCCCGTATAACCGTGATCATGGAATACAATAATACCAGTATGCTGCTCCAGATTATACTGCGCCCGAAAACGTTTTAACCGATACACATAATCATCCTTAGTACGACCATCATCAAAGTTCAGCTCCACTTCACATTCACCGATCAAATTCAAGAAATGCGGAGAGCCAACAACATGTTGAATCGCAAAGATTCTCCATCCACGAACCGGGACCTTAGCAAGTTCCAGATTAATACCGGGTTTGTCGACCATTCGGCTCCGAATTATCTCGAAGTGTGCTGCTGCTTTCCTAATATCATCACTCTGCACATACTTGCATGCGTCGAACAAAACGTCAATGTCAGGTCCTGTAATGATATTATAGCCGCCCCTCACGCTGAAATCCTCAAGTGTAAAATTTGTTACGCTTGATCCATACAGTTTCTTGATACTCATACGTATCTCCTTCCTAAAGAACACCCCAAATTCGAGGCAAAGCCAGCCCACTATTAGACTAGTATCTACTATTATACAATAAATACCTCGCCATGTCAAAACTAGAAATCACGACATCAAAAATCAGGAGTCACAACTTCAAAGACTAAAGTCCGCGACCTCAGGCTAAGACCATCTACTATACGCCACTTCGCTCTCGGCCGAAATGATCTTTCGTACCTTATCCCCCTGAGCATAAAGCATCGCCTCCCGTTCGTGCTCATTAGTCTCCGCTTTACTTTCCGCCATCTCTAGTGCCCCAGAAAAATATTCTTTCATCGCTGCAATCTGTTTCTTCGCCTCTGCCAGCTCTTTTTCGTTCATATTTTCCGCCATCGACTCCGGCAAACGGTCCACCATCGCCGCAATCTGTTCCGCCTGTTCCGCGCACTCCATCAATGTACACCACTTCGCTCGCTTTTCCGCCATCAAATAATCTCGTCGGCGCCTCAAATACTCCTGTTCCCCATATTTTTCCTTAATCTCAGTCGCTGGACTCCCCTTTGCCAGCACGTCCGCAAGATCAGCCGAATACCCAATCACAAAACGTGGCATCACAGGGATCCGCCTCTTCTTATGAATCGGATGCCAAGAATCATTCATATCCTCGAAATATTTCGCCGAAGCAAAACCCGGAATCTTCAAACCGTCTCTTTGTACTGAAGGCGTCGGATAAATTCGCACATATTCTTCACCATTCGCACGACGCTTCACTTCTGGCACGCCAAATTCCGAAATCTCAGCATTATCATGACTCGCACTATTCCCATATTCATGCGCCCAAGAAAATTTCTTCTGCAACTTCTCCTGCGTTGTGTTATAAGTCATATCCACTGCAAATGGCACCACTTCACCTCCCGTCGTCTTATTCTGGATCATCCCAATCACATCAATATGATTAAACATATCATCTACCTCTGAAGTTGGAAAAGTTATTAGGGCCTCATATTTTTCATCCTCAGAAAATCGATCAGCCTCAGAGAACCAGTCACCCGTCTCCACCATTGAGGTGAAAGTCACCTCTAAAATTTTCGCATCACTCCGCTCCTCGCCCTTACGAAAATCCGGCGTACTCTTCTCAGCTTTCACCATCCTAAGGTCCGCACGAATTTCTTCAGGCCTATACACTGAGTTAAACGTTTCTGGCCTTGGCGTTAAGCTCTCGAGCGTCTTCTCCATTCTTTCATAATGTGTCAATTTATTCTTATTTCCCACTAAACTTCCTCCAACTGTATCTAGTCGCATTATATCACACAAAATAAGGCCCGCCTTTCGACGAGCCTAGAAGCAAGGCGCCTTTCTAAGCTACCTGCCCTGTGGTTTGGCTGTTTCCAGCCATGAGTTCGACGAGCCCTTCCAGGTCAGATAAATCAACCAGCTCTGTCAAGGTCATCAACTCCATTAAAACTGTGAAATCTGTAGCTTCCATTACTCCTCCTTTGTCTCTTCGTGTCCTATTGTGAAGAATTTCGAACTAATCCAGTCCAAAATCCCATACACCGTGTCATTTCTGTAGTTACTTGCGAGTGTTGCCACTTCGATATTGATAATACCATTCTCAAACAAACGTTCATCATCTATCACAAACAAAGTCTGATGCGAATGTATATCAATATACTCACGAAATCTCTCAAAGTTTACCGCATCACACAACTCCATAAACTTCGAGCGCGAAAACCGCACTGCAATCCGTACCGGCCGACCGATCATTGTACCGTCAGTCAAGGCAAACTTCAGTTTGTCATGTCTCCGGTTCCAGTTGTAAACAAAGTTATACAGATTAGCAGTGCCTTCAATCATAAGCATCTGCCCCAGGCTACCGCCAGAATTTCTCTTCTTTCTCGGTGCCATATCCTTACGAAAACCATTCATCACAGCTCCCCCTTTCTAAGGTACCCTTTTGCATCAACATTCAACATCTGAAACAAATAGCATCTTTTATTATAATATATAATTCTGTTTATGTCAATATCGTCGCTAAGGTCCTGAACCTAAACGTGTGCCAGTAATCATACCATAAATATGGTAAAATAATAGATATGAAACACGAGAAAAGCTGCGGAACAATAATTATAGACCAGAATAAAGTCCTCGTAATCGGTGCAGAAGACGATGAGGGTAAGCTTTTCTGGTCGT
>ERZ773083.1855-NODE-1855-length-13798-cov-5.955541_pt1 | contig 13798 bp, 12 predicted proteins | sample MGYA00511465_ERZ773083 | MGnify/ENA primary metagenome ERZ773083 (study PRJEB29015, sample SAMEA2738001) | human oral metagenome | biome: human oral; feature: human-associated habitat; material: dental | place: China | collected 2060 ... | reverse complement strand
CTGTAGCTGTTGCTGCAGCTGGTGCTGCTGACGCTGGTGCTGCTAAAGATTCATTTGACGTTGAATTGACAGCTGCTGGTGACAAAAAAGTTGGCGTTATCAAAGTTGTACGTGAAATCACTGGTCTTGGCCTTAAAGAAGCTAAAGAACTTGTTGATGGTGCACCAGGTGTCATCAAAGAAGGCGTTCCAACTGCAGAAGCTGAAGAAATCAAAGCTAAATTGGAAGAAGCTGGAGCTTCAGTTACTCTTAAATAATAGAGTAACGCAAATTGAATGCGAAAGCCTAGTATATTAAGGTTAAGAATTGCTTAAGGTGATTTAAATCTTAAATAGGGGAGTTATTCCCCACCAAATCCCCGCCAAGTTAGATCTTGGCGGGGATTTTTTTCTACAACAAAATAGACTATATAATTCCTTTGTTAGTTTTATCTTATGCAGAAAATATAGTGCTCTCTTATCTAAATCCAATCATCGCCTTCAACTGGTGCATAAGCCCACCACACCCAAGCTAAACCAAGATCAGTAGCTTGGATAATATTATTTTGAATAGTAATTAAATTATGATGAAGTGCAAAATCAATGTATTCATCTAATTGATTTCTTTTATCAGCATAGCCTTCTTCAATTAATTTAGAGATTGATTCAGGTAAACTCACGTAATCTAAAAAGCTAGTGAAGTAGGTATCTGTTATTAGTGTTTCACAAATTTCAAAATTTGAACCTTTGAATTCTCTTTGTAAATGAATTTTAATTGACATTCTTTTACTTCTTTGAAATTTATAGTATGTCAGAAAAATGTGTTAAAACTGTTAGCTATACAACAGCCTATATTTTGAGTATGCCATAAAAACGCAGAAAAACTGTTTTTTTCCGTTTTTTTTCTTAATTTTTTAGTCGAAAATGAGATACTTTAAAGAATATAGTTGGTCACTGTAACGGATAGACGCCAGTGGGAAAGATGGAAGACCGAGACCGCCATCAAAGCTAAACGATTATATTTTGTAGGCAGGGCTGAATCTAAGGCTTTTTTATAGTTTGATCCACGAATTTTATAAGGTTCATCTCTTAGTTCATTAATGAAGTTTTTCTTTTGTTTCTCAAATTTCTTTAATGATTTATTTCTTAAATTTTGGTGGCCAACCTCCCAACGTTCTATTAAAAAATTTTTTAATTTCACCTTGAAATTAGGATTATCGTTGAGTTTCTTCAAGTAGAAGTAATAACACTCTCTTGCATGTTGGGCTCGCATCCCATGTAGATTGATTAGATTATTCATTTCTACATCTGTAAAGATATAATCATCCTCTTGTTTATTTTTAAAGGTATCGAGGACTACTGGAACATCTTGAGGAAGAATAAGTTGAGGTTGAAATTTTCCTCCCTTTCCACGCTGAACTAAAACATAGTAATTTCCGTTATTATCTTTTCGAATATCTTTTCCTTTTAATTTTTTTAATTCGGATCTACGAATCCCAACTGCCCTCTGAAAATTAACCAGCCGAGAGAAGCGAGAGTCTGTTTCTTGATGTTTACCTTGAGAGTTTTTTGATTTTACACGACCTCGGATAATTTTGTCACTGGAACGCTTGTCTTTTCTAATTCTATTCATGTTGATATCAACCGCTTTGCAGATAGGTGATAAATAAGTATGGATGGTAGCAACAGAGTATTGTTTAGGATCATTATTTAGTTCTAGTTGGTATAGTTGAATCACTTCTTCAGTAATATCTGATTTTTTCTTAATATTGTTTTCTTTAGCCCACTTTGCAAAGCGAGTAATTGCTCTTTTATAGCTTGTCCTCGTTCGATTGTTTGTGATATTTTTTGAAGCTGCAATAAATAAATCGTGCTTGAGGGAATTTCTTTTTCTTGGCATTATACATTCCTTTCTATCTAAAATAATTACATAGTATTGTTAAACTGCCTCCCACCCTTTTTTAAAAGCTGGGTATGCTTTTGATTCTTCCCATCGAGGCCTAACTCTTGAAGTTTAATGTTTGCGATAGATTTTCAGTACTCACCGTGATCTATGTTTGGAAGGATCATAAAGGTGTCATTGCTTATTCGAGCTTATAAAACTTTTCTATTTTACTTTTTTTATTACATTATTTTTTTGCTTTGCTAAACTAGTTATTTTTTTAGTTTTTACTTTTATTTTTACCTTTTTTATTTTACCTTAAACACGTTTTTCTTTACTTTTTTATCTACTAAATGGTTATTCTTTACTTCATGTTATTCAGTAAAGAATAACCATTTAGATTTTCTTTCTTTTTTTCTTAGTTTTTTCATTTGCAATGACTAGCATATGAGAGATAAGTACGTTAACCGTGCCCAGTAACAAACTTTCTCACCATATGACTAATGGTAATGGCTCTACTTACTCAATTTAATTTACAATAATAGTATGCCATTTTTTGATAAAAATAAAAAAAAAGAAAAAAACACTCATTTTGAACTGCACCCCAAAAACCTAGACAAAAAAATTTATCTTCTGGGGCTAAGAGCATTTTATAGTACTTTTTTGAAAAATCGTTTTTTTATTTTTACAGAAAAATGGCATAATAATAGTATAGATAAAAAAAGGCAGTGCTGAACTGTCTTTTTTTGTTCCTCAAAAAAGGAGGTAGCAGATGCTCAAGAACAATCGTTTAATAATAATATTAAAGAGAGTAAGGCCACCGTGAAAATTCACGAATGAAAAATCTTATTTAAAAATAATTATTTGGAGGAAAACAAAATGAAAACGTATAAAAACCATGTGATTTCTTTAACTCAACAATATCTTACAGAGTTAATTAATCACAATGAAGAAGTCAATATTAGAATGTTTTATTCAACATTTGAAGAGGATCAGTATATTTCAATCTTGAATGATCAAGATCAAGAAGTGTCATTCAATTTTGTAAATGATAGTATTGAAATTGAATTGATTGATCCATTGTGTGAGAAAATTTTGATTACATTTGATACTGTAGAACAGACAGCCAAAGTTCATCAAGTAATTAAATTTCTCTTAGATTTGTTTTTTAAATTTAATTGGCATGAGTCAGTCGCAGCATTATCAGTTGCAGATTTCTGGGAATTGATCAAGAATTACGAGGAAGACAAGCTCGATATGACGTTTGGTTACCCAAGAATCGCAGGCTCCAATATCTAATAGCCATATTTTTACGTACAAAAAGAGTGGGAAAGGAATCGTTTTTATACTTATCCTTTTCCACTCATTTTATTTTGTCTCGTTAATAATTGTGTTAATAGCTGAAATGACTTTATTTTGTTTGTACTCTGGTAAAGATTTGATAGTGTCTATAAGCTGTGCTAAGTCAGTACTTTCTTCTTTAAGTGTTAAATCAAAAAAAGTTTGTAGATCAACATTTAACGCTTCTATAATTTTCTCAAGCGTACTAATTTTTATATTGGGCTCTAAATTTTCTAACTTATATGCGTAATTGGTACCAAGATCTGCTTTTTCTTCTAATTGCTCCTGGGTCATTCCTGACTGTGTCCGCAGAATCCGTATTCTTTTACTTATATACTTTTGTAATTCTGACATTGCTCACCTCTTAAGACTATTTTACAGTCTTAGAAGGTTATATTCTAGTTCTTGAAAGGTTGGTTACAACTTTACAAAGTTGCTAAAATATAGTATAATTCGGGTGTTTATAATTATATAGTGATAGTTTGCTCAATACTCTATCATAAAGGTGGGAATTATGAAAAAGAAAACGATCAAAGCAACTGTATCTGCAGTATCAATAGCTACAGCTTTTGCGGGAATTTATGTTGTACAAGCGGATGAAGTAACTGCAACTCAGCCAAATGAGTCAACATTAAGTGTTGAATCTACGACTCCTTCGTCTACAAATATAAAACAAGTAGACGGAGTATTTGTCCATAATGGAGTTGCAACTGTAACGAAAACGCCAACTGAGGAAGTTGTAGAAGATGCCAGAACAATCAAGGAAGAAACGGATCAATCAGTTTCAAATCAAGAAAGTGCATTAGAAAACGCTAAGGCTTCGGAAGCAACTGCTGCATCAAAAGTTTCCGAGGCAAATGTTGACTTAAAGAATGCTGAGGCGAATAAAGAATTAGCTACGCCTGAAAAAATTGAAAAAACCAAGAATGAAATATCAGAAGTAAAAGCTGATATTGAGAAAAAGGAAACATCACTAAAAGATGCATCTGATAAAGTTCTAGAAGCTGAGAAAGAACGTAATCAGCAATCAGAGGTTATTAAAAAAGATCAAGAAAAAATTTCAGAGCAAGAAAAGAAAGTTTCGACAGCTGAGGAAGCAGTAGCAACTGCACAAAAAAATCTTGATGGTACTGGGGCATCAGAAATCATTGCTGAAAGAGACAAAGCCAAAAGTGATGTAGCTGAAAAAGAATCAGCAGAATCAGCTGCGAAAAAGGCTTTGGAAAATGCTATTAGCGAAGACAAAAATAAAGCTGAAGAACTCAGTAAAGCTTCTGCTGATGAAAAAACGCAACTTATTGCTAGTCAGGTTTCTGCTAAAAAATTAGCAGATGCTAAAAAGGTTGCAGAAGAAGCAGCGAGTGCATTAGTGAAGGCTCAAAAAGAGAAAGAAACTGCTCAGAAAGTTTTAGACGGTACCGGCGTCGAAGAAATTGTAGCAGAACGTGATGCTGCTAAGAAAAATTTGGATGCTAAAAAAGCAACTGAAAATACAGCAAAACAGGAACTCGATCGTGCCAAAGAAGCGGATGATAAAAAGGCTACTGCACTAAAAAATGCAAAGTCTGTTGAACCGGATCAAATAAAGAAAAGTCAAGAAACTGCAGCAAAGTTGTCATCTGCTGAGGAAAAACAAAAACGAGCACAAGAGAATCTAAAGAAAGCTCAAGAAATTAAGGTTTCAGCACAAAGTAATCTTGATGCTTCTGAATCACAACTTGTCCAAACAATAGCAAATCGTGATAGCAAAGCAAATGATTTAGCAAATAAACAAAATAGTAAGATTAGTGCAGAAGAAGAGCTCAAAAAAGCTAAAGAAAATGATGCTAAGAAAGCTTCAGAAATTTCAGCTTTAACTACTAAGAAAAACCAAGAAGAGGCAAAAGTAAATGAAACTTCAAATGAGTTAGCGAGTGCTACATCAGCAGCTCAGGAAGCAAAAGAGAATAAAGAGAAGGCTGATCAATCAGTTGAAACCCTCAATAAACAAATTGCAGCAATTAAAAATCTCACTATTCCTCAATTGCCTCAGGATGTCATTAATGCCTACAAGGTTTATCTTGCCGATGACACAGATGCAAATAAAAATGCATTAAACGACGTTATTCAAAAATGGTTCAAAGACAGTAAATACGATTTTGGAACTGTATTAACAGAATATTCTCCAGAACATCAAAATGTTTTCATTAAAGATTGGTCTAATAAAGATATTGTCTTGCCTATCGACGACTCAGAAGTTGATTTAGACAACCTCACCGATAAACAAATTGAAGCTCTGAGTCAATATTATGTGCTTCTCGCAAACAATCTGCAAGACCAAGTCTGGGGAAGCCATGATTTTATAGTTACTAAAGAATCTGTTCAAGGTGTTAAAAATATCGCAAAAGCCTATGCTGATGAGAATAAACCATTTGGTACAAGTCATAGTGTCACAGCTCTTGCAAAAGATGGATTGGATTCAATCGCTTGGGCTGGCGAAAATATGAGCTTCAATAATACATTACTAGGTTTTAGTGCTTATTATTCAGAAGCAAAAGAAACAAGAAAAGCTACAATGTCTCAATTGTATCGCGAGGTATATGATGCTGTAATTAGCTTTATGGCAAATGATGTACATGCATATTTTGGACATATGAGATTAATGATTGGAGAAAAAGCTCCTTCAAAAATAGAAGCAGTCGGAGTAGCAAATAGCCTAACACCTAGTGGTGTTGGTCGAATGCATTTTATTAAATTCAAAGGTCAATCTAGCCATTTTGAATATGTTAAAGATGAACAAACAGGTGAGTATCACTCTAAGTTCATTGACGACTATTATGATAAAGGGGTTGCCAAACCTCTAGCTACTCCATTTGATACTTCAAAAATGGAAGATGAATTATCAGCTGCTAAAGCTAAACAGACTGCAGCAAATACGGCAAATGATTCTGCACAGAAACGTTTGGAAAAAGCTAAATCAGAAAATGATTCAAGTACAAATGCTCTCAAAGAAACGACAGCAAAATTAGATGCTCTGAAAGCTACTCCCGATCAAACACCTGCAGCTACTACTAAATTGGATAACGCTACACAAAACTATAATGAAGCACAAACCCAATTTAATAAGGCTCAAGATGCACTCGATCAATTAAATGCTGATATTCAAAGCAAGCGTCAAGCTTTAGCAAATGCAAAAGATAATTTAGATCAGGCCACAACAGCAGAAGTAATAGCTAAATCTGATCTTGAAAAAGCTAAAGTGGAAAATCAAAATGCTAATCAAAATTTGAAACAAACTCAAAAATTAGTAGCAGAATTAATGTCACTTCCAGATCAAACTCCAAGCGCGCAAAAGAAATACGACAATGCGAAACAGCTAAAAGAAGAAGCTGAAACAAGATATGTTAAAGCACAAGCAGCTTTGGATAACTTAAATGCAGATCTTCAAGTTAAGCAAAAAGCATTAGAAACTGCAAAAGAGGAGCTTGATAAAGCTAAAACAGCAGATAAGACTGCAAGAAACAATTTAGATGAAGTAAGTAAAATTCATGAAAAACATTTGGCAACCTTAAATGCTACACGTCAAACGATTGCAAGATTAAACTCAATCTCAGATAAGACACCTCTAGCACAAAAGAATCTAGATGAAGCTTCTCAACAATTGATTGCTGCCAAAACTCGTTATGCAAAAGCACAATCAGCAGTTGAAAATCTAAATGCAGACATTCAAACAAAACAAAAAGTTTTAGCAGATGCGCGTGCAGATTTGGATAAAGAACTTAAAGTTCTTTCAGAACTTAAAGCTAAAAAAGCCAAGGACGAAGCAGAACTCAGAAACCGTCAGAATAAAGTTGAAGAGTTAAAATCTAAAGAAAGTCAAATTAAGGATGAAATTTCTAAATTAAAGACTCACTTAGTTGCTTTAGAAACACTTTTAGATCATCTTGAAAATGCTGATGCATATTTGAAGAAAGCAAAAGAAGCATATGACAATGCAGTTGAAGAGCATCGTTTAGCACTTGAGAATGTAGCAAGAGAGGAAGCTAAACTTAAAACACTTCTACAAGATCAATTGGATGCAACTGCACAATATGAGGCTGTACAGCTTGCTTACCAAAACGCTCATAAACAACTGACGCAATATACGAAGTTATCAAGTGAAACTAAATCAATTGTAATCCAAAATGAAGATTATAAAACTTTTGATCTAAAAAATGATTCTGTTTCTCAATTTGGTCGTTATAACTATCGAGGTTCAGTGACCGGATATAACCCTCAACGTTCGTTACCAAATACTGGTTCTCAAAGTGGATTAGTATTACTTGGCTTAGGAGCGATCCTTATGGGACTATCTGGAATAAAATTGCGCAAAAAAGGTGAGTAAAATTAAGAGTAATCTATAAATAGATTTATAGGCTGGAGGAAATAGAACCTTTTAAGGTGATCTCCCTCAGCCTTTTACTTTAATAATGAACATAGGAGTATATGATGGATAAAGAGCAATGGATTGAAATATTTAAAGAGATTAACGACCGTGTACCCACAGAAGAAGAGATTCAAGCTGGTATTCAATCAGGAGAAATAATAGTATCAGATTTATCGGCTATTTCAAAAGTTAAGGATATTGAAAGCAATGCTACGCCACAGGTTCAGCCGCAAGTAGAGTTGAACGAATACGTTTCACAAAATGTTGCGGAAACACAAAATGATCAAAATTTTAAATTTTGTAACTCATGTGGTACAAAGAATTTTGGAAATAGTATGCAATGTAGTGGTTGTGGGAAATATTTTGAACAGGATGATCAAAATAAAAATATGTCTTATATTAAGAAATCAAGATTGTACAAATATTTAAAGCATTGTCACGATACACAAAGATGGAACATTTTGATTTATTTTTGTTCAGTAACTGTTCTACAAGTGTTTATATCTTTATTTAGTATACCTTTTCTAATATTCCTTTTATCTGAGAAGGGTCAATCATTAATTTGTTGGATTGTTGGAGCGAAGAGGATAGATAGAAGTGATTATCAAGAAAAAGTTCAACAACCTGTCAATGAGATAATTCAAAAGGCGCGTCAAAAAGGTTTAAGCTTACCAGATAATATTGAAATCCGCATGATTCATAATGATGTTCCTGCTGCCTATGCTATAGGAATGAACAAAATTATCGTTACTGATAGCTTATTGGAAAATCCTTATTTTTTAGAACCAAAAATTATGTATGAGCTCCATCGAATCCATAATATGGCTCCAAATCTTTTGCCTGTAGTGGTTGGTTCAAATATCATTTTAATTTTGGTTTTACTAATTTTATTAATAACAACACTATTTGGAGGCTTTAAAAAAATTATGGAGACAGCAGAAACTCATTTTGGTCAGGTAGTTCTGAAACAAAAGAAGGAGCTATTCTATTTTATGGTTCGATAGTATTAATAGTTGCATTAACAAGTTTCTTTTACATGTTTGTAAAATCAGTTGTAAAACGTGATGTTTATCTTTCAGACCAATATATGGCTGCGATTGGATTTGGGGAAATTCATTGTTATTATATCGACACTGTATCTGAGGAAGATGGATCTTTAGCTAAAGGATTTTGTGAGTTGGGATATCCGTCTAAAGATAAACGTATTAGTATTTTACAAAATAATTATCATGTAAGATATACAGGGGTGTGAGATTATGAATAAAGAAGAATGGCTGTCTCAATTTGAAGAAAAATTTAAACGTAAACCAAGTCCAGTGGAATTTTTTACTGCAAAGAAAAATAATGAGTTTGAAGTAGAAAATATAAATGCTGAAACGACTCCTATTTCAGGAGGTATCGTTAATAGTATCGAAGAACCAGAAGAAAAGATTAAGGATGAAGTTGAAGTAAAAAGGGAAACTTCAGAAAATATTATCCCTGATGGAGATTATGTATCACCAAACAATAATAGTCACGGTGAAGAATATGTCCCACCATACAATAGTGAGGTCAGGGAAGAATATAACTTTTGTGCTAAATGTGGCACCAAAAACTTCAAAACAAGTGAATACTGTGTTTCCTGCGGCTCAAAAATTAACAGTAATAATCTTCAAAAATCCTTTTTATCTGATATCTCAGAAAAATTTTTTGAAGTTAGTTCTAAAGCTGGAAAGAAAACAAAGGAATTAACTCAATCAATTCAAACAAATACTCAACTTTATAAAGAGAATAAAAAACGTGAAAAATTAATTTTGACATTAGGGAATGCTTATTATGAAAGTAAAAAAAATACTATAGATGATCCGTTTTCAGAGTTAATAAACGAGATAAAAGAAATCGATATCTTGATTCAAAATATGAAGAATTCGGAATAAATAAGGATTAATATTATGAAAAAATTATTGAAGATAGTAATAACGATTTTAGGATTATTTTTTTCATTTCAGATATCTAAAGTGTACGCAGAAGAAACAGGACCTCTTGTTGTACAAGGGATTGCCCAAGAAGGTTATAAGTTAGAAGTAGTCGTTCTTGTAGTAAAAGCAGATACCGAAGAGGTTGTTAAAACATTAAAAATTAATCCTGAAAATAATTGGATGCAAGAAACAAGTGTTCCAGTGGGTGAATATAGAATAAGAACATATATTGAAAATTTAAGTCCTAGAGCCACGACAAAACAAAAAGCTACTTATATGGTAAAAAGGGTCACCAAAAATCCCTCAAAGGAAGAAATACCTTGCTTTGTTGTTATGGAGGGGGATGAAAAATTTTTATCTGCATATTATGGATTGGTTGATTTTCAAAGAAAAGACGGTAGTTTCCTTAAAGGGAATTTTAGCGAAGATGAAATGAATCAATACTATCAAGAAGCAATAGGATCTCAGACTGGAATGCTAGGTTCTGGTAAAAATAATATAAATGATAAAGACACTAAAAAAGATAGAGATAGTGAGAAAAATGATTCAATAAAACCGAAAAGTAGCAAAGAAAGTGTAAATAAAACAGGTACAAAAGAATCTATTAATAACATAAAAACGAATGGAAATAAAATAGAATTTCCTCTCTTCATTATTGTGATGTTTTCTATTGTTTTCATTTTCCTATTGATAATTATTAAAAGAAGTAATATTAAACGTTAGTCTATATTTCTTATGGATCTTTGTGATTTTATTTATTATATAAAGTTGAAACTTCGTAAAAAAAGAAGCCCTGCAAGAAACTTCATAATAGAAGCTTTCTTGTGAGGCTTTATTTTTATATTTACAGAAAGAACAGAAGATTTAATTAATATTTAGTAGCATAAAGTAATAACTAAATATGGTATAATAACGTTATAAATTAAGGAAGTATTTTTTGACATGAATATAACTGAACAAAAGAAAAAAGCGAAGGAATTTATTAAACGATGGGAGAATCGCGGAAATGAACGCCAGGACAGTCAATCATTTTGGCTATAAGCCGATGAAAAAGTGAAAGGAATTTTAAAATGTTATAAGACAATATAAAAAAAGCCCGACTAGATGCAGAACTTACTCAAATAGAAGTTTTTGAAAAATTAGGTGTAGCTCAAGCTCAATATGCCAGATGGGAAAATGGAGGAAGAAACCTAAAAGATGAAACAGTAGAAAAACTAGCTGATCTTTTCGGAGCATCTTTTGAAATTTTAAAAGGACGTGATGATGGCCTCGAGGGTATTGTTAGTTTGCTAAAACGATATAATCTTTCTGATAAACAACAGTAAGAAATAAAGTATTTGATTGAAGAATTTATAAAATAAGATTAACCATGTTAGGAGGAGAATATGGTTCGAGATAATGGTGGTGCGATAGCTCAAAAGGGTTTTAATTATCAAAATCATGTCATTTCACTAACAGCGATTAGAAATTATACTAAGAATAATTTTGAGATTTTTGTTGAATCTGACGATGACTTTGAAGTATTATATGATGATAATTATCATGCTTACATACAGGTGAAAGGCAAGAAAAGAATAGGTCTAAAGAAGTTATTACAAAAACATGAAGATAAATGTTCTATTCTTGAGAAACACTTAACCCCGGGAGATGGACATTCAAAATATAAAATTGTTGTTTTTCATTTTACAGAAACAGAATTATCAAAAATGGAAGAGAATACTTCTGAGGAGTTGTTTGAGCATTCATTGAAATTAAGCACAGAACAAACAGATTACATTCTTGGACAACTAGATGAGAGCTTTAGCACAAAACTAGCTAATTTTTCTTTAGTGAAGACAAGCTTTAAGAATGATTATTTAGAAGCAAGAACATATTTAAAAGGTGAATTGATTAATCAAGGCATCTCAGTAGATGGAAGAGACGATTTAATTTTAGATGAGTTAGATAGACTTATTAAACAGAAATCAGAATATATAATAGAAAACGAAGATGATAAAAAATTAAAAAGAATCTCAGCAATTGAACTTCAACCTATATTGCAAAAAATTTCTTCAAAGGCTTTGTTTGAAAGTGAACTAGATAAATTTCCTTTTACATCCTTTGTAAAAGCAAAAATAAAAAAAGAAGAGGTGAAAATCATACAACAATATATGTATAAAAAAAGACAAGTCATAGGACTGTTGGAGAGTGATATACATAGACTTGAAACTAAAAAATTGACTGAAATTGCTGAGGAAATAAAATTTTGTGACATTTTAAACCCCTTAGAATCTGATACGAAATATGCAATCATTATCTCAGCATATTGTGATATTGTAGAAGGAGTTGCCAATGAACCAATTAATCATTAACAAAATAAGTATAGTTGACTATGAAAATAAAAAAGCCAATAGTTTTGAATTTAATGAAGGTCCTAATTTGATAATTAGTGAACAAAATGGCCAGGGGAAATCTAGCTTAGTTAAATCTATCTATTATGGACTTGGTTGTCAGTTAACCTCCTTTCCTAAAGATTGGAAACCACAAAAATACATTATTCAACTTTATGTGCACATTAATGGAGAATCGTATATCATTAAAAGACACAACAAAGTAATAAGTATAAAAAGTAGTGAAGATTCGTTTGTTTTTAAAAATTTCAGAGATTATTCAGAGTGGTTACAGATTAAATTAGGCATGTCTTTAAAATTAACTTCTAAAGTACAATATGAACCACAATATGCCTATGTCGATGCTCTTATGAGTCCGTTTTATGTAGACCAAGATAAAGGTTGGAGTGGAACATTGTATAAAGAAACTTTTGATGGTCTAGGTCAGTATCCGGCAAATGTCTTCCCTAAAGAACTAATTGATTATTATTTAGGAATATCAAATGAAGAGCTAAATAATATGAAAAATCAAAAAGAGGATTTTAGCATCAATAGCAGGTCGCTTTTGCAGAAAATTAGTCAAATTGAAGCGGTTTATAATTCTTATCAAGAACAAAATGAAATAGTAGAATCTTTACCTAAAGATGTTAAAGAGTTAAAAATAGAGATTGACTACTATATTAAGAAAACAAATGAAATTTCTTTGGAAATTCAAAAAGTAACAAAGGGTATAGAAAAAACAAAGCTAGAATTAGATATACATAGACAAGATAAAAATGAACTAGAACTCCTATTGCTAGATACAAGTAAGCGTTTTGAAGATATTAAGTATGAATGCTCATATTGTCATTCATATTTAACCAGAGAGCAATCATTAACAAGACTAGAACTAGAGGATAATAGATTAGCTATCAATTCTCTGAAGGAATCATTACTCCAGAGAATTTCTCTGTTAGAAGAATCACTAATAGACAAACAGAGTAAATTATATGAATTAAGCGACAAAGTGGCTGCATATCAAAGAAAAATTGATGAAATAAAGGAAATAAAAGATATAGAAGACTATATTAGTCAATCTGTTTTAGTTGAATTAGGAAAACTAGCCCGTAAAGAATCTATTGCCAAAGAAATACTAGATAAAAAAATTACCCAACTAAATAACGATATTAGAGATTTGCAGAGTGAGTTAAGACATCATATCAATAGTCTTGAAGGCGATTATGAAGATTTGAAAAATAATTTATCTTCATTACTTGAGTCCAATGGATTATCTGACAGAAAGTTTAGAGACTATAAAAAATTAAAAGGAAGTGGAACTAACTTAAATAAGGACTTGCTAGCAATATACCTAATTTATATGAATTTAATAGCAAGTAACAGTGAATTTAAGATTCCATTTGCTATTGACTCTTTCGTAAAGAATGAAATTGATACAATATCACAAGAGAGAATGTTTAGAGCTATAGGTTCATATTTTTTGACATTAAAGACTCAGACTTTCTTTTCAGTAATCAGAGAAAATTTATATAGAATTGATGGAGATTATTGTAAGATTAGAGTTGAATCACCTCTTTTAAAAGAAGATAGATATGAAGAAATATCAAGAGAAATCATTGAATTTGGCGTTTAAGATGAAAGACTTTCTTAAATTTGTGGTATCTTATTGGTAGCTAAACAGTCAAATCGCACCATTTTGTTCAAAAATAACATAAAAAGAATGTTGATTTATCAGCATTCTTTTTCATTACAAATGGTTTTTCGGAATTAGTAAAATAACGATGAATTAGAAAAAAAGGATTTTTTTTGATATAAACAAAGTATAAATTTCTAATTATCTTTTTATATTTTCTTAAATGCTCGTAAAG
>ERZ773083.1851-NODE-1851-length-13806-cov-13.729692_pt1 | contig 13806 bp, 3 predicted proteins | sample MGYA00511465_ERZ773083 | MGnify/ENA primary metagenome ERZ773083 (study PRJEB29015, sample SAMEA2738001) | human oral metagenome | biome: human oral; feature: human-associated habitat; material: dental | place: China | collected 2060 ... | reverse complement strand
TTGCATTTATTCTTTGTTGAACATTTGCATATTGGTGTCCCATCATTTCATCATAGGCTTGTACTAGCACTGCTTGTTCATTCTTTCCAATAGTATTTAATAAGTTGAAAAGCTTCTTTTCTCTTGAATCAAGTGCATTCATTCCATATCTTTGTTCTAAACCATCTGCAAAGTTCCAAGCATTTTCTGCTTTCTTTACAAAAGATGTATAAGGAAGTTTTGACATTGCAACACCTTTTATTTGACCATGGTTATCTAAAACTGGTGTAGCTAACCAAGTTAATGAACCTGCAATAGATGTCAATTTAAAGTTTCTTCCTTGAATTTGTTGTAAGAAAGGTTTTATAGCATTATCTGTTACAAACCATTCTTTTTTATTTGTTAAAGTAGAATATTCAGTTCCTATTATCAATTGACTATTAATAGGAGGCACTACACCATCTATATCTATTGGTTTTGTTCTTCCCAATGTATCTACATAGAATCCTATATCAGATAGACCAAGATTTGAACTAGCTTTACCTATAATTTCTGTAATTTTTGCCACTTCTTTATCTGAAACAGGTTTTCCACCTCTTGTAAATGATGGTTTTCCATCTTTAACAGTAATTTTAACTCCTTCATAACTTTTATCAGTTCCTGACGAACCTCTTAATTCTTGTCCCTTAGGATCAGATGTTAATTTAGAGTTGACTAATTCTTCTAATCTATGAAGATCATCAGCTGAGATATCTTTATAGCTAACTCCATAAGTTCCCTTACCTCTTACTTTAATTTCTCCATAGTTTTTAATTACAGCATATCTTGTTACATTACCCTTAGCATCTACTTTTCCTCTAATTACAACACCATAGCTGTTATCTGCATCTATATGAATCTTTCCATAATTTTCAAGAGTAGAACCATTCATTACTGCAACCCCAGTAATTCCAGTTACATTCTTATTTACTATATTTTTACCACTACTGTCCTTTCTTCCAGCATAAGCATCTGTTGTTTTGATAGTACCTCTATTTATAAATGTAGCTCCATCATCTACATAAACTCCTGTCATACTTTGAATTTTATTAGTTGCTGTTGCTCTACTTCCATCTAGGAGAATATTTCCATTATTTTCAACAGTAGTTCCTACACCTTTTCCATACATACCAATAGATTTATTTCCATAAACTCTAATTACACCATTTGTATCATTTATAATATGTCCACCATTATCAGCAGCCATTCCTATACCATAAACAATTTTTGAAACATCAGTATATACTTTTCCTGTTACAGGATCTATATCATCAGTTTTTCCTACTAAAACTCTTCCACTATTTGTTGCTTTACCACCTGGTGCATAGATTCCTATACTTCCTTTTGTATTAGAGAAATCAATAGTTGCATAGTTTGTAAGATCACCCTTAGCTGTTGAATTTCCTTTAATATAGAATCCAATCAAACGATCAGAACTAGAAGCAATATTTCTTCTATTAGTTAAAATAGCTTTGCCATTAGAGTATAGGAATACACTATCATTTCCTAGTGTAACATTTCCTGTTCCTGTGCTTGTGTATCTATTTATTAATGTTGAGTTATTATCTAAAATAAATCCATAAGATTTAGCTCCAACAGTTATATTAGAAGCACTATCAGTTACATTAGCTCCATTTTTTGCAAAAATTCCAACAGGTTCACTATTTTTAGCTGTTGCTGTATGTGGATCAACATTTATTTGTCCTTTTAGAAGTAATGTTCCATTTTGTTTATAGAAACCTATTGCTTCATCTTTTACATGAATCTTACCGCCATTCATTTCAACACCTGAGTTAGTAGTTGAGTAAATTCCTATTGATTTATGTCCAACTTCTATATTTCCAGAATTATGTTTAATATTTGTTGTACCATCTGCTGTATAGATACCTATTGTTTTTTCATCATCTTTTGTTGAAGTTGTATCTGCTATATTTATATTAGCATTGTTTACAAAAGTTTGGCCACCTTTTAAGAATACACCTAATGTTTTCTTTCCTGCTATAGTTAGCTCTCCATTATTTTTAACAGTTTTTGTACTAGGAGCATTTGAGTAAATTCCTATTGAATTATTTCCACTTAAAGTGATTTTACTATCATTAGTTAAGTTAGAATTTATTGCAAGTAGACCTTTAGCTCCTTCTTTTGTGCTTGTAATTTTTTCTGCTTGAGAAGCAAAATTAGCATTTTTTATGAAAAGTCCACTAGAATTTTTACCTAATTGTATTGTTTTTATTCCAGTTAATATAGAGTTTCCTTCAATATATGCACCAGTTTGTTTATCTGCAACTGTCATATCAACTTTTGTACCTTTTCCATCTAAATTAGCTGTACTATTTTTTAAATAAAGCATAGTATTTTGTGTAGCATTTAAATTTCCTAAATAAGAAACAAATTTAGATTTTTCTAAATATGCTAAAACACCTTTATTTTGGAAGTTAGCTGTACCTTTTGCTGTTATTTCACTATTCTTTCCATAGAAACCTATACCATTTTCTCCGACAGTAATTGTTGAATTAGTATCTAATTTTGTATTTTCAGAATATAAAGCAACTGCAGGTGCCCCTGTTAGACTCTTACCTACTGTAATAGAACCTGTATTTGTTACAATATTTCTCTTTGCTATTGCAGCATCTTTTCCTCTACTAAAAATACCTACTGAACCATTACCTAATGTGATATCTGCTTTATTATTCATAGTTAAGATATTAAAGTTAGCATCATTACCATTATAAGTATTTGCTTCTGCTTTCTCTGCAGCAGTTCCTTTAACATCAATTTTACCGTTTATTGCATAGATACCAACATTCTTTGTTGCTCCTGTATTAGATTTTATTTCTCCACCAAGATTATCTAATTTTTGAGCATTAACTAAGTACATACCTGTTGAGTTATTTCCTAAACTTATCTTAGAATTCGCTGTTGTAGTTACTTCTAATTTATTCTTATGACTAGCAGGATGTCCTTCATATTTTCTTGTACTAGCTTTATATATTCCATAGATACCTGTTGAACCTTCTCCTAATTTAATCGCACCATCATTTTTAACTCTTGCTGATTCAACATAAATTGCAGTAGATTTTTTAGCAACTGAAAAATTAATAGTACCTTCATTTAAAATTTCAAAGTTTCCATTTGTCCAACCAGTAAGAGGTGCAGGTGCTGTTGGATTTTTTATACCTTCTGCCATAAGTCCTATATTTTCTTCAGCCTTATATTTTCCATCATCTACTGAAGTAACAGTTTTTCCACTCACCAAAGATGTTTCACCATTTATTACATGACTAAGTACCATCTTAGGTTTTAAACTTTTATCTGCACCAATTGGAGCTCTTCCTTCTTCAGAACGAACTTCTTCAGCTCTATTTCCATTATTTTCAAATGTCCAGTTATTTATATTAATAGTTGAACCTTTTTTACCATAGGCTCCTACACCACTAATATTTGAACCAATTAGTTGAACTGTTGCTTTATTTGCAGTAAATTCTGTTCCTTCTGTTGCAATAACTCCTACACCAGCATTTCCATTTAATCTTATCTTTGTAGTATTATCTAATGTAACTTTTCCATTTGCAATAAATATTCCTATTCCTGCATCTGTTTTGTTTCCAACTTCTATAATACCTTTATATTTTATATTGCTTGTACTTCCAGTTATAGTACGATCTTTATCAGCATATAATCCAACTCCATTTGCACCAGTAGTAATTGAAGTATTAATTTCATAAGCTGTTGTTGAAGTACCTTGTCCCATGCTATATATTCCTATTGCATATTTTGCAGCATCTGTTTTAGTCTTAGGAACAGTATCTCCTACTTTGATTCCTGCTATATAGTCTTTAATTTCTGTATTTCCTTTTAACAATAATCCTATTAGTCCATTACCAGTAGCACCTGTTGCTACTGTATAGTGCAATTTAGAAGTACTTCCATTTATTTTTGCAATATCTCCTGTACTTCCTTCTAGATATACTCCAACTCCATAACCTGTTACTTTACCTATAGTTGTAGTTGCACTACCTAAAGTAGTATTTTGTCCTTTTATATAATAAGCAACTCTATTTTGATTTTTTGTACCTAAGCTGATTTCTGCATCACTTGTATCAGTTATCTTTCCTTGTCCTGATATATAAACTGCTGTTGAACCATCTGCAGCATCTGCTAAATTAATTTTTCCAACTTTAGTTACAGTTGATTTAGGTGCATATATTCCAACTGATTTTTCATTATTCATATTGATAGTTCCTGTATTTGTAATTACAGAATTAGCAACAGTTGTTGTTCCATTTTCAGCAAATATTCCAACTGAGCTTTTTTGTTCAACAGTTATAGTACCACTATTTGTAGTTGTCAATTTTTTAGTTGCTGTTGCATCTAATTTGGAATAAATAGCTGCTGATTTTTCATTTGAGCTTCCTTCCATTTTTATGGCACCACTGTTTGTAACTGTTTTATCTGCAGTTGTTGTAGCAGAAGTTAAATAACTATATAAACCAACTGACTTTGTTCCTTTTGCATAGATTCCTTTATTTGAAGCTAATAAACCACTATTTGTTATATTACTATCCTTTCCATAAATTCCAGCTGATTCTTGCTTTTGCATTTCTATTTTTCCTGCATTTTTTAATGTAGAAGAGTTTTGACCTAACATTCCTACTGATGTTTTATTTTGCATTGTAATAGTACCAGTAGCTGTATTTTCTCCTGTACTTTCATCTGCATAGATAGCAAGTGCAGAATCTCTTGTTGAAGTATAAACTCCTGCATTTTTTGCTGTTGAACTTGCTGCTCCTGTTCCTGTTCCTTTTGTTGCAATAAGTCCAACATTTGTATTAGTTATTATTTTTTTAGCTTCTTTTATTTCTACTAAAGAGCCTTTTGTTCCAACTAAAAGTGAAGTTGAAGCTGCTTGTCCATTTGTTACAGTATAGTCTTCATCTAAAACTGCTCTTGCTCCCATTGTAGCATAAAATAGACTTGCTCCTTGTCCAAAAGCAATCAGATTAATTCTATCAGTTGTTTTATTATTTAAAAACTTACCTAAACTTAATGAAGTAGTCATACTACCATTTAAAAGTCCAATAGTAGAATTTTGACCTAAACTAACTTCTAGTACATGTCCACTTGCTATTTTAAATGTATCATTAAATTTATTAACATCAGAAGAATACATTCCAATAGCAGACTGTCCAATTGTTATTTTTGAACCATTGTAATAAGTAACTTTTGCTAAACCATCTGTATAAATTCCCATTGTAGTTCCAGCATTTGCACCAGTTCCACTATTAGCTAGTTCAATAGGAGCCTTAATTGCTAATTTTCCATCACCATTTGCATTGCCCTTAGCATATATTCCTAAGGCATTTTCTCCAACTGAGATTTTTGCTGCTGCTGAACCTCTTATATTTTCATGAGTAAAATTATACTTTCCACTAGCATAAACACCTATATTACCTTTTTTAGTAGTTGATAATAAGCCATTATTAGTGAATGTTAATACTTCTGAAGCACTAGCTGATGAATTTCCAACTAGAGCAACAGCATGAGTTACATCGCCTTTAGCAATGATTTTTCCACTACTTGTGTTTGTAAATGTTCCTTCTTCTCCATAGAAACCTAAACTTCCAGCAAAATTTGGTGTTGCTTTATTTCCACTAGGTCCAGTAACATCAATTGTTCCAGCATTATAACCTCTACCAGATTTTAATACATAACCTATTGATTGTTTTCCTGTAACTTCTATTAAAGAACCAGCTTCTAAATTGATTTTTCCATAATCTGCTTCTGCTGTTGCATATTGATTTTTTTCAGTCTTAAAATAACGATTATATAATTTTCCTACTGTAACAGCACCATAGTTCTTTTCCCCTTTTACATAAACTTTACCAGTACCTGTTAAAGTTATACTACCAGAATTTTTTATTCTTAATCCAGAACTATTAATTGCATTAGCTCCTACTTCTACTTTCCCTGAAACTTCAACAGTTTCTGTTCCTACTGTTTTTCCTGTATAATTTGTTACAGTTTTACTATTTCCATTTGTATCTGTATATGTATGTGAAGCAGTAGTATGCTCTGTATTTTCAAGAGCATGGTCATCATAATAACTTTTAGTTACTTTTGGTGTTACTCCATCTGCTTCAAATAATTGTTCTCCATATGAACCACGAGCATATATTCTACCTCTTATTGGTCTTGTTTCTACTTCTGAGTATACTCCAATAGCTCCTTCAACTTTTGTTGTATCTGAACCATTGTTAGCTAATGTTCCTGTAGGGGCAGCAGTTCCTATATTTATTATCCCTCCAACTTGAACAGCTTGTATATTATGTAATAAGCCCACTCCAACTGAACCATCACTATTTATATTAATAGTACCTGAGTTTTTCATATAACTCATTTCATTTGGATTAGATCTACTTGCTATCTGTCCACCTGCTGTTGCCTTTACTTTATAGTTATCATAGTCTGCTACTTGCTCTGCTCCAGATTGTTTATTCTTAACTGTTAAAAATCCAAAACTTCCATAACCATTTAATGTGATTGTTCCAGTATTTTCTCCTGACATAATAACCAAACCAGATTGTTTATTTCTTTGATCTGAATAGTAACTTTCTGGTCTTAATTGAAATCCAGCACTCTTTGAAGCTCCTATTTCTATTTTTCCATTATTAATCATTTCTGTTCTAGTGTTATTAGAAGAAGTATCAAAGTTATTGAAACCAAAACCTACTTGATTTTCATTGTTTGTTCCAGCTTTTCCTATTATATCCCCTCTATTTATAACTTTGATATTAGCTACTTTTTCAATTGTATTATAACTATCATTTCTTCCACTTATTTTTCCATATGTAGTATGAGTCCCTTGAACATCTATACCAACATTTTTTGACTTTTCTAGATTAATAGTTCCATTAAAAGTAAATGGTTTATATGTTGTAGGTGTTCCACCAGGAGAACCCACTGGATAAGAATCAACTACTCCCTCATCTACCATAAATGCTCTAGTATCTTCTATTTTTACATTTACTGTTATATTATTAAATTCATCTAATCTTCTTACTTTACCCCAAGTTGAAATATAGTTTCCAACTTTGTATTTTCCATTCATTGTTGAATAATCAACATCCAATGTCTTACTATTCCAATCACTTGGATTATAATCCTTATCACTATATTTACGAGCATTATCTGAACTTAAAACGCTTGGTGATAATGCAAAATCAACTGGATTAACTGTTGATAAATTCACAGCAATAGTTCCAACATCACTAGGAGTTGTTACTTCTAATGGTGTTATTGTTGGTGAAGTTACACCTATATTAATTGTTGGTGCACTAGGTATACTTGGTGGCACTATTTCTGGATTAGTTATTGTTGGTGCTGCCAATGGTGTATTAACTTGTGGATTAACTGTTGGTACAGGTAATTCAGGTGGTTCACTAATATTTGGGTTTATTGGTTTTATACTTTTTGTTACTTCTTTTGGAGAAACATTAGCTAATATTTCAACTTCATTAATTGGTTCTCTAAGATCTCTTAAATTTACTAATCCCCATTTTCTATTCCCATTAGTTGCTGAATCTATTGAATTATCTTTTTCTATTCTTACTCCACCTGTTGAACCGTTATCTGCTCTTTTCCATGAAGATGTATTATCATTCCCTGGTGTAATAGGATTTCCATTTGTATGCATATTTTCAGCAACATCCATTGCATTTTTTACTTTCCAGTTTCCACTTTTATATATTCCTTGATAAATATATTTTTCTGATTTATCTCCACTACCTTTATATTTTCCACTCCAATCATTATATGTATAACCCATTCCAAATTGCCATGAAGTCCAAGGTGATTTAACTACTTGATTTCCTTGTTCCATCAATTGAATTAATTCTAGTCTCAATCCTTTTAGTACTTTTTGATTCTCAGTTCTGGCTTGATTAATTTTTGATTGTAAGCCTCCCACTGAGTTTTTCAAATTTTCTCTTGATAAAGCTATTTGTTCATTAGTTGGTACTGCTTGTGCTACTACTTCTTCTGAAAATGCATTTACTCCCATCATTAAGAAAAGTATTGCTAAACCTAATGAGTATTTTACACTCTTATACCTTTTAGCTATGGAACGTAAATTCTTTTCTACTTTACTTAGATTATTTTTCATAAAATCCTCCATCATGTTTGAAAAAAATATTTTTTTTTATTTTTTTTTACATTCTTTTCAATTATACTTCTATTCTTTAATTTTGTCAAATATATCAAAGATTTTTTTATAAAAATAAAAAAGCCAAGATTCTAAATATCTTGACTTTTATTTATAATTGTTTAATATCTTCAAATTAATTTGTTTATTGTACTTGTTGTTCTGCTGCAGCTTTTAACAATTCAGCCTTTTCTTCATCTTCTTTTAATATTCTTGCTCTTACTCTTTCCAATGCCTCATAAGCTTCCTTTTCTTCTTCTGGCATCATTCTTGGAGCTGCTGGTTCAACAAAAACTTGATTTTGACTAGGATTTTCATTTGTTCCTTGTTCAGCCACTGTTTCAGTTTGAACTTCTACTTGATTTTGAGCTTCTGTAATTTCTTGTTGAGCTTTTAATTTTTCTTGCTCTTCTTTTTCTATTCTAGCTCTTGCTCTTTCTAATGCTGCATAAGCTTCTCTTTCTTCTTCTGAAGTCATTTTTATTGCAACTGTTGCAGCTGTTTCAGTTTTATTCTGATTTGTACTTTCTGAAACAACAGGACCTTCTAGATATTTTTCTCTTATCTTTACTTCTTCTTCTGCCTCAAGCATATCTTTCATTGTCATTACATCATCAGCCTCTGCATATACCAATGATGATAAAATTAGTGAAAACACTAAAGTTCCAAATAATGTCTTTTTCATTTTCTGCCTCCTAAGTTAACTTAATACTTTTAATAATTTTGTTAATACAATTTTGTTTTAGTATTTTTAGTTTTTTAATAGTTTGTTGTACTATTTTTATGTCTCCCCCAACTATTAAACCCTCTTTGTAACTTAGTTTTAAATTTTGCTCTTAAGAATTATCTCTACTTTTGTCCTCATTTTATTTTAAGATAAAATTTATAATTATAAAGTATAGTATATTAATTGTTACTTGTCAAATTTTAAAAACTAAAAATTACTTGATTTATTTCAAAAAATATTGGACAATAAAAATAAAAAGTTAAAGGGGTAAGTTATGAAAACATATATTATTGATTTAGATGGAACTATGTACAGTGGAAGTACAAATATAGATGGTGCCAGAGAATTTATTGATTATCTTCACTTAAAAAATCTTCCTTATATATTTTTAACAAACAATGCAACAAGAACAAAAAAACAAGCAAAAGAACATATGTTAAATCTAGGATTTAAAGATATAAAAGAAGAAGATTTTTATACATCTGCAATGGCTTCTGCTAAATTTATTGCTAAAAATTATCCAGAAAAAAAATGTTTTATGATTGGTGAAAGTGGGTTAGAAGAGGCATTAAAAGAGTGGAACTTTGACCTTGTTCAAGAAAATCCTGATTTTGTTGTTGTTGGTTTAGATAGAAATGCTACTTATAAAAAATATAGTGAGGCATTACATCATATTTTAAAAGGAGCAAAATTTATTGCTACAAATCCAGATAGATTACTTGCAAATAATGGAACTTTTGATATAGGAAATGGTGCTATAATAGATATGCTTGAATATGCCTCAGGTGTTGAAGCTGTCAAAATAGGTAAACCTTATCAAATAATATTAGATATTTTACTAGATGAAAAAAATCTAAAAAAAGAAGATTTAATTTTTATTGGTGATAATCTTGAAACTGATATTAAACTTGGTTATGATGCAAAAATTGAAACTATAATGGTTTGTTCTGGTGTTCACACTGAAAAAGATATTGAGAGATTAAAAGTTTATCCTACTAAGGTTATAAAAAATCTAAGAGAATTAATAAAATAAGAAATAAAGAGAGTGGCTATTGTAATTATTTAGTTTATATAAATTACAATGACCACTCTTTTTAGTTTTAATTAAAATATATATTTAAAGCCTACTGTTCCACGGTATCCATTATGTTTAGGATTTGATTTAAAAGATCTTTCATATTTTAAATCACTATACACATAAGCATTATTTGTTATAGGAATTTGAATTCCTAAACCAATTTCTCCCCAAGTAGATGAATATTTTTCTTCTACTTTATCTAAACCAATATTTGCTTCTGTCTTATTGTTGAAATCATTCCAAACATTAGCAACAGTATAAAATTTATCATTATATAGGGCTTTAACTCCTGCTCTAGCACGAAGAACTGAATCATTACCATAATGTATTTCACGAACATCATCTTTAAAATTTTTTAATTTTAAATATTGATATACCAATTGTACTTGTGGCTGAATTACCCAATTAGTACCTAGTTTATAAGATTTTCCTGTTTCAACAGATAGTCCAAAAGTATTTCCTTTTTGATTTGCAGATACTCCATCTCTTGAATTATATTTATTTTTTATAAAAGAAAATTGTCCTGCTAAATCTAAATATAGTCCATTATTATAGTATTTAGTTGTACTAAGCCCTAAACTAAAATCCTTAGTTTTTGTTTTCCCTGTATATTTGTCAGAAACAACTACTCCATTTTCTGCTCTATATCTATCTTCAAAATTTGTTTTAGCTTCTGTATTTGTAAAGTAGAAACCTGTATATCTCTTTCCATTTTCACTATTTTTTATATTAAAATCATATCCTGCTTGTACTCCATATACATTAGTCTCAAAGTTAAATCTTTCTTTTCCTTCATCTTTTGTATGTTTTCCTAATATACGAGCCCAAGCTTGTGATTTTTCATCTGTTGAATTAAAATTATTTTCTCCTCTACGCTCATTTAATGTTGCAAGGGACTGAAAACCTAGATTCATATTTACCTTTGCAGTATTTATATATCCAGCAACTGCTGAATTAAGTATAGTTTTACTATTACCTGAACTATGTGGATCATAATTTTTACTTGTTCCATCATCATAAGGATTAGATCCATCTATTGCATTTAATGTCCAGAAAAATTCTCTTTTCCCTCCATTTAATCTACTTGTTAATTGAACCTCACCAGCACCTGTTGTTTGAGCTTTTCCAACAAAGGTTCCAGCAGCTGCCTTATCTGCAATAATAACTGGAACACTGTTTACTGCTTTAGCCACTTTTTTAATATTTCCATCTATTATATTTTCTTTACCATCAATACCAACTGGAATAATTCCTGTAACTCCTGTTGCATTTCCTGAATTAGTTATCCCACTTCTTAGTATTTTTATTACATCTGATTTTGAATTTGCTCCATTAGCATTACCAGGACTATTCCATAATGTATTCATTTTTATTTTAGCACCATTTTTTCCTTCATAATTACCATAGATTTCTACTACATCATTATATGAAGTATTTACTGTTGTTATAATTCCGTTATCATTTATAATTTTCCCATCAGTTTCTTTTCTATTAAAAATTTTTATTTCATGGTAATTAACTCCAGTTGGATTAGGATTATCAGATAAATCTAAAGTTCCTCCATCTTTCAAAGTCAATGTAGAAGAATAAGTACTTCCACTATTTGCTGGTAATATCCAAGCAGCATTATTAGATATATTAGTTGTTATTTCTCCTAATGCTTCTCTGTTAATTCTACCTTTTATTTTAGCACCATCACTTATATTTAGTGTAACATCTGAAGTTCCCTTTATTCTTAACAATTCATTATTCTTAGGAGCTATTGCCCGACTTTGTGGGCCAGTTAAATTAAAAGTAGCATTTTTAACTCCATTTTCCACTTGTATTAAAGGATTATCATAAGCAGTAGCAATACTTGTTATCTTAGCATTTTTTAAACTTATTGTTAAATCTTTCCCAGGTTTAGTATTTTCTCCATCAGCATTTAAGGCTTGAGAAATTCCAGCAAATCTAATAGCTATTCCTCCAGATTTTATTTCAGTTGAACTATTTTCAAAATCTGCTTTAAATAAATTTCCTTGTCCATGTAAATTTAATGCTGCTACATTAGGAGCTTCTGTTGTGTCTAAAACCATTTTTCCTTTAGATTCCAAAACTGCACTAACACCTGTATCTGCATTATCATAATCTGGATAGCCTAAGACAATAGCTCCTCCATAATAATCATTATCTGTTGCTGACTTTATTTTTATATTTGAATTATTTAAAGTCATTTTTGTACCATTTTCTCCAGATAAATATGCTCCAACAGCTGAATGATATTGTACTTTATTTGATTTATCATTTATATCTATATTCAAATTTCCTCTTGAGATAAAATGAGTATTTTGATTCTTATCTCCACTTTGCCATAATCCAATTAAAAAATTATCCCTATTAGCAGTAGTTAAAACTTGATTATTCTCTATTTTTATATTTACATTATTAACGTTCATTGTTGAGTTATAAGCTCTTGTAATAGTAGGCTCATCTGCTCCATAACTAAGTCCTGTTATTTCACTTCCTTCAGGTTTAGAGTTACTAATTAGATTTATATCTATATTTTCACCAAAATAGTTAGCTCCATCATGGATTAACATACCCCTAGGATCATTAAAATCATCAGTTGGAGCAACTTCTAATTTTATTTTAACATCTTTTGCATTTATAGTAGGAGCAGCTCCATTTGTTCCATAAGCTCCAAATCCAGCAATAGTCCCATATATTATTGGGAATGAAGGGTTTCTTATATTACTTTTTAAATTAACATCTAAATTAGAATTAATATTTAATTTAGAACTACCCCCAACACGTATATAGTTTCCACCATTGTTTACAGTTTCAGAAAAATTAAAAGCTGGAAGATTTGCATTAACATTGTTGTAATTATATTTAATTCCTGGATATTTTTCAGGTGCTCCAGAAGATATAGAAATTGCATAAGCTGTATTTACTCCTCCAGACACCAATAAAAAAGCAAATATTCCAAAAACCTTTTTTGAAATTTTCATAAAATACCTCCATAAGTTTGATTATAACAAAATATTCTGTACTAAGTATATTTGATGTTTATGTTAATTTTAAGGATAAATTTTAACTATTTATTAAGTTCTAAAAACAATACTACTGGACAGTGATCAGAACCCTCTATTTGAGAATGTATTTCTGCATCAACTAAATTATCTTTAAGTTCTTCTGACACAACAAAATAATCTATTCTCCACCCTGCATTATTTTCTCTTGCTCTTCCTCTATATGACCACCACGAGTAAACTTGCTCTAAGTTTGGATAGAAATACCTAAAAGTATCAATAAAACCACTATCTAAAAGCTCAGTGAATTTACCTCTTTCCTCATCAGTAAAACCTGCATTTCTTCTGTTTGTTTTAGGATTTTTTAAATCTATTTCCTTATGTGCAACATTCAAGTCACCACAAACAACAATAGGTTTTTTCTTTTCCAAATTTTTTAAATATTTTCTAAATTCATCTTCCCAAACCATTCTGTAATCAAGTCTTAAAAGCTCATCTTTTGAGTTTGGAGTATAAACTGTAACCATATAAAACTTTTCAAATTCAAGAGTAATAACTCTACCCTCTTTATCATGTTCTTCAATTCCTAAACCATAACTAACTGATAATGGCTCTTGTTTTGTAAAAATTGCAGTCCCTGAATAACCTTTTTTCTCTGCATAGTTCCAATACTGATGGTAACCTTTTAATTCTAAATCCAATTGCCCTGCACTTAACTTTGTTTCTTGTAAACAGAATATATCAGCATTTTGTTCATTAAAATAATCTAAAA
>ERZ773083.1846-NODE-1846-length-13825-cov-22.272549_pt1 | contig 13825 bp, 10 predicted proteins | sample MGYA00511465_ERZ773083 | MGnify/ENA primary metagenome ERZ773083 (study PRJEB29015, sample SAMEA2738001) | human oral metagenome | biome: human oral; feature: human-associated habitat; material: dental | place: China | collected 2060 ... | reverse complement strand
GTCTTAAGAAAGCTCGTAAAGCATCACAATTTAGTAAACGTTAATTCGAGAGAATTACTATACTTACAAAGAGCACCTTTCGGGGTGTTCTTTTTTGTAATTTCTTACTAAATTGGTGCAATTGACACAGTTGTTGCGACTTTAGTCGCTTACAAATGTGGCTGCAACCTGACAAGGTCAGTTGCCTCAAAACGTTAATCGAACCGATTATATCAACGTTTACAGACATTCAAGAATTTTCTCTTGGATGTCTTTTTTTGTCTAAAAATCAAGAGTTCACCCCAAATTCACCCCATCATTTTTTTAGACTACGAAATGCAATATCTCCAACAGTCTGATTTACAGTATCTTTTGTATTGACATAGGTCTTAGTTACTTCTTTATCACTGTGAGTTAAAGCTTCTGAAATAGCTTCGAGTGAGATTCCTGCTTGTTTTGCAAGTGTCGCTCCCGTATGTCTTAATTTATGAGGTGTAGCATGTTTAAGTTCTGGATGACGACGTTTGACAGATTTCATTTTATTATTAAGATAGTCAGAGTGTAGAGGGCTATTAACATTACCTTTCATATCGATATAAGTAAAGACATATTGTTCATCGGATTGGATAATTCCAAATTTTGCTAGTTTGAAATTAATTTTTTGTCCCCCCCCCCTCAAATTTTGGTCCAAAAATTTAACAATGAATCCCTCAAATTTTTTGCAAAATATGGCATAATAAAAGAAAGAGCCTATTTTTACCCCTATAAATTAGTATTGGTTGTTATTTAGATTGAATATCTGGTTTGTAAGAGTTAATTTTAGGTGCGTAAAGAAAGTAAAAATGATGTATTTTCTGAATTCATATTAGCTAGTAAACATTAAAAATCAAAAAGAAATATAAATACCTGCTGAGTTTAGAACTTCAGCAGGTATTTATATGTTGATGTCATTAGAGGTTGAGGAAATTTTGGTATTACTTGGAGATGATTTGATTAATAATAGATATGTTTACTTAATTTTTTACACAATATTTTTGAAATAATAGTTGAATTAATTCTATAACAAAGTTACTGGAACTTATTGATGTAGTCTGGATTACTCAAATTTTATTTTGATGAGTTTTACGGTAATCTCCAGGGGAAAGTCCAGTTCTTTGTTTAAAAATTTTGGTGAAGTAAGAATAGTTATCATACCCTACTTGACTAGATACTTGTGATATCGAGATATTTGTTTGAGATAGGAGAGATTTAGCAGCATTAATGCGCTTATCCGTTATATATTTAACAAGAGTTTCTCCTGTTTCTTTTTTAAAAATTCTAGCCAAATGATCTGCGCTGAGATAAACCATATCTGCTAATATAGAACGATTTATATCTTCATAGTAGTGATGATCTATGTATTCGACGATACGTTGAATACTATTTTTCTGATTTTCAATATTTGTTGCAAATTTCTTAGCATGTGACCAGTAATAATCAAAGTAATCCTGAAATGATTCAATTGAATGGAATCGTCGTTGGAATAGGAAATCATGAGTGCTGTTTTGAAATAATTTATGGGCTGAGATTCCATTCTGATCTAGATATATTCCTATTTGTTGAGTCCAATCTAGTAAAATTTGTTGTAGTGTGAAAGTAGGAATTTGAGAATTATTAGCAAGTGAATTAATCTTTTCTCTTAATTCGTATTCACTCAAGGTATCTAAAAAAGTAATTGAAAGAGTTTCTGTTTTAAAAGAAGTTGGGAAACTATGTGGAAGACATATAATAGTATTCCAATAAGAGACATACTGTTCATTATAAGTGTAGAGTTCTTTAGTATGAAATAAAATATCGGATATTTTATGGCAACTCTTATATATAATATTTGAGTATTTACTAAAATTATTAGAAATTTGAGAATGAATTTCATATGCCAATTTGTCACTACGTTTGGATGAGTCTACTCTAAAGAGACAAACATATTGATCAACCTGACTTTCCATCTTAAATAAACTTATCAACTTATAAGACGGTTGTGAAATTCTCTGAAGTTCTCTTTTTAGTTGAGAAGTCCATGATGGAGTTTCTGCAGAATAATCTTCTTCATTAAGATCGATTGTTAAAACTGCAAGGAAAAAATATTGGTGTTTTTTAAGAATAAAATCTTGTTTGCTTGTTATGTTTTCTAGTTCATCAATGCGAGAAATTTGAGGTTTTCTAAGGTAATCATACCAGAAATTATCCTCTATTTGTAAAAGTGCATCATTTTTTCCGGTTAAGTTATGATTCTCGATTTTACCGATTGCTTTTTGAATAATAAATTCTAATTTTTCAAAGTTAATGGGTTTTAGATAGTATTCGAAGCTTTGCAATTCAATTGCTTTTTGAGCATAGTTGAAGTCGGCGTAATTGGTTAAAAAAATTGTTTTTATATCATATTTTTCATTTCTAATCCACGATAAGAGTTCGAGGCCACTACCTTGAGGCATTTCTATATCGCTTATCATGAGATCAATAGGATTCTCTCTAATAATATTTTGAGCTTGAGTGAGGCTATAGGCAACATAAACAGTGTTAATGTGTAGTTTAGCCCAATTTATTTTCTCTCGTAAAGCTTCAATGATAAAACGATCGTCATCAACTAATAAGATGTTCATTATAACCTCCATTTATAATCTTGTATGGAATAAGTAAAAGAATTTTAGCCCCACCTTCTTCATTATTTTCAAATGCAATACTATAGTCATTAGGATAGAGAAGATTTAAACGTTCGATGGTGTTTGTGATCCCAATATGATGTCCATCTTCTGTTATTAGAGACTGTTTCTGATTTAGTTTTGATAAAATTTCTTCAGAGAAACCTGGACCATTATCCTCGATACAAATCTGAATATAATCTGAGTTCTCAGTTTTTACTTTTTTTATTGATAGAAAAATTGTAAATAAATCCTGAAATGAAAAACCGTGTTTGATTGTGTTTTCAATAAATGTTTGTAAAAGTAATGATGGGACAAGAGTATTTTGTAGGTCATCATTGTAGTCTAGTGAAAAGTAGATGCTATTTCCATATCGAATTCGTTGTATTTCTAAATAATCTTTAATATGCTGAACTTCATCTTTAAGTTCTGAAAAATCTTGATTAGCCATAAATAAATGACGGAGATAATTTGAAGTTAGGATAGTTAATTCTTCAATTTCCTTGTAGTTTTTTGTTTGAAGCATACTATGAATCATTGATAACATATTTAAGTAGAAATGCGGACGAATTTGGTTCTTAAGATAATTAAGTTCAATCTTCTTAAGTTCTAGTTGTGAATGGTATTCCCGGATTTTTAATTCTTGCATGTCAAATATTACTTTATTAAGTTTATCATTTGCCTTATCAATTTCTAGTATACCTTCAGATATAAAAAATTCAGAAGGGAGGATGGAATCTCCAAGTTGAGAGAGTCGTTCAGTGAGTCTTGTTATAGGTTTAATCATCCACTGGCGAATATACAGGATAATGATGATTGATAAAATTGTGATAATGATAGGAACGGCTGATAAAAATACTTCTAAGAGTGTGATATTTCTAAAGGCTTCGGCATAATCGACCAAAACATAAATATCGAAAGGTAAATGCGTCTTTTCATTTTGGGCATGAATTAGGTAATTAGCGGACGGTATCTTGTTAGGCTCTTTTAGGGAGAGTTTACCATTATTGCCAATATTAAGTTTATTGAGAGGTTTTAGGATATCTTCTGATGATATGACAGCATAAATTATTTTTCCTTCGTAATGAACGGATTTAACTAAGTATTCGCTATTTTTAATAGTTACATTTTTCCATTTACGGTCACTTATATCGCTACTTAGTGATTTTAGATATGTTTTTAACAGTAAATAGTCTTCATATGGAATATAAAGATTGGAAACATTAATAAAATGTTTAGTAGCATCTGTTTCCAATAAGAAAGTCATATGGGTTTCATTTTGATATTCAAACTCTGTAAAACTAGTTTGAACTTTTTTTAGACTTCCTTGATAGTCTATAAAGTTTTGTACATGATTTAATTTTTTCAAATCTTCACTGTGTGTTATTGTTGAATACATAAACCTCTCTGCAGAATGTAATTTTTCATTAACAGAGTCAGCATAAATTTCAATTGAACTACGTAGGTGTACTATATTTTGGTTTTTAATAAAATTTCTGGTTATGTTACTCATAGCAATATTGATTAAAATATTTATCAATAGTAGTACAAGTAGGAGTTTAAAGAAAAAATGAATGGAATGTTTTTTTGATAAGTCGTGATTTAATTTCATATACTATTCTCCTATTAAAATTATAGCACTTTGAAAATATGATATCATGTAACAAAACAGATATGTTTTATCAAGATGTCGGAAAAGTAATAGTTCTCAGAAATGATAAACTGAAAAATTGATAAACCTAGTCCAAAAAGTTCTATTAAGGGAATTCTATATGGTGTAAAATAATCGTAGAAAATCAGATGGGAGGAAAAACATGAAAGTAGCATCTCAACTTCATAAAATAAAATTAAAGCATAGTATTCCGTTATATATATTACTTTTTCCTTCAATATTGCTATTAATTTTATTTTCCTATATTCCCATGTTGGGACTAATTATTGCATTTAAAGACTATTCACCAGCCAATGGTATCTTTGCTAGTCAGTGGGTAGGATTTAAGTACTTTACTCAATTTTTCTCATCATTCCAATTCGGGACAACTATGTTCAATACATTAAAAATTTCACTTTATAGTATTGTAGTAGGATTCCCCTTACCTATTATACTAGCTATAATTAGTAATCAGTTAAGAGTTGGGAAGTTTAGAAAAATATTTCAAGTGACAACTTACTTACCCCATTTTATCTCTACAATGGTTATGTGTGGGATGATTATCTTATTTTTATCTCCTACTAGTGGTTTGTTAGCGAATGTATTTAAGTCTGTTGGAATCACTATTCCAGATTTTTTATCAAAACCTAGTAGTTTTGCAGGTGTTTATGTTTGGAGTGATGTATGGCAACATATTGGTTGGGATAGTATTATTTATCTAGCAGCTCTTTCTGCAATTGATCCTACATATTATGAGGCTGCAACTATGGATGGTGCCTCTAGATTACAAAAAATTCGTCATATAGAATTACCATTACTTTTGCCGACCGCTATGATTCTATTAATATTAAGAGCGGGTAGTTTGTTGAGTGTAGGTTTTGAGAAAGTATTACTATTACAGAATCCTCTTAATTTAGCAGGAAGTGAGATAATTTCTACCTATGTTTATAAAGTTGGTATGGTGAATTTTCAGTATAGTTATTCGACAGCTATAGGGTTATTTAACACCGTAGTCAATCTAATAATTTTGCTATCTGTCAACTGGTTCTCAAAACGATATACTAGAACGGGTCTTTTTTAAAGGAAGGAGTGCTTAAGGTGAGATGGTTTCATAAATCAAGAAAAACAAACTCTGAATTATTATTTGACATAGTTACCTATGGTTTGGCAATTTTCCTTATCCTGTTAATTGTATATCCGTTATGGTTTGTAGTGATTGCATCTTTTAGTAATCCTTCAGATGTTGCAAACGGGAAGGTATGGTTTATTCCAAGAGAATGGAAATTAGATGGATATTTACGTCTTATTCAACAACCTTTATTTTTACGTAGCTATCTAAATACAATTTTATATACTGTTGTTGGTACCTTAGTTGCTTTAGTAGTCAATATTCCAGCTGGTTATGCTTTATCTAGAAAAGAATTAGTTGGTAGAAAGTGGATGAGTATTCTATACATAATCCCTATGTTTGTATCAGGTGGCTTGATTCCTACCTACTTAACAGTAAAGAATGTAGGCTTGATTGATACATTTTGGGTAATGGTAATACCTTTTGCAGTTTCATCATACAATATTATCGTTGCTAGAACATTCTTTAATAATAGTATTCCAGACGGGATGTGGGAGGCTGCGCAAATTGATGGCTGTGGTACAATTCGTTATTTTATTAAGATAGTCGTTCCTTTATCAAAAGCTATTATTGCAGTTATTGGACTTTGGACTGCAGTTGGTATTTGGAATTCGTGGTTTAATGCTTTAATTTATTTAACGAATGAAAATTTACAGCCATTGCAATTAATTTTACGACGTTTACTAATTAGTAATCAAATGTTACAGTCGCAAGCAACAGGAGAAGTGGCATCAGATCTTCGTATCAAAGCAGATATGATGAAATATGCAGCAATTGTTATTTCAACCGCTCCGATTATGTTGTTGTATCCCTTTGTTCAAAAATATTTTAATCAAGGCGTAATGATTGGCGCGTTGAAAGAATAGGAGAAAAACATGAAAAATAAATCATTTACATATTTGTTCTTAGGAACAGTTACACTTGCTGGCTTAACAGCCTGTGCAAATTCTAATAATGCGAATAAGGATGATAAGTCTGGAGAAGATTCTTATAAAATCACAACTGTTCGTTGGTCTGACTGGGGGGAAGATTATCATAAAGGTTTTCTAACTGATTCTGCCAAAGAATCAGGTATCGATGTTAAATGGGATACACTTGTAGCTGCAGATTGGGCAGATAAGAAATCTGTGTTGGTTGCTAGTGGAGATTTACCAGATGCGTTTTTAGGTTCAAATGCTTTTACAGATTCAGAAATTGCTCAGAACCAATCTTTATTTATTCCATTGGAAGATTTAATCAAAGAAAACATGCCAAATTTAACTAAGGCTATGGAGAAAGAACCTAAGATTAAAGCTATGATTACTTCACCAGATGGTCATATCTACAGTCTACCTAAAAAATTACCGATGCGTCCTACTGTAGCTAATCAGCTATTTATTAATAAAAAGTGGCTGGATAATTTAGGATTAAAGGTTCCAGAAACTTATGATGATTTAGTAAAAGTACTACAAGAATTTAAGGATAAAGATGCGAACGGAAATGGAGACGCTTCTGATGAAATTCCATTCGGAGCAGGAAACTTTGATCCAACATTCTCATATATTCTTCCGTTCAATAATCGTTTAGGGGCAGATAATACATATGAAATGTCTGTAAAAGATGGAAAACCAGTCTACCTTCGTACAGAAGAAAGTTATAAACAAGGGATTGCAGCAATGCACGAATCTTATAAAAAAGGTTTGATTGATCCGGAAATCTTTACAGAAGATACCTCTATGAGTGTAGCAAAACGTATGGATAAGGGAGTATCTAGAGTAGGTGTTTCTAGTGGTTGGACAGCAGATGCAACGTTTGGCTTACATTCAAGTGAGTATATTGCTCTACCTGCTTTAAAAGGTATGGATGGTAAACAATATGTCTTTTCTGACCCAGATCATTACAACTACGGTCGCAATGAAATATTGATTACAAATAAGAGCAAAAACCCTGCTAAATTATTGAAATGGTTGGATAAATTATATACAGATGAAGCAAGTATTCAGAATTTCTATGGATCATTTGGAATAGCTACTGAAAAGAATGGCGATAAGTTTAAAGTGTTACCTCCTAAAGATGGTAAATCAGCTGATGAATGGGCATGGATTAATTCACTTCGAGATTTTGGTCCTAAATACGTAAGCGATGATATCAATAGTCGCGTAGAAATCGATCAAACACAAGGTGATGGATTGAAATTGAAGATGGACCAAGATTTGAAACAATTTGCGTTACCAGCTTACCCTAATGTGATTTATTCACAAGAAGAACTTAACAAATTATCATCAATCTATGTGAGTATTGAATCTTATGTCAAACAACAAGCATCTAAATGGGTAGTTGAAGGTGGCATAGAAAAAGAATGGGACTCATACAAAGAAACTCTTAAGAATATGGGATTGGACGAATTTATGAAGATTCAACAGGAAGCATATAATCGTTACCAAAAAGAAGTCAGAGAGTAATACTTTATATGAACTCTTGGTTGTATAAACAAGGGACTAGCTAATTACAGGAAGCGAGACTGATAACATCAAATTATCTCGCTTCCTTTATTCTAATTTTTAAAGAAATTTGGAAATGTTTTTTTAATAATTTAGGTAATATTTTTGTGCAACTGACATTCTAAAATATAGAGTTAAGACGATTGATTTTATGGAGATATCTATTATGCAAAAATTATTTTCATTAGATGGAAAAGTAGTTAGAATTTTAACTTTTCTGACAGATTTAATTATTTTAAATACTCTATTTATTGTTAGTTGTATTCCAATAGTTACAATTGGGGCATCACTAACTTCTCTTACGACAATGTGGTATCGTATTTTAAAAGGTAAAGATACCGATATTACTTATCATTATTTTCGGATCTTTAGACGAAATTTTAAACAATCAACTTTTATTTGGTTGTTTATCCTCCTAATAGAATTACTTTTATATGTGAACTATTGTCTTTGGGGCTATTCAAATTTATTTTCAGAGTATAGTTTATTATTAGTGTTGCCCTTTTTATTTGTTATAATACTTTTGATGAGTGTTATTTTTCCCTATATTGGTCTATTTAAAGATAATCTAAAAAATAGTATTGTAAATAGCGTATTAATTTGTATTTTAAATCCAATACAAGCTATTATTTTGGTTTTATTTAATATTTCTGTACTGTATATGAGTTTCAGTAGTCCAGAACGGGTTTTAACAGCTATTTACGTATTTACATTTGGGGGATTTGCTTTTTGCGGATTGATGAATGTAATGATAACGAATAAAATGTTTGATAAAGTAAAGCAATTTACTAAAAGGAGGGAAACAAATTGAAAATTTTTAAGGGAGAGTTTTATCGAATCTCTGTATTAACAGACAAGCTAGTAAGGTTAGAATACTCTAAAACTGGAAGTTTTGAGGATAGAACGACACAACTTATCTATAATAGAGATTTTGGTCAAGTTTCGTTAGATTATATCGAGACATCAAACGTACTAGATATTATGACGGACTATTTTCATTTGCACTTTAATAAAGGAGAATTTAACGCCGAAAATTTATTTATAGAATTAAAAGGAAATTTTGCTGTATATGGTAGTCGCTGGTATTTTGGTGAATCTATTGAAACGTTAAAAGGAACAGCTCGGACTCTTGATAAGGCAGATGGAGCAATCCCATTAGAAGATGGAATTATTAGCCGAAATGGTATAGCCTTATTGGATGATTCTCAAGGATTTATTTGGGATGAACAGTCTGGTTATATTGAGAGAGAAAATCAAATTGACCTGTATTTCTTTGCCTATGGGCATGATTATAGAGGAGCAATCAGAGACTTTTACCATTTGACTGGTTCAACACCCTTGTTGCCAAGATATGCTTTAGGTAATTGGTGGAGTAGGTATTGGCCTTATACGTCGGATGAATACTTGGATTTAATAGACAGATTTAAAACAGAGAAAATTCCGTTATCTATTGGTGTTTTAGATATGGATTGGCATATAACTGACATTCCAGCCCGTTTTGGAAGTGGCTGGACAGGATATAGCTGGAATAAAAACTTAATACCTAATCCAGAACAGTTATTGCAAGAACTTCATGACAGGAAGTTAAAACTTTCCTTAAATGTCCATCCTGCTGATGGTATACGGGCTTATGAAGAAGCTTATCCTAGAGTCGCAAAACGATTGGGGTTAAATGTAGAATTAGAAGAACCTGCTATTTTTGATTTTTTTAATCCCTCTTTTAGGGAAGCCTACTTTAAAGATGTTCATTATGAGCTAGAAAAGCAGGGAGTAGATTTTTGGTGGATTGACTGGCAACAAGGGACACAAGGTATGTTGGATCCACTATGGCTTTTAAACCATTATCACTATCAGGATAGTTGTAAAAATGAAGAAGGTGGTTTGATTTTATCAAGATATGCAGGTCCTGGAAGCCACCGCTATCCTGTTGGTTTTTCAGGTGACACCATTATTAGTTGGAATTCGTTAAGATTTCAACCTTATTTTACAGCGACAGCATCTAATATCGGTTATAGTTGGTGGAGTCATGATATAGGTGGACATATGTTGGGGGATTATGACGAAGAGTTACAAACTAGATGGCTACAGTTTGGTGTTTTTAGTCCGATTACTCGATTACATAGTTCTAGAAGTCCCTTTAATAGTAAAGAACCTTGGTTTTTTTCAGAAACAACATCTAAGATCATGAAGAAATACCTTCGTTTGAGACATCAGATGATTCCATATCTATACACTATGAATGTAAAGACACATGAAGAAGGTGCCCCATTAATTAGTCCAATGTATTATTTCTACCCAGAGAATGATGAGAGCTATAATGTTCCAAATCAATACTTTTTTGGAACAGAACTGATGGTGGCTCCCATTGTAGAAAAGATGGATTTGGCATTTCAATCTGCAAAAGTGGATGTATGGTTCCCTGAAGGTGAATGGTATGACTTCTTTTCAGAGAAAAAATATACAGGTGGTGTAAAGTTAAGTGTTTATAGAGACATTTCGACTATACCTGTGTTCGCAAAAAGTGGTGCAATCATTCCCTTGATTGGTTCTGAGATAGATATGGGTGTTGACTTACCTGAAGTTATAGATTGGTATGTATTCCCAGGCAAACAACATTCTTTTGAAATGATTGAAGATCAAAATGGTCAAAGATATAAAACAAGATTATCGATTGATTGGGAAAAGGGAATGGTAGAGTTAGCATTACAAGGAGCTTCTAGTATCGTTCCAAGTAATAGAAGACATAGAATTCATTTTAAAGGAACGAATGTGTCTATAATTGAATTGCCGAATAAGAATGATACAGCTAGATTTGAATGCAAAGAAAATAAAATGCCATCTCTAAATGATGAAGTTTTTAGACTACTAAAGACGGCTTCTCTTCCATATGAATTAAAAGATAGATTGTTAAATCAATTCATCAATGCCAAAAATTCTCATGAGTTAATGAATATCTTGCATCATCAGGATAAGGAATTGAGAGGGCGTTTGTTGGAAATGATATTTACTAGCGAAAATTAATTGAGAAATTTCGTACACAATTTCTATTATTTATTTTTTAATGTGTAATAGTTTTACATCTCTATGCTTATTGACTTGTATTTTAGTAATTACAAGTTTGGCATAGGGATGTTTTTGTTTACTGAAGAGGAAAGGATAAGTATGTTTCAAGGTTTGAAACATTTTTAAACTAAACAAGAGCAAATTTTTAAAGGTGATTTTTCAACGTAACTTCCACTTTCCTGGCTGAAGTGGAAGTTAGTCTGAAACGGATTTTTATGATGGAATTAAGTATGAGACGTTAGATTTTTTCAGAAAATTTTCTAAAATAAACATAATTTGTTTGACATTCGTTTGAAAATTCTGTAAAATGAGTTATTATGTTTCAAAGGAGAATATATATGGAAAACCAGAAAACATTTTTTGGACATCCTATGGGCTTGTCCACCCTCTTCTTTACAGAGATGTGGGAACGCTTTTCTTACTATGGGATGCGAGCAATCCTACTTTACTATATGTACTATAGTGTGCAAGATGGTGGATTGGGAATGGATAAGACCACGGCTGCATCGGTTATGGCTATTTATGGCTCGCTGGTATTTTTGTCCTCGGTTATTGGTGGTTTTGTCAGTGACCGTATTTTAGGAAGTCGTAAGACTGTCTTTTACGGTGGGATTCTGATTATGCTAGGGCATATCGCTTTGGCAACACCTTTTGGACAAGTGGCTCTCTATCTTTCTATTGCCTTGATTATCTTTGGAACTGGATTTTTAAAACCCAATATCTCAGATATGGTTGGGGGAATTTATGAGAAAGAGGATGATAGACGGGATGCAGGTTTTAGTATCTTTGTCTTTGGGATTAACTTAGGTGCCTTTGTTGCTCCTTATTTAGTAGGTTATCTAGGTCAGGAAGTCAATTTCCATTTAGGTTTCTCATTAGCTGCCATTGGGATGTTCTTTGGTCTGGTGAAGTATGTTTTGGATGGGAAGAAATACCTGCCTGAATCAAGCCTTTACCCCACTGATCCACTTTCACAGAAGGAGCAGCAGATCTTGATTAAACGTTTGCTGATTGCACTTGTCGTAGTTATTCTCGTGGTTATAGGTTTAGTCTTTACTCACCAGTTTAATGTGGATATGATTGTTAATATCTTTACAGTGATTGCTGTAATCATTCCAATCTACTATTTCTTCAAAATTTTATCTAGTCAGAAAATAACTGCCACGGAGAGATCCCGAGTATTTGCCTACATTCCTCTATTTATCGCTGGAGTACTCTTCTGGTCTATTGAGGAACAGGGATCTGTTGTTCTAGCTCTATTTGCGGATGATCAAACTCGACTTTATTTTAATGTATTTGGGAATCAGATTCATTTCCCATCTAGCTTTTTCCAAAGTATCAATCCCCTTTTCATTATGATTTATGTGCCGATTTTTGCGTGGTTGTGGGGGAAAATGGGTAAAAAGCAACCATCCTCTTCTAAGAAATTTGCTTACGGTTTATTAGCAGCAGGTTTATCCTTCTTGTGGATGATGTTACCAGGGATGCTCTTTGGGACAGATGTTAAGGTCAGTCCTTTCTGGTTGATTATGAGTTGGGCTATTGTGATTGTGGGGGAAATGTTGATTTCGCCTATTGGTTTATCAGTCACTACAAAGTTAGCACCAAAATCCTTCCAAGCACAAATGATGTCTATCTGGTTCTTGAGTAACGCTGCTGCCCAAGCTATCAATGCTCAAATTGTAAAATTTTATACAAGCGAAACTGAAGTGGCTTACTATGGAATTGTTGGAGGAATTACGATTGTATTCGGTATTATCTTACTCTTCTACGTTCCACGTATTGAAAAACTAATGTCTGGTATCAAATAGAGAAAAACTGGAATTTCTGTAGGAATTTTAAAAGTTAGATCAATTATTTATTCAAAGGATTTAGTTCTGTATTGTGTAGGGCTAGGTCCTTTTAGTTTGATTAATACTCTTCGAGAATCTCTTCAAACCGCGTCAACGTCGCCTTGCCGTACTCAAGTACAGCCTGCGGCTAGTTTCCTAGTTTGCTCTTTGATTTTCATTGAGTATAAAATTCACGATGTTTCTGATTTTCCTAGTGGACATTTGTCTACTTTTTTTATATAATAAAACTAAACCAAATCGGTTGAGTCTCAAAAGTGACTCAACTAAAGATTAGTTTTTCTAAGGAAAATCATTTAAGATAATGTTCTATACTAGGAGGTGAAGTATGTATCAGCCAGAAAAATTAAAGGCTCGGAGGAAAGAGTTAAAACTGACACAGAAGGAAATTGCAGAGCAACTTGGGATTAGTTTCCAAGCTTACTCGGCTTGGGAACGTGGAATCAAGGAACCGTCCAAGGAGAAGGTGTCCCAGCTAGAAAACATTTTAAAAGTCGCAAAAGGCTATTTCACTCAGATTGAGATTGTCCGTCTCTACGATATCCTCTCTAAGCAAGGGAAGAAGAAGGTTGTTCTCTATGCTCGCAACCTGGTTCAAGAGGAACAGGCTCAGAAAGTGATATCTATGCCAGAGCGTCTCTACGAGTACCGTGTCTACGAGCGCATGTCAGCAGGGATTGGATCTTCAGTCTACGATGATCAGAATTTTGATACGGTTTACTTTAATGAGGAGTTGGCCCATGACTTTGCATCCTGGGTATCTGGGGACTCCATGGAACCTAAATATCAAAATGGTTCAGTGGCACTGATTCGGGAGACAGGATTTGACTATGATGGGGCTGTTTATGCAGTGGTTTGTAACAACCAAACCTATATCAAACGGGTCTATAGGGAGGAAGATGGCCTGCGTTTGGTCTCTATTAATCCCAAATACAAGGATATTTTCATCTCCTATGAGGAAGATCCTCGGATTGTGGGGATTATCGTTGGGAACT
>ERZ773083.1845-NODE-1845-length-13829-cov-7.377087_pt1 | contig 13829 bp, 18 predicted proteins | sample MGYA00511465_ERZ773083 | MGnify/ENA primary metagenome ERZ773083 (study PRJEB29015, sample SAMEA2738001) | human oral metagenome | biome: human oral; feature: human-associated habitat; material: dental | place: China | collected 2060 ... | reverse complement strand
TGCAATCGTTTCTGACTACTGTTTGTGTTTCTGACCATTGTTTATGCTGCCAACTACTCTACATCCAGCAGCTCTTCCTGACTTCCCTCCTTGGCAGGAATGCAAAAGTAATTTGTACCAAAACACTTATAAGCCTCTCTCCAGCCTATATCGTCCTCTTCAGAACGCTTGGCATCACAACTTATTACAAAAAAGGCTCCTTTTACAAACTCCGCCTTTTGCATCATTTTTATAGAGTTGATATCATCAATATCTTCTACAAATAAATCAGGGCAAAGTAGTTTTTCCTTTCCGTCTTTATCACAAAACATCAGATCCGTCTCGTAAGACCATGCACTGAACGGTTTGCTCTTTCCTTTTTTTAGTTTTCCCGACTCATCGATCCATATTTCAAGTATACTTTCTTCATCATCACCCCGTATATCTTCATCCATAAGCTTAAGACTTCCTTCCTCATTTAAGTCGACCTCAAAAAGATAAGCACCCTGAAGGGTCAAAGCAGTACCGCCACGGAGAGTAAGTACAAAATACACCTTGTCTTTTGAATAAGCAACTTGTTCAATTGCAGGATAAGCACCCATCATCTCCTCTTGGTCTATATCAATATCTCCTACTTTTGTAAGCTCTCCATCCTCATTAAGTTTAACTGCCCAAAGTTCCGGGTTTTCACTGTCATCATAAGCATTTTTTAAGAATAATGCATAATCATCTGTCTTTCCGGAAGACATAAAAGAAGCTGTATGCTCATCTTTATCATCTTTAAAACTGTATATAAGCCTATCCTGCTGCCACAATTCTATAACCCATATTCCATCCTTATAACTTTCCACAGCATACACTCCGTTATCCGGATTCATTGCAAGTATATGCCCCTTTGTTATATCTTTTCTGTCACTTCCGTCTGTTTTTATGGAATATATATTTCCGTAAGCAGTTTCATCTCCTTCTTCAACTTCTTTCAGGTAAAAAGTATCCTCATATAAATATAATTCACCAAAGCCGGAATCATTAAATTCACTTTTTACCTCTTGCGTGTCAATATCATATGAGCATATCTGTGCATTTGCCATCTTTTTAGGTGTATCTAAAAAGGCAGCAAAAAGTGCTACCTCGCCGTCCAAACTCTCACCGTAATTTCTGAAATATACCATATTATCCTTGGCTACAAAGTATCCACCGTTATTTTCTATCTTTCCTTCATTTTCTGTCCCATCTTCGTTTGCTACCTTCTTTTCATTTTCACTTTTATCCTCAGACTTAGACTTTCTCTTTGTCTTAGCCTGTTTTGTTTCCTCAGTGGCTACATTATCTTCACTTACTTTTTCTTTACTGCAAGCAGATAAACAAAGCAATAAAAACAGCAAAACTGCAGATAATAATTTTAGTTTTTTCATACTCCTCCTTTTTTTACTTAAGCCTAATAACCGCCTATAGTGCTCACATACTAAACTTGGCATAATAAGCCCATAATATTTTTTGTATTTTAAGTGATATTTTTATTTTTTAACTACCAAATCAAGCAGCTGTCTGTAAATTTCCCTTCATTTTACACTTACTCATCTTTACAATATTATTTACTCAAACTTCCCACACCCCAAATGGGGTTAGAACATTGAAAATTCAATATTTCAGCTAACAAAATAATGATTTATGCTGTTTTAGGTTTAGGATGTAATGCATTTTGCAGATATTTTGGCAGCCTTGATTCAAAATCAAGCATAAAAACAGATATTTGATCGTTACTTAACCTAAGTATATCACAAAGACTTGCCATCAATGCAGTCATTAATATAGCAAGTGAGCGATAAAAAGTGATATCTGTCATTTCATCCACAAGAAAAAAGAATAACTCACCAAGAGTCCGATAGTCTTCATTTTGTCTTTGCTCAACTGAAAGTAGCATATACCTAAGAAAAACAATTGCAGTATGTGCAGTCAGTGCATCATAAGATAAGCTGTGGCACTCACCTATAAGATTAAGCATTGATTTACAGGTTTTGAAAAATACTTCTATTTGCCATCTTTTTCCGTAAATACGAATGATCTCTTCTTCACACAAACTTGTGTCAGTGCATATAAAGGCAAGCCAATCCTTACGATTAGCTTTATTCCTTATACAAACAATTTTAGCTGCTATAGGTTCTTCTTTTCCTACTTTTACATCAACTGAAAGTAGATATTTAGATCTACCTCTACGCTTTTTGTTTTGTGAATAAATCTCCTTTATGTTAAGTTGTTTTCCACAATATTCATACTTGATGCGTGAACTTTTCTTGATCATTGCAATGGCATCTATTCCTCTTGACTTGATATCAGTTATCTGAGCGGGAGTGGCAAACCAAGAGTCGAACAGAACATAGTCAGCAGATAATCCGGCTTTAGTTGCATTATCAAGAAGAGTAAGCATTGCCTTCGGTGCTTTTGTTTGAGCAAGTTCTCTACGCTTTCCTGCAATCGTTCTTTTGTCAAATGATCTTTTGGGACCGATAATATTTGATTCCTTAGAAGAAGCTAAAAGGCAACTGTTAACAGGGATAAGAGAATTGCCGTCACTCCAACATAAAGTAAGCATACGATAACCCTTTTGATAACTCATGCTTACATGGTCAAACACTCTTGAACTGAGTTCGGTCTTTTTACAGCCTGTTCGGTTAAAAAGACTGTCATCTATTATGAATACATTTTTTCGATCGGGTGATGTCAGCTTACTGATATCGTTATTGACTATATTGGCGGCAGCTAGGGAAGTGAGACGAAGCCAATTAGTTTTTACAGAGTTCATGAAACGATAAAAAGCATTCTTGGAAAAGTTTTCGGTAAAAGTTCCTGTTTGTTGTTGCATATACATACTCTTACCTACAAAGATGTTGCTAAACTTGTATCTCAAAAGTGAGATTGCCGGAACACCTTTTTCCTTTGTGCCGTTACATTTTTTCAAAAGTTTACCTAATTGGTATTTTGTAAAAAACTTTTTTATATGATCAATTAAGGCTACCTCATCAGTACTGTTTTGTGCTATAATAGACATGGCATAAATCTCCTTTGTTAGAATTTTTCTGATAACTACATTATAGCAAAGATTTAGGTTTATGCCTTTTTTATTGGCTGAAATATTGAATTTTCAATGTGCGTTACACCTTAAAGGTGTGGGAAGTTTGAGTAAGTTTATTATAGAGACCGTTTCAAGTTTTTTGAAAATAGCTTATAGTTTCCTCCTTGAACCCAAAATAATATAATTTCAGGTGCGATGAAGAATATGAGTTATTGTATGAAAAGATTTGCGGGTTTGTAACGGTTTATGTTATAGACAAACCATCATTTGTATTAAAAGTAAAATATCTCTTCAAATTTTTTATCAAGTGCAATGCAAAGTACAAGTGCAAGTTTTGCTGTAGGATTGAATTGCCCTGTTTCTATAGAGCTTATTGTATTTCTGGATACTCCGACCATTTGAGCAAGTTCAGCTTGGGATAAGCCCTTTTTGGTTCGTATTTCCTTAAGTTTGTTTTTTAAGACTAATTTTTCGTCCATTTTCTACCTCACAAGTCTCATAATATAAAGCACCAGACAAATAGCAGCTAAAGCAAGCTGAATAAGTCCGAAAATCAATTGGTGAATTTTTTTAAGTTTGCTATACTTGCTGATAAGCATAGTGCCTGTCATGGCAAAGTATAAAGCCAATATACTTAAGTTTACATGATCGGCAAAAAATGTTTCAAGAACAATTATTAGAGCACAAATAATACTTCCTACAGCACAACTTCTTTGTCCTGCTTTTAAGAAAACCTCTTTCTCCATTTCATCTTTATGTTTATTTTCCTGTCTGCTTTTTTCTAAAATTTCATCCTTATTCATAATTACCTCCTTAAACTGCGCCAAGTATACTTGTCGTAACTTTATTATATTGACGCCAAGTATACTTGTCAATATCTTTTGCAAAGTTTACTTGGCTAAATAGTATAAGTATACAGATGATTTGCCTTTACAGTAGATAAGAAGCATTGTAAAATAAGCCATATAAAATATGTAGCTTGATAGGGAAAAGCTTACTGGAGGACTATATTTTACGCTGTTAAAACAGGAAAAAGGGAAGGTGTAAGCATGGAAATTTCAAAGGATTGGCTTGAAAAGTATGAAAAGGTTAAAGATATTTTAGTATCACCGATAGACTTTGGTGAGTTATTTAATAAGAAGGAGATAGATGGGAAAGAGCTCTATCTGCTTAATATGGGAGAGGTAAACTTTCCAACAGGCAGTATACTGGTAAGAGATCCCTTGGTGTATCTTAAAAGAGAAGAAGAAGCTTATATGCAAAAAGTTCCTGTCGGAGTATTTCCGATAGATACTCTTGTTGCCAAGATAGAAGAAGAGCATTATAGATATATTGCTACAAGGGTGAGGTTTTCTAAAGAAAAAGCCCTAATATACAAAAATGCTTTAAAGGGTAATGAAAATATTGAAGATGTAAATGAAAATTCATTTTTCGGTTTCTTTGTAGATGCAGGTCTTGCTACAATAGTGGACATCGAAGCAAGGGACAAATACTGTGATTTTGAAGAAGAATGGTATAAAGCAAATCCTGACGGCAATATCTATGATGATTTTTTCGCTGATGAATTTAAGAAAAGTTATGAAGCAAACCCCAAATTCCAAAGAGAAGCGGGAGATTGGATAAACTTTGCACTACCAAATACAAACTTAAGCATACCTATGATACAAAGCGGATTCGGAGACGGAGAATATCCGGTATACTTCGGATATGATAAAGACGGGAAGGTGTGTGAAGTTGTGATAGAGTATATCTATGTGGGGAAGTAGCGGGAGTATGAAACAAATATCAGCCTGATAAAATTTGAATTTATCATATATAGTTTTTACCATAAACAGGATATTTTTATTTGTAGTATAGTAGGACTTTATCATATATGGCTTATAACTTATATAAAAGTTCAATTTTCTTAGCTTGACAGTTATCAGGCGAAATGTTATACTTACGCAGTATGCCGCTCAATTAGGTTTTAAGCATTTATGCACCAAAATTGGCGAGTAATGATAAGAAGGAGGACCCAAGATGTACGCAATTATTGCAAGCGGCGGTAAGCAATATAAGGTAGAAGAGGGCGATATCATTAGAGTAGAGAAGTTAGGACTTGAGGCAGGTACAAGCTATAAGTTTGAGTCTGTGCTTGCACTTAATAATGATAGTCTTGTAATAGGAACACCTACTGTTGCCGGAGCTAATGTAGAAGCTGAAGTCATCAGAGAAGCTAAGGCTAAGAAGGTAGTAGTGTATAAGTATAAGAGAAAAACAGGCTACCACAAGAAAAACGGACATAGACAGCAATTTACAGAGTTAAAGATTACCAAGATCAATGCTTAATTCATGATCAAGGTAGTTTTGACAACAAAAGAAGATGTAGTCTTTTATAAGCTTAAAGCAACAGGTCATGCGGGTTTCGCCGAGGCGGGAGCCGACATAGTATGTGCTGCATTTTCGGTACTTACAATCAATTTCATTAATTCAGTTGAAACATATACCAAGGATAAGATAGAGTATGACTCAAATGACGGATTTATAGAGTTTGAATTTGTCGCAGGAATAAGTCCTGAGTCAAGTTTACTTAGCAGATCATACCTACTTGGTATAAAGGAGCTTGAGAAAGAGTACGGTAATCGTTACATTAAAATACAATCGAAGGAGGTAAAATGATATGTTAAAGATGAACCTTCAATTATTTGCTCATAAAAAGGGAGTCGGATCTACAAAGAACGGTCGTGATTCCGAGTCTAAGAGATTAGGTGCTAAAAGAGCAGATGGACAGTTTGTTTTAGCCGGTAATATTCTTTACAGACAGCGTGGTACTAAAATACATCCGGGACACAATGTAGGTCGTGGCGGTGATGATACATTATTCGCTACAGTAGACGGAGTAGTACGTTTTGAGAGAAAAGGCAGAGACAAGAAGCAGGTTTCTGTATACCCTAGGGTTGCTAATCAATAATATCGTTTAAAAGAGGGCTGTTGCATACAGAGCTTACAGACAGGAAGTCCTGTCTAAAGTTTTATTGTGCGACAGCCCTTATTTCTTAAATTAAAGATCTATGTGAATAGTATCATAATAGAATTAAAATGCTTAGATTTGTGTAGGTGTAAGCCGATAATATGAGCTTTATACATTATAGGATAAAAGATCGACCTGGTTTTTATTATCAAAGTGTGTTTCAAATAATAGAATTGATCAGTATTTTAGAACGATCCGGTGCATCGTTTCTTAAATAAGTATATCAAGTAACTTGTCTCTTTTTCTGATTGCATATATCAAAAATCCTCAGTGTAGCCGCACTACGCCTACATTTTTGATGTAAACTTGGAAAAATATTCATTGTTTTTGGTACATTTTATTTTGCAAATGATGCACTGGTCAGAAAGATAGGTATATATGTTTGCGGATAGTGCAAAAATTTTTATAAAGTCAGGCAAGGGCGGAGACGGTCATGTAAGTTTCAGAAGAGAGCTTTATGTTCCGGCAGGCGGTCCTGACGGCGGAGACGGCGGTAAAGGCGGAGATATAATATTTGAAGTGGATAAGGGGCTTAATACCCTGTCGGACTTCAGACATATAAGAAAGTATATAGCTAAAGACGGAGAAAACGGCAGTAAAAGAAAGTGTAAGGGTAAGGATGCCGATAACCTTATTATCAAAGTGCCTGAGGGGACTATTATAAGGGATTTTGAAACCGATAAGGTAATAGCCGATATGTCCGGAGATAATCAAAGAGAAACCATACTTAGAGGCGGTAGAGGCGGTCTTGGAAATATGAACTTTGCCACAGCTACCATGCAGGTGCCTAAGTATGCAAAGCCCGGGCAGGATGGCAAGGAAATGTTTGTAAGGCTGGAGCTTAAGGTAATAGCTGATGTGGGATTGGTAGGCTTTCCTAATGTAGGTAAATCAACTCTTATATCAAGGGTGAGCAATGCAAGACCTAAAATTGCCAACTATCATTTTACTACATTAAATCCACATCTGGGAGTGGTAGACTTACCTGATGGAGACGGTTTTGTTATGGCTGATATTCCGGGACTTATAGAAGGTGCGGCTAAAGGCGTAGGTTTAGGTCATGCCTTCCTTAGGCATATAGAAAGAACCAAAGTGCTGCTTAATGTAGTAGATGTGGCTTCTATAGAGGGTAGAGATCCGGTAGAAGATATAAATGTTATACAGCAGGAGTTAAAGTCTTATAATCCGGAGCTTATTCATAGAAAGCAGCTTATAGCGGCAAATAAAATAGACAGTTTGACGGATGATACGGCTATAGAGAGGTTAAAAGAGGCTTTTGAGCCGGAAATGAAAGTATACCCCATATCATCAGTTACCGGACAGGGTATAAATGAACTGATTTATGCTATAAGTGATATACTTAAAACTATAGACAGAAGTGTAAAAATATATGAGAAAGAGTTTGAAGTGGATTACAGCGATACTAAAGATCTTCCATATACTATAGAGATAGTGGACGGAGTATATGTTGTAGAGGGGCCTCGTATAGAGAAAATGTTCGGCTATACCAATCTTGAGTCTGAAAAGGGCTTTGACTTTTTCCAAAAGTTTCTAAAAACCTCCGGGATTTTAGATGAGCTTGAGGAAATGGGTATACAGGACAAAGATACAGTCAGAATGTACGGATATGAATTTGATTATTATAAATAAATTAAAAGGCAGGTATTAGTTTATGACCAGCAAGCAAAGAAGCTACTTAAAAAGTCTTGCCATGTCTTTAGACCCTATATTTCATATAGGTAAGGCATCATTGACTGATGAAATAGTGGATGCTCTTAAAGAGGCACTTGAGGCAAGAGAACTTATTAAGATAGCTGTATTAAAGAATTGTACGGATGATATAAAGGAAATCGCAAATGCTATAGCCGAGCATACGGATTCGGAGCTTGTGCAGATAATAGGTAAGAAAATAGTTATATATAAGGAAGCCTACGAGCCTGAAAAAAGAAAAATAAAACTTCCGAAGGCTAAATTATAAGATGGAAGAGATAGGTATATTTGGGGGAACCTTCAATCCCGTACATAAGGCACATATTAACCTGGCGGTCGAAGCGAAGAAAGAATTCGGACTTGATGAAGTGTGGTTTATGCCGACACTTAAGTCACCTCATAAGGACAATAAGTATATAACGGATATAAATACACGCATGGACATGATAAAACTTGCACTTGAGGGTTATGAATACCTTAGGTGTTCCGACTTTGAACTGCGTATATCAAGTGAGATAGATAAGAATTATACATATTATACTTTGCAAAGACTAAAACAGTTTTATAGAGATATAAATTTATATTTTATTATAGGTGCAGACTCATTGTATGAGATAGAAAGCTGGAAAAATCCGGATATTATAATGAGTTTGGCAACGCTTTTGGTAGCAGGAAGAGAGTATGAGAATAAGAGCTTAAGTATGGAAAGTATGGCTGGTAAATTAAGAAGTAAGTATTCTGCCGATATCAGATTCATAGACTTTAAGGAAATGGATATATCTTCTCATACTATTAGAGAAATGGTAGCAAATAATGAAGATGCAAGTGAATATTTGCCGCAAAAGGTGTATAATTATATAAAGGAAAATAACTTATATAAAAACTAAGTATTTGTAAAAGACTATCTTTGGGAATTATCAAAGCTTTTGAAAGGATAGAAGAAATGGACAGAGAATATATAGCGGCTATAAAAGATAAATTATCAACTCAACTACCTAAAAAAAGGTATGAGCACAGTGTAGGAGTATCTTATATATCCTCCGCCTTGGCTATGAGGTACGGTGCGGATATATATAAGGCTGAGCTTGCCGGTATATTGCATGACTGTGCAAAGGCATACAGCAACAAAGAACTTATAATACTGTGCAAGGAAGCGGGTATAGAGCTTTTAGAGGATGAACTTAAATCACCAAGTATATTACATGCAATATATGGTAAATATTTGGCAAAAAAGGCGTATATTATGGAAGATGAAGAGGTGCTTTCTGCAATCAGATGGCATACTACAGGTAAGGCTGATATGAGTCTTTTGGATAAGATCGTTTATATAGCCGACTATATAGAACCGAATCGAAAGAAGCTTGAAAAGCTTGACAGTATAAGAAGACTTGCATTTGAGGATATAGACAAAGCTTTATATGAGATAGTAAAGTCTACCATAGAGTATTTGGATAAGGAAAATATGTATGTAAACAGTATGAGTTTAGCCTGTTATAATTGGCTTAAAGAGAAAGGGTCAGGGTATTAAGATGAAAGCAATGTTAAAACGAATAGTCGATATTATAGAAGATAAAAAGGGCGAGCAGACTGTAGTACTCGATATAAGTGAGATATCAAGTCTGGCGGATTTCTTTGTAATAAGCAGTGCTAATAATATTAACCAATTACAGGCAATATCCGATGATTTACAAGATGTGCTTGAAAAAGAAGGCTTGGAAATACGCAAGGTTGAAGGAGCGAAGAATTCTACTTGGGTGCTTCTTGACTGTTCCGATATTGTAATACATTTGTTTACCAAAGAGGATAGAATATTCTATAATCTGGAAAGAATTTGGGCGGATGCCAAGCAGATAGAGTTATAAAGACAGTTAAAAAATCAAAGCATTACAGTGCTTTATGAGCTGCATGTATTAAACCTATAAGAACCGGAGAATAAAGTTATAAAAAAACGGCAGGGTGTTTTTTTGAATTTTGTTTTTGGTTTTATGTGATAAGAGCCTTATTGTTTTTAAGAGCGATGAGATATACAGTAGAATTGTTATTGCGATAATTAACACATAGTTTATGTATTATTTTAAATAAATTAAATGCAAATGTAGTGTAATGTATTATTGACCTTTAATTAATATCTTCAGTGGTAGAGTAAATCTCAATTTCCTTTATTATGTGCTTGTTGCAATCTATTAACAAAGCAGTAATAAGGCTGCATATCAATGGTGCCATGCAGTAGTCGAAACATTATTAATTAAAGTTAAAAAAATCCTGTAGATAGGTAATTAAAGGTTAAGTAATTTGTTTTGAATCGTTATCGAAATTATATTTATATTTTTAGTTATTTTTTATATAATACTTCATATAGAAAGGAGAGGTTATTATGAAGTATATAGTGAAAGTTGCAGCTATGAGTTTAGCTATTATATTTGCATTACCTTACACATCTTTTGCAGGCGAGTGGAGATACAGTAAAGTAGGTAATGCGTGGTGGTATGCATACGATGACGGTACCTGGGCAACATCAAAATGGCAAAAAATAGGTGAAAAATGGTATTATTTCAGTTATGACGGATATATGGTTACAGATGAATGGGTTGGAAATTATTATGTAGGAAAAGACGGTGCTATGCTTGAGAACGCTTATGCTCCTGACGGAACAAGAGTGGGACCCAACGGTAAGAGAGTAACCGCAAAGCAATAATTTTAATATTTACTTCCATATGGTTAAAACCTTAATAGAGGTTGAAATTACAGTTCAGGTAGTTGGATATACGTGTATAATATACCAAATAAAAGCTTGCTTTAAGATGTATATTATACATGTATATCTGTAAGGTTGCTGCCGAAGTTCATCTTCGTTTACTTTATAGATAAAAATTAAGCATTTTTAGTCTTTTGGGCGAAAATGAATGGTATACTTGCACTGTAACATCATATGGAAGTTTTTTATATTTTTTATTATAAATGCTTGACAATTAATATTTTTTTATGTATACTATCACAGTGCTTAGGACACCAAGGCCAATTGGTCAAGCGGCTAAGACGGCGCCCTCTCACGGCGCAAACCCGGGTTCGATTCCCGGATTGGTCATGAAAGCTTTGAGTAATATGCTCAGAGCTTTTTTAATACAGTATAAAACAAGTAAGAGAGCTTATCTTCTTTATGAAATTGTTATAATCTATTAATAAGCGGTAATAAGGTCAGATATCAATGATACAGTACACCAGTATAAAATAATATAAAAAACTGCCATAAAATCATTTTAATTTTATGACAGCTTTTAAAACATTTGCTTGTATGGCGCAGCAGGTAGCGCAACTCATTCGTAATGAGTAGGTCATCGGTTCGAGTCCGATTACAAGCTTTTTTTATTCTCCTTGATACATAAACTTGATAATTCTTTCTATATCTTCTTTCTCATGAGCTACTAAGTCAAGCTTTTCAATATAACCGTTAGAAAATAAAGTTGCCATTGAAAGATATTGAGAAAGTTTGCTCTTTAGATTGATTCTGTCTCCCTCATCTGAAACCAGTTCAACAGTACCCTTGCATTCATCAATCATCTTGAAGAAAGCATTAACATCAGATATATTTTGTACCTTCATACTCCCACCTCCTATCAGTAAGTTACATTTATAGTACTGTAAATTGCGTCATAAGTCAAATAGCAATTAGGTTAAAAAGACTTAAATCTCTATAAATTCATCCCATTCTATATCATTTGCTTCCAATAAGTTTTTCATTAAGGTCTTAGAAGAAATATCCGTCTCATATGCCATACCGCAACTTGCCGAAATCCTCCTTGGAAGTGGAACAAGCTTGCCACGTATATTATTAAGTTTGGCTACCTTTTCGGTAGCCATAGCCTCAGCCGAGGTGTGAAAACTTATGTATAAATGCATATCTATTGCACTGTAAGTTCGTACTCGTCACCAACTTCCTTGACAGATACTTTTTTGCCTACAGATTCAGCATATAATTTAAGGTTTTTAACAGTATGAGCCTCATTTGCAAGTACTTTATAAGACTTGTCTGTAGACTTCTCAACTTCACTTTTTAATATAAGTACAGGCTCAGGACAGGAAAGTCCTCTTACATCTATTTCTTTCATGATCAAATCTCCTTATTGTTCTTTTTTCTTAATACCTATAAAAGCTATGATAAAAAGTATAACTATAGAAGCTATTACAAATATTTGTCCGTTTATTCCCGGACCTCCTGCAGAAGCCGCCTTTTCCGCTGTAGCAGCACTTGCCGGAGCACCTGCAAGATTAAAATTGTGTGCCAAAGCCGCACCTACAAACATACCTACAACAGTAACTATGGCGTCAGAAGAGCCGCTACCTGCAAGTATAAGCTGCCTTAAAGGGCAACCACCCAAAAGTACCGCACAAAGACCTACGGCATACATAGAAAGAACGTTCCATAAGGTTTGAGCGTGTGCTATAGGACCGAAGGCTGCAAGTTTGAAATTACCGGAAACTACGTTATATACAAGCATTACAACAAAAACACCGCCGATTGCAGAGATCAGTTTAAAATCCTTAAGAAGGATTATGTCTCTGATAGATCCTGCAAAGCACATTCTGCTTCTTTGTGCTATTACTCCAAATATTATACCCGCACCTAAGGAAAGTCCTATTGCTGCATGCACACTTCCGGGTCCTTTTTCACTAAAAGCAAAAAGTGAAGGTGCAAAAAGGCTTACTAAAAATGCTACGGTAATAAGCAATGGTAGCACATATCCGCTTTCTTTTTTGATAGTATAGGATCTTCCGAGGCTGAAGCCTTTTTTTAAGAAGAAGGCGCCTGTTCCCACGCCGAGGGCGAAGCCTACCAGACCTACATAACCGCTTATATCACCGGATGACATCCTCAAAACCATACGCAGCGGGCAGCCAAGGAAAACCAAGGCACATATAACCATGATCGCACCGAGTAAAAATCTGATAGCAGGTGCGGAACCGCCGGTAGATCTGTACTCTTTGGTAAATAATGATATAAGGAAAGCTCCAAGCACTATACCGACTATCTCAGGTCTGAAATACTGTACGACCTCCGCTTGGTGAAGCTTAAAGGCACCTGCGGTGTCTCTTATAAAACAGGCTATACACATAGCCATATTTTTAGGATTCCCCCATATGGCAAGTACCATGGCAGCAAGACCTGCTATGATACCAAGTAAAAATAATCCTTTTTTTGAATCTAAATTCATACTACAAATCCTCCTTTGTATTTATAATATTTTTTAATGCTTGTATAGCAGTATTAACTTCTTCAAAGGTATTATTGTGTGAAAAACTGAACCTTATCATACCCTGCTTATCAGTGCCGAAAGCGATGTGTAAAAGCGGAGCACAGTGAGTACCTACTCTTGTAGATATATTGTAATCACTTATCAGACTTTTGCCTATCAAGGCGGAGTCTATATCGGCTATATTAAAACTTACTATCGCAGCCCTGTTGGAAGCTTCGTAATCACCGTAAAACTTTATTCCTTCAAACTCTCTAAGCTTAGAATAAAAGTACTGTGATACTTTAAGTGCCTTATGATGCAGAGTGCTTACATTTTGAGCTTTAAGATATTTTACCGCTGCCAAAAGACCGGCTATACCGATAGAATTAATTGTTCCGGACTCAAGTCTTGTAGGCATCTTGTCCGGCTGTAAGCGGTCATAACTATGTATGCCTGTTCCGCCTACTATAAAAGGCTTTATGTAAATATTTTCATTGACACAAAGCCCGCCTATTCCCTGAGGTCCCATAAGAGATTTATGCCCGGTAAAGCAAAGTATGTCAATACCCATAGCTTGGATATCTATATCTATTGAGCCGGCGGTCTGTGAAGCGTCAACTATCAACATCAAATTATATTTTTTACAAAAATCCGATACTGTATATAAGTCGGTAATATTGCCGCTTACATTGGAGGCATGGGTTATAACTATGGCTTTGGTATTTTTTTGTATAAGAGAAGGTATTAAGTCAAGTTTGATTCTGCCCTTTTCATCTATGGGGAGAAAGCTTAGCTGCATACCTTGGTTCTGTAAATAATGCAGAGG
>ERZ773083.1840-NODE-1840-length-13846-cov-4.236169_pt1 | contig 13846 bp, 11 predicted proteins | sample MGYA00511465_ERZ773083 | MGnify/ENA primary metagenome ERZ773083 (study PRJEB29015, sample SAMEA2738001) | human oral metagenome | biome: human oral; feature: human-associated habitat; material: dental | place: China | collected 2060 ... | reverse complement strand
TACGCTGCGATCTACGCTAGGCTCGAAGCTATCGTGTCCCGTGCGGATGAAAATATAGACGTTTCTGCCCGAAAAGCTTAATCTGATCGGTCCGCCGGCACCGCTTCTAAAGCGAAGCAAGCGCCGCATAAAGGCGGGTGTGAGGGCATACATTGCAGATACCGCATCGGCGCTGTACACGCTGAATGCGGAGCTAAACTCGCTATCATCCATCGCGATCTTCTTAAGTCCGCCGAGCGTTGGCTTCGCGCCGAGCGAAGGCAGGATCACGGCCACCGAGTTTATGCGCTTTTTAAATTCCGCGTAGAAAAATATCCCCCTGCTGCTACGTCGTTCGTCGGTGTGAGTCACGCAAACATCCGCAAAGCTAAAGAATACTCCGTCATAGACGCCGGAAATTTTATCTTCGCAATCAAAATAGCTTATGCCGTCCACAAATAGGCCGCTAGCGCGCAGATACGCCGGCCGAAACGAGCCCGAAATTTCGTAGCGATAACCTAGGCTTGCGATATAGGGCGCGATATATTGGTGTTTAAAGGCGCGGACGAATTTTTTGGATCTGTTGTATTTGATCCGCTCCAGCGCGGCACCCGCGATATTAAACAAAGAAAGGCAGATGGTTACGAGTGCGATGACGAAGCGCAAGGTATCATTCTCGCACATTTCTACGCCTTTGGCAAGCATCCACAGCAAGATGCAAAAGATAAATACGCGCACTATATTTGCATCTTTATTTACTACTCTATAAGAGATACTGCCGCAGCTAAATACCACTATGATCCAGCAGAGGCCCATTGCTGCATTTTGATCTCTAAAATTGAAAAATAGCCACAGCGCCGAGGCCAGCACTGCCAGTGCTATTATCGAAAACGCCGTGCCTTTGCGCTGCTCCGCCTCATCTAGGATGCCTAGTCTTAGTTTTTCCAGTTCGTTTGCGGTCATCTTTCTCTTTCTAAATTTAGCTAGAAAATTTTAAAGCTTAGCCTCGAACCGCCCCTAAATTTAAAGAACTGAGCTTTAAATTTATAAAATTCCGCGGAACTTCGCTCTTTAAATTTAGCGCGAATCTCTGCGCTAAATTTAGTTTTGGCACAAAATTTCTACGATCACCTGCGGCAATAGCTCATGCTCGATCTCGTGGATTTTGGCCTCATAAGCTTCAAGGCTCATTCCTGCGCTCTTTTCAAACGCGCGCTGAGCGATGATCGCGCCGCCGTCAAGCTCCTCGCTGACCCAGTGTACGCTCACGCCGCCAACCTTCATATCGCTCTCAAAGCTCTGCTTTATCGCGTGCGCGCCCTTAAAAAGCGGCAGCAGCGACGGGTGCAGGTTTATCGCGCGAACTCTGCTTGTAAAAACGGGTGTGAGAATTCGCATAAAGCCCGCAAGCACGGTAAGCTCCGCGCCACTTTTTTCGATCTCGCGCACGAGTGCGGCGTCGAATTCCTCGCGGCTAGCAAAATCTTTGTGATTTAGGATCACGCTTTTTAGACCAAATTTCGCGGCTTTTGCGATGCCTCCCGCGTTCGCTTTGTTGCTTAGCGTTAGCGCGACTTCGATCTTGGTTTCGCCGAAAATTTTGCCGTGCAGCTTCTGCAGGATCGCCTCCAAATTTGAGCCGCTACCGCTAAAAAGCACAGCGAGCTTTTTCACAACCATTTTACCTCCTCGATGAGATCGAGCGGATTTAGCGCGTAGGAGTTTTTGGCGAAGGCTCGCGCGGCGAGTGCGTGGGCTAGGACGCCGCAGATCGAGGCTTGCAGAGGTGAGTAGCCTTGCGCGAGCAGTCCGCTGATGAGTCCTGCGAGTACGTCGCCGCTGCCGCCCTTTGCGAGCGCGGCGCTACCTTTGTCGCAGACGTAGATGACGCCAGCTTGCGCGATGAGCGTGTTTGCGCCCTTTAGCACGAGCACACCGCTAAATTTTTCGCTCCACGCCCGCGCAAACTCGAAGCGCCGCTCTTGCAGCTCGCTCACGCTAAGATCCGCGATGCCCGCGATCTTTAAAAGAGAGCAGAACTCCTTCGGATGGGGCGTTATGACTAAATTTGAGTTGTCGCTAAGTAGGCTTAAAATTTCGTGTTCGTAGCACAGATCGGCGTCGATGACGCAGCTTTTGCCCCGTAGTGCGGCAAGATCGATCTTCCGCTCCCCCAGCCCGCAGCCGCAAACCACGACCCGCGCGGCATCAAATGAGTTTTTTTGCATCAAAATTGGGCTTAGATTTAACGGCTCATCGCTAACGACGCTAACAAGCCCGCTGCCGATCGCGTGAGCCGCTAGGGCTGCCATCTGCGCCGCTCCGCTCATCTGCCCGCTTACGACGTAGGTGTGCCCGAAGTCGCCCTTGTTGGTGTTTTGCTTCCTGCGTAGCGGCAGCTTCAGATCGCTTTTTTGAAGTAGAAAATATTCGCTCCGCTCCTCAAAATTTTGGCGCGAAATTCCAAGATTTGCGACCTTGATACGCCCTACATAATCCTTCGCGCCGTCCGAAAACAGCGCGAGCTTTAACGCGCCCATCGTGATCGTCAGATCCGCGCAAAATGCACCGCCTAAAATGCGCCCGCTCTTATCGATACCGCTTGGGATATCTATGGCGATTTTTAGCGATTTTGCGCTATTTGCGAGAGATAAAATTTCACAAATTTCAGCGCTTAAGGCTTTGTTCAAACCGCTGCCGAAAATCCCGTCGATTATGCAGTCTGCGCTTATAATTTCATCGCGCAGGACGCTCGGTTTGCCGCATTCGTTGCCTAGCTTGCCGAAATCGCTGCCGTGCTCCGTGGTTTTAAATTTAGCGCTCGTAAATTTTAAGTCCTTAAATTTTACGCATAGTTTATCGCCGCCGCCCGAAATGTCCGCGCCGCTTAGGCTTTCGCGCTCGCGCTGCGGCTCGCTCGCGCCAGCGTCTTTTAAATAGGAGCCGCTTGCACTTTCATGCGCGCAGACATCCCTGCTAGACGCGCTGTCTGCGTGCCCGTAAGCGTCTTTTGCGCTTGCGATGTCGATAAGCTTAACGCCCGCAGCCCGCGCCGCATCAGCTTGAAATTTGCCCGCCGCGCTTCTGTTTTGAAGCACGCAAAGCGCCGTGCAGTTAAAATCGCCGCTTAGCTTTCGCAGCGCCGCCATCGCGTCCGCGCCGTTATTTCCGCCGCCGCAAAGCGCCAAAATGCGCGAGCCCTTTTTGAGCCGCTTTCTGATCTCGCCCTCGATCCTACCGGCGGCATTTTCCATTAAAATTTGCTCGCCAAGTCCAAATTTTGCGCTCGCTCGCGCGTCGAGCTCCTCGGTGCTAAAGAAAATTTTTTTCAAATTTCGCTCCTTATGCGAAAGCTAAGAGCCTCCAAAATATGCGCCTTGGCGATGATTTCGGCGCCTGCTAGATCGGCGATCGTGCGCGCGAGCTTTAGCGTCTTATTCACGCCGCGCTGCGAAAGATCGTAGCGGGTAATCGCCGTTTGCAAAACATCCCGCGCAGCGCTTTCGCAGACGCAAAATTTTTCAGTTTCCTCGTCGCGCAGCTTTGCGTTTAGCTCGCTCTGTCCGCGAGCCTTTTGTGCGCGAAACGCCCGCAGCACCGCATCAGCCATCTCTTCGCTGCAAACGTCGCTTCTGTCGTCCGCGCCGGTCTCGTCCATCGCGACGTATATGTCGATGCGATCGAGCAGCGGCGCGGAGATCGTGTTTTTGTAGCGCCTGATGTCGTTTAGCGAGCAGGTGCAGGTGAGGTTTTTGGAGAATAGATTTCCGCACGGGCAGGGGTTTTGCGCCGCGACGAAGATAAATTTCGTTTGGTATTCGACCTTGGAATTTACGCGCGAAATCAAAATTCTATTATCTTCTAACGGCTCGCGCAGGCTTTCTAAAATTTGTTTGCCGAAGTGCGGCAGCTCGTCGAAAAACAGCTCGCCGCCGTTTGCGAGCGCGACCTCGCCGATCTTTGCGCCGCTACTGCCGCCGCCGAAAATCGAGCTGCGCGTGCTGGTGTGATGCGGCGATCGGAAGGGGCGCAGTGCGCTAAAATCGACGTCTTTGTTATTTAACGACTCGTAGGCGCACGAGAGCAGCACTTCGCCCAGACTCTGCGGAGGCAGAATTCTGGCTATTCGCTTGGCGCACATACTTTTGCCGCAGCCTGGGCTGCCCTCAAATAGGATATTGTGCATACCGCACGCGGCGATCAGGCTCGCGCGCTTGGCGCGTTTTTGCCCTTTGACGTCTTTGAAATTTAGCGAAAAATCGCGGTTGGGGACGTAAATTTGCCCGTCAATCTCCACGACGTTTTTAAAAAGCGGATGGGTTTCTCGCATGAGCCTGCTTGCGGCGAACTCCTCGTCTAAAAAAAATCTGACCGCGTCGTTTAGGCTACCCACCGCATACACGTCGTAGTTTGGGATCGTGCAGGCCTTTAGAGCTATGCTTTGCGGCACTAAAATTTTAGCGCGCTTCACCTTCGTGCTTAAAAAAAGCAGGATCGAAAAGAGGCTCGCCGTGCTCTTTAAACTGCCGTCTAAACCGAGCTCGCCGAAGACGAAGAAATCGCCGTCGATGCGCTCTTTTTGCAGCGCGATGAGAAGCGCGATCGCAAGATCGAAGTGCGAGCCGTTTTTGGGCGTGTCGGAGGGGGAGAGATTTATGATGATTTTGGATGCGGGAAATTTAAAATTTAGGCTCACAAGCGCGGCTTTTACGCGGCTTTCGCTCTCTTTTATCGTAGCTCCCGCAAGACCGACGATATTAAATCCCGGCAGCCCCCGCACGAATGTCGACTCGACCTCTACGGGGATCAGAGCATCCGTGAAGGCAGCGCATTTTAGGGATTTCATTTCGATTTTTCTTTTAGGCTTTTTTTGAATTCTTTATCAAATTTTTTGCGTTTGTTGTATCCGATGCGCTCGATGAAAAGATGTCCGTCGAGGTGATCCATCTCGTGCTGGATACAGACGGCTAGCAGCTCGCTAGCGTCCATTTGCTGGGTATTTCCGGCGCGGTCTTGAAACTGCACCGTGATAAACTCGGCGCGCGTGACGTCCTCGTAAAAGCCAGGCACCGAGAGGCAGCCCTCCTGGTAAACGACCTCGCCTTCCTTTTTTAAAATTTGCGGATTGATGATCTCGATGAGGTCCTTTTTGTCTTGGATTTTTTCCTCATTAGCTAAATTTATAATCAAAGCGCGCACGGGCTTGCCTACCTGGATGGCGGCAAGGCCTATGCCGTTTTTTGCGATCATCGTCTCATACATATCGTCTAAAAGCTTGTCCAGCGCCGCGTCGAATTTCACGACCTCGGTCGATCTTTGATAAAGCTTTTTATTCGGATAGGTAAGGACGTCCAGGATCATCTATTTAAAGCTCTTTTGAAGTACTTGATCGATCAGTCCGTATTGCACGGCATCCTCGGCGCTCATGAAAAAGTCGCGATCGGTGTCCTTTTCGACCTGCGCGAGATCTTTGCCGGAATTTTGCGAAAGGATGCCATTTAAAATTTCTTTCATTCGTAAAATTTCTTTGGCTTGGATCTCGATGTCGGTAGCCTGGCCTTGCGCGCCGCCGAGTGGCTGGTGGATCATTATGCGCGAGTTTGGAAGCGCGTAGCGTTTGCCTTTGGTGCCGCAGCTTAGCAAAAACGCCCCCATCGACGCCGCTTGACCGATACAGATCGTGCTTACGTCGGGTTTGATATAATTCATCGTGTCATAAATGCTAAATCCGCTCGTAACTACGCCGCCCGGGGAGTTGATGTATAGATAGATATCCTTATCCGGATCCTCCGCCTCCAAAAACAGAAGCTGCGCGACGATCGAGCTTGCCACTGTGTCGTCGATCTCACCGCTAAGCATTACGATACGGTCTTTTAGCAGCCTCGAGTAGATGTCGTAGCTGCGCTCTCCGCGACTAGTTTGTTCGATAACGTAAGGAATCACCATCATTCGCCTTTCTCTTCACCACTCTTTTTGCCTTGCTTCGTGAAGATGTCGTTAAATAACTTCTCCTCGATCAGCGCCATTTTGACGGCCGGCAGCATGCCGTTGTCGCGGTATCTATTTAGATGCTCCTTCGGATCGGCGCCGTATGTGTAGGCCTCCATATAGACCGCTTGGACTAGCTCCTGATCGCTCACGTCGATCTTGCGTTTTTTGGCTAGCTCGTCGATTAAGAAGGTAAGTTTTACGCTGTTTTCGGCAGCCTTTCTAAACTCTTCGCGCTTTTTATCCAGAGCATCTTTGTTATTTTTAAATTCCTCGATCTGCTCTTTTGAAAAGCCGCTCCAGGCGTTGTTAAACTGCAAATTTATCTCCTGCTCAACGATCGCTTTTGGAAGCGCGAAGTTAAATTTCTCGGCGAGCGCGTCGGCAAATTTAGGCTTTAAATCCTCGTTTATCAGCTTTTGAAGCTTATCGTTTTTGATGCGCTCTTTGATACGCGCTTCAAATTTCTCCTTGCTCGGCTCTTTTTCTCCCGGAAGCGCTTGCTTTAGCTCCTCCTCGCCGAGCTCTTTGGCAGGTTTTTTAGCCTGAATTTCATGAAGCTTGACTTTAAAAATCGCGTCCTTGCCGGCTAAGCTTTTCGCGCCGTAATTCTGCGGAAATTTAACCGCCACATCGCGCTCCTCGCCCACTCTAAGTCCGATCATTCCGTCTTCAAAGCCCGGGATAAATTGATTTGAGCCGATCTGAAGGACGTAGCCCTCGGCCTTGCCGCCGTCGAATGGCTTGCCGTCCACGAAGCCTTCGAAGTCAAATTTTGCAAAATCGTCTTTGGCTAGAATTTTTTTGTTGGTTTTAGAAAGCGGAGCGATCATCTGCAAAAATTCCGCTACTTTCTCGTCGATCTCTTTTTGAGTAACGCGCGGGCTGCTAAATTTAGGGATCAGCTCCTCGTACCCCTCAACGCTAACCTCGGGCCTGAAAGAAATTTCGATCTCCACGTCGATGTCGCCTTTGTTTTCGTCAAATTTAGAAAAGACCGGCTCGGATAAAATTTCCTCCTGCTTTTTCTTTAAAATTTTAAGAGACTGATCGATCATATTTTTAAGAAGCTCCTGCTTTGCGTCGCCCTCAAGCTGTTTGCCGTATCGCTTCAAAACCACTGCGGTAGGCACTTTGCCCTGTCTAAATCCGTCGATTCTTAGCTGCTTGGAGGCCTTTTTGGCTAGCTCTTCTACTTTGGCTGCGATCTGCTTTGCTTCGATCTTGCTCGCAGCTACCGCATTCGCGGCGTCTTTCATTTTTGCTTTTACTTCCATAAAATTCCTTTAGAAAATTTAAAAATAGCTCGTAATATATCAAAAAATTTCTTATTTAAAGTATAAATTCCTAAAATTTGCCGAGCCTAAGCGGCTCGCAGCTTTTAAATTTTAAAATTTTTAAGAGCCCGCCTTGAAATTTAAAGCGGGCTGAGGCTAAAATTTTACCGATACGTTAAACATAAACTGCCGCGCGTAACCCATTTGAATAGGTATCACGCTCGTAGTCGTGCCGGTTGAGGATGAGGTGTAGTATTTTTTGTCGGTCAAATTTTTGACGTTGAACGAAAAATTCGTATCATAGCCCGAAATTTTAGTATCGTAGCTCACGAAGGCGTCATAAACTACGGCGTGAGGCAGCTTAAATGCCGTTCCTGCGGGCACGCTCGGTAGGTTCGTGCGCATATAGTAGGTGTACCACGAACCGAAGTATCGCGCGCCGCCGCCCAGCCTAAGCCCCTTTGCGCCTAGATGCGCGAAATCGTAGTTGGCAAATAGGCTTGCTTGATGCTTTGGCGTCGCTTCCAGCGGTTTGCCGATTAGCACCGCAAAAGCGCCGTCGTCCTCGCGCACCCTCGTTTTGGTGTATGCGTAGCTTGCCGACATGCTAAGCCCCTGCGTCACGCGCCCGTTTATATCGAGTTCAAATCCTCGCGAGCGAGCCTTGCCGATCGTCTCACTTATATTATTTACCGTTCGCAGGATGTTTCTTTTATCGATATTAAACACCGCCGCGCCCGCAGTGACGCGATCGTTTTGAAATTTAGTGCCGAGCTCCACGGATTTGCCTTCCTCCGGCTTTAGATCGCCGCCTATCGCCTCGCCTATGGACATCTGTGGCGTGAAGCTTTGCGAGTAGTTAGTATATACCGACCACTGCGGGCTCAACAGGTACAAAAGCCCGCCCTGATAGGTCGTAGCGGCCTTTTTCTGATCGGTGCTGTTCGGTCCTTGCCAGCTTTGTTTGGCTACTTGATCGTAAAATTCCCTACGCACGCCCAAAGAAAGTATCAACTCGTCGGTTAAATTTATATTATCTTGCATGTAAAGTCCTATCGTTCTTAGCTTTTGATATTGTATTTTTGGCTCTCTATCGTTTGTTAGGACGGCGCCCGAAGCGGTCTGTCCGGTAAGCATATTGATGCGTCCTGCGGTGCCTTTTAGTGCGCCCGGGCGGTATCTGTAGTAGTTTTTGTAATCCGTGCCGAAAAGGACGTCGTGCTTAAGCGGGCCCATTTCAAATTTGCCATTTAGCGTGACGCTTGCTGCGTGCGTGCGGTGTATGAAATTATCGTAGTAGTTATACGATCGCGTCGTGCCGGTAAGGCCTTGGGGCGTGAATGGATTGTTCGGACGGACGTAGCCGTATTCGTGCTTGCTGCGCGAGAAAGCATAGGCGCCTTTTAATATCCAATCCTCGTTAAATTCCTTCTCAAAGCCGAAATCAACCGTATCGAGTTTGCTTTGTAGTTTATTTACCGGCTCGTCGAAGCGGACTTTGCCGCTGCCGTAAATTTTACCCGTACTCGGCACTAAAAACGCACCGCGATCCACCGGATCGGTAGAGCGGCTATGGGTGTAGCCTAAGCTTATCGAATAATCGTCTCCTTGATACGCAAGCGACGGCGCAAAGAGCGTGTTTTTTACACCGCCGAAATTTCGCCAATAATCCTTCGCGTAGTAATCGAATATAAATCTATACGCAAAGCCGCTATCTACAATCGGCCCTGTAGTATCAAATCCCGCGTCCCAATAGTTGCGGTTGCCTAGCCCGCCCCAAAGCTCATTTACAAACTCATACTGCGGCTTTTTGGTTACCATGTTTATGACACCACCCGGTTGCTGCGCGCCGTAGAGCATGCTCGCGGGTCCTTTTAGAACCTCGACGGATTGAATAGTTTTATTGTAGTTGTGCATCACGGCGCCCGGCACGCCGTTGCGCATAATCGAGCCGTCGCGACCCTCGCCGAAGCCACGCTTGATGATCGCATCGAAAATATTTCCCGTCGTATTTGCATAGCTTATGCCGCTTACGTTTTGCAGCGATTCCGCTAGGGTCTCTGGCTTTTTGTCCTTTAGATGCTGCTGCGTTACGATATTTACGGTCTGCGGAATTTCTAAAATTCTCTTAGTCGTCTTGCCGATCTCGCTGCGTACGGCACGGTAGCCGTCGTCGTTATTCGCCCATTCTACGACCTCGATATCGCCTAGGTTTTCGCCCGAGGCGGAGTTTGTTGCGGCGTTTTGTTCGGCGCAAGCAAAAGAAAAAAGCGCCAAAGCCGCGCCAAAACTCATCTTAAATTTCATCGCCAAACTCCTTATAGATAAAGCTTATCAAAACGGTGGATTTTAAACAAAAATTTCTTAAATTTAAATATATTATCATTAACATAATGAGATTGATAAAATTTCGCGCGGAATTTTAAAATTTATCAGCGTTATAAAAGGCGTTTTTGAGTAATATCGCGCATTGATTTTTAAGGAATTGCTAAAAATGGACGAAAAGAGCCGAGCGAAATTTGAAAGCTGCGTGTCGCAGATGCTTGAAATTTTAGGCGAGGATCCGAAGCGCGATGGGCTTGCAAAGACGCCCGAGCGCGTGGCTAAAGCCTATGAGTTTCTGACTAGCGGCTACGAGCTGGATCCAAAAGAAATTTTAAACGACGCGCTGTTTGAGAGCAGCAACAATGAGATGGTTTTGATAAAAGATATAGAATTTTATAGCCTCTGCGAGCACCATCTGCTGCCGATTATAGGGCGCGCGCACGTCGCGTATATCCCGAACAAAAAGGTCGTAGGGCTTAGCAAAATTCCGCGTATGGTAAATATTTTTGCGCGCAGGCTGCAGATCCAAGAGCAGCTTACCGAGCAGATCGCAAGCGCAATCCAAGAGGTGATCCATCCGCTCGGCGTGGGCGTGGTGCTTCAAGCGCGGCACATGTGCATGGAGATGCGCGGCGTGCAAAAGATCAACTCGACCACAACTACGTCGGCACTGCGGGGGCTTTTTATCAGCCGAAACGACACGCGCAAGGAATTTTTCGATCTAATAAATTCTCCGAAAACTTTTGGTTTTTAAAACGGTAAGCGTTAAAGAAAAATTTAGCAATTATGTTATATTATCGTGCGAAATTGATAAAAGAGCGAAATTGTCTGATTAAATTTCAGACAAATTTTAGAAAGGAATTTTATGCAGCGCGTTTATTTAGATAATAACGCCACTACTATGGTCGATCCCGAAGTTTTTGAGGAGATGAAGCCGTTTTTTTGCGATAAATACGGCAATCCAAACTCCCTTCACAACTTCGGCAGCGAGACCCACCCTGCTCTAAGAACTGCGATGGATAGGCTCTATGCGGGACTCGGCGCTGCGGATGCGGACGATATAGTCATCACGAGCTGTGCGACTGAGAGCAACAACTGGGTTTTAAAAGGAATTTACTACGATAAAATTCTAACCGGCGAGAAGGATAATATCGTCATAAGCTCCGTCGAGCACCCCGCAATCAGCGCGACCTGTGCTTTTTTAGAAAAAATTTGCGGCGTAAAGATCACGCGCCTCGGCGTCGATAAAAACGGACTAATCGATCTTGACGAGCTTAGCGAAAAGATCGACGACAAAACTGCGCTCGTTAGCGTGATGTGGGCAAATAACGAAACCGGCACGATCTTCCCCGTAAAAAAAATCGCACAAATCGCACACGAGCATGGCGCGCTATATCATGCCGACGCGGTGCAAGCGATAGGTAAGATAAAGGTGAACGTGCGCGATGCGGACGTGGATTTTTTAAGCCTTTCGGGGCATAAATTTCACGCTCCAAAGGGCGTCGGCGCACTCTATATTAAAGATAGCAAGCCGCTTACGAGCTTGCTTCACGGCGGCGAGCAGATGGGCGGGCGCCGTAGCGGCACGCTAAATGTCGCGGGCATCGTGGGGCTCGGCAAAGCCTTGGAGCTAGCGAATAAATTTATAGATTTTGAGCGCACTCAGGTAAGTAGACTTCGCGATAAGCTGGAGGATGCGCTTTTGCAAATTTCAAACGTCAGCGTCGTGGGTGATCGCAGCATTCGCGTGCCAAATACCATCCTCGCCTCGATCCAAGGCGTCGAGGGAGAGGCGATGCTGTGGGATCTAAATAAAGCGGGCATAGCCGCTTCTACTGGCTCTGCATGTGCGAGCGAGGCGCTTGAGAATAACCCGATAATGGAAGCGATCGGCGCAGATAAGGAGCTGGCGCATACGGCGCTAAGGCTTTCGCTGTCGCGCTTTACGACGGAGGCGGAGATCGATTACGCGATCGAACATATAGGTAAAGCTATCGCTCGTCTGCGCGGGATTTCAAGCACGTTTGCTTACGCGCCGCAAGGTTATGAGAAGAAATAAAGGATAAAAAATGGCAAAAAATAGTTTAATAAACGGCTCGATCTGGGAGCAGTACTCGCAAAAAGTGCAGGAACGTATGAATAATCCTCGCTATATGGGCGAGATCACCGAGGAGGAGGCGAAGGCTAGGGGCGGCAAGCTCGTGGTCGCGGACTTCGGCGCCGAGAGCTGCGGCGATGCGGTGCGGCTATATTGGCTGATTGATCCTAAGACTGATAGAATTTTGGACGCTAAATTTAAAAGCTTCGGCTGCGGCACGGCGATTGCGAGTTCGGATACGATGGCTGAGCTTTGCATCGGAAAGACGGTCGATCAAGCGGTGAAGATTACAAATTTAGACGTAGAGCACGCGATGCGCGATACTCCAGATGAGCCCGCCGTGCCACCGCAAAAGATGCACTGCTCGGTCATGGCATACGACGTCATCAAGCAGGCTGCGGCGAATTATAAGGGCGTCGATCCCGCGCATTTCGAGGACGAGATCATCGTGTGCGACTGCGCGCGCGTGAGCCTCGGCACGATCAAAGAGGTGATCCGATTAAACGATCTTCATACGGTCGAAGAGATCACGCAATACACTAAAGCGGGTGCGTTTTGCAAATCCTGCGTGCGCCCGGGCGGACACGAGGAGAAGGACTACTATCTGGTCGATATTTTAAAGCAAACCAGAGAGGAGATGGAGCGAGAGAGGCTTCAAGCTCAAGCCGAGGCGAGTGCCGCTACTAGCGCGAAAGCGGGAGCGGAGATGAGCTTTGAGCAGTTAAATTTGATCGGTAAATTTAAAGCGGTCGAAGGGGTGCTTGACGAGGATATTCGTCCGATGCTTCAGATGGACGGCGGCAATCTCGACGTCATCGACATCAGGCCCGCAGACGACGGCAAAACCGATATCTACATCCGCTACCTAGGCGCTTGTAGCGGCTGCGCCAGTGGTGCGAGCGGCACATTATACGCGATCGAAAATGTTTTGCAAGAAAACCTTAGCCCGAACATCCGCGTAATGCCGATCTAGGGCTATACTGCTACGGTTTGCATCTTGGCATAGTTTTTAGCGAAATTTTAAGAGCTTGGGCTTTTTCGCGATTGATGCAGTGCTAAATTTTGCCCCTTAGCTAAATTCGCAATTAGACGCTAAATCTGCGTAGAATTTCGCCGTTTACTTTTAAGAATATCGCAAATTTCGCTAAGGTTTTCTAACGTGAAATCCATCCGTAAAATTTTGTTTATAAATTTAATTAAAAACGCCTTATTTCGCTCGTGCAAGTTTTTTATGAGATTTCGTTTGTAAATTGGACATAAAATTTCTCCGCAAATTTTATCTTTTCATAAATTTCGATGAAAATGCGCCATAAATCGCAGAATTTTAGCTGGCTATAATTTCTTTTTATTATAATTGCGCCTTATTTCAACTAAAAGGGGAGCAAATGAAAGTATTTGTTTTGGCGGCTCTACTACTTGGTTTTCTATCTGCAAATTCTTTGGATCAGATCAAAAAGGATAGGCTCGTTCGCATAGGTGTATATAACGATCAGCCGCCGTTTAGTGCGCTCGTAGACGGCAAATATAGGGGATTTGAGATTGCTCTTGGCGAAAAGCTCGGTAAGGAGATTTTCGGCGATAATCCCGGCAAGGTAAAATTTATCCCGATCACGGCTTCAAGACGCATTAGCGCTTTACAGCGCAATGAAGCGGATATGGTGATTGCGACCTTTACTCCTACGCCCACGCGAGCGAAAAAAGTAGATTTTTCGGAGCCTTATTTTAAGGTACAGGTAGGTGTGCTAGCCAAAAAAGACGAAAATATCACGAGCTTCGATCAGCTGCGCAAAAAGAGGATTTTCGTCATCAAACACTCTCCTATTCACAATTTCTTACGCAAAGCGGGCTTTAGAAAGAATTTAAACTTTTGCGCCAGTTCGGCTAAATGTTACCGCGCTTTCAAAAGGGCGAAAAACGCCGTGCATGTCGATGATAACCTAATCCTGCACGCATACGCGATCATCGATAATAAAACGCAGGTTGCTTTGGATGGTCTAGGTAAGCAAACTTACAACGCAATCGCCGTGCAGAAGGGCAATAATGCGCTGCTAGAGCTAATCAATACATCTTTAGCAGGACTAAAAAAAGATGGATTTTTGGATAAGACCTTTGATGATACGCTCGGGATTTTTTATCATGGCACGATCGATAAGAAGGAATTCTTGGTTGAATAAAATTT
>ERZ773083.1835-NODE-1835-length-13859-cov-16.706969_pt1 | contig 13859 bp, 14 predicted proteins | sample MGYA00511465_ERZ773083 | MGnify/ENA primary metagenome ERZ773083 (study PRJEB29015, sample SAMEA2738001) | human oral metagenome | biome: human oral; feature: human-associated habitat; material: dental | place: China | collected 2060 ... | reverse complement strand
GTGTAAAGTTCGATATAGAAGAAAAAGGAGACGAAATGGACAAGATGTTAGGGGGGTACCAAGCTCTACAGATTCGTTTGTTGAATGGGCGTATCTTTCAAAAACTATTGAGCAAGGAGCCTGATGCTCAATACCGTAGTGAACAAGGCAAAATTTTAACAGTCCTTTGGCAAAAAGAAGATGGTCGAGCAACGGCTACGGATATCGCCCTTGCTTCGGGATTAGCAAACAATACTTTGACCAGCATGATCAAGAAATTAGTTGACCAGGGCTTGGTTACGATTGAACAGAGTGACCAGGACAAGCGAAAAAAGTTTGTCCTTTTGACGAAACTCGGTTGGGCACAAAAGGAAATTGGAGACCGTGTTAGTAAGGAACTGGGTGAGATTTTCTACCAAGGCTTTTCGGATCAAGAAATCCTAGAATTTGAGTCTTACCAAGAGCGTATTATCTCAAATCTAAAAACTAAAGAAAATGACAAGTAGGGAAAGGAAGGAACAGTTATGATTGGAATAACAGGTGTAACAGGGAAATTAGGTTCTTATGTAGCTGATCTAATCGATAAGAAAGGAATTGCTTCTATCCATTTGGCAAGAAGCCTAGAGCGTGCAAAACTCTATGCGTCAGCAGAAATCCGTAAAATGGTGTATGCCAATACTTCAGAGGTGGTTGATGCCTTAAAGGGGATCAATGTCTTGTTGATGGTCTCTGCTAGGGGAAATCCAGAGCGTGTTAAGGAACACAAGGACTTTTTAGATGCCGCAAAGCTAGCAGGGGTCCAGCATATCGTCTATACCTCCTTTTATGGGGCAGATGAACAGGCAACTTTTACCTTGTCTCGCGATCACGCCCAGACGGAAGCTTATATCAAGGAGTTAGGATTCACCTATACTTTTCTAAGAGATAATTTTTACTTGGATTTCTTTATTGATATGGCTCTTGAGAATGGAGAAATTCGTGGTCCGGCCAGTGGTGGCCTTGTATCAGCTGTTGCCTGTAAGGATACTTCCAGGGTTGCAGCAGCAATTCTATTAAATCCTAAGAAATGGGAAAATCAAACCTTGAATCTAACAGGGCCAGAGGATCTTTCCATGGAAGAAATCGTAGCGCTTCTCTCAAAAGAGACCAGTGACGCCATCGAGTATGTAGATGAATCAGTCGAAGAAGCCTATGAGTCACGAAAAAAATGGCCAGCACAAACTTGGGAGTACGATGCCTGGGTCAGTACCTATACAGCGATTAAAGCTGGCGAACAAGCTGGGGGTTCAACAGATATTGAAAAAGTCCTAGGGCATCCGGCAAGTAGCCTATTGGATACTCTTAGAGACAGAAAACGTATTGAGGAAAAATATGATTGAATATAAACATGTAGCTTTGCGCTACACAGAAAAAGACATTTTAAAAGACGTTAATCTCCGAATTGAGCAGGGAGAATTTATGGTTCTTGTGGGTCCTTCAGGATCTGGAAAGACCACCATGCTCAAGATAACCAACCGTCTCTTAGAACCAACTGATGGAAATATTTATATGGATGGCAAGCGGATTAAAGACTATGATGAACGAGAGTTACGTCTTTCTACTGGTTATGTTTTGCAAGCCATCGCCCTTTTCCCTAACTTGACGGTTGCTGAAAATATTGCTCTCATTCCTGAGATGAAGGGCTGGAGCAAGGAGCAAATTGCCTCTAAAACTGAAGAACTCTTGGACAAGGTTGGTCTACCCGCTATAGATTATGCTCATCGTTTACCGAGCGAGTTATCAGGTGGGGAGCAACAACGGATTGGGATTGTGAGGGCCATCATTGGGGAGCCAAAGATTCTATTGATGGACGAACCATTTTCAGCTTTGGATGCTATTTCTCGCAAGCGGATACAAGATCTTACCAAGAATTTACACAAAGAATTTGGTATGACGATTATTTTCGTGACTCATGATACGGACGAGGCCTTAAAATTAGGAGATCGAATTGCAGTTTTGCAGGATGGAGAAATTTGCCAGGTTGCAGAACCTGAAATAATTTTACAAGCGCCTGCGACAGACTTTGTAGCAAACTTGTTTGGAGGTAGCCTTCATGTCTAATTTGATTTCAACTTTTCAAGAACGTTTTGGGGACTGGGTCGCTGCACTGGGACAACATTTGCAACTGTCATTACTGACCTTGCTCCTTGCTATTTTTCTAGCTGTCCCATTAGCAATTTATTTAAGTACACGAAAGAGAGTTAGCAACTGGGTTCTACAGTTAGCTGGAATCTTCCAGACCATTCCTTCTATGGCTCTTTTGGGGCTCTGTATTCCTTTTATGGGGATTGGAACCTTTCCAGCCTTGACAGCTCTGGTCATCTACGCCATTTTTCCCATCCTTCAAAATACCATTACCGGTTTGCAAGGGATTGACCCAAGCCTCGAGGAAGCAGGGGTCGCCTTTGGGATGACCAAATGGGAACGACTCAAGAAGTTTGAGATTCCTTTGGCCATGCCCGTTATCATGTCTGGGATTCGGACAGCAGCTGTGATGATTATCGGGACGGCTACCCTTGCTGCTTTAATTGGAGCAGGGGGACTTGGTTCCTTTATCCTTCTGGGAATTGACCGCAATAATGCCAGTCTGATTTTGATTGGTGCCTTATCTTCTGCCTTCTTAGCCATCGCCTTTAACCTTCTTCTCAAATGGATGGAAAGGGCCAAATTGCGGACCATCTTTGCGGCATTTGCTGTGATGATTCTCGGATTGGGAGCTTCTTATACACCAAGTCTTCTTCCCAAACCAGAAAAAGAAAACCTGGTCATCGCTGGTAAGTTAGGTCCTGAACCGGAGATTCTAGCCAATATGTACAAGATTTTGATCGAAGAAAATGCGGATATGACAGTGACCGTCAAACCAAATTTTGGAAAGACCACCTTCCTCTATGAAGCTCTGAAAAAAGGGGATATTGCGATCTATCCCGAGTTTACAGGGACCGTGACCGAAAGTCTGCTCAAGCCGGCGCCACAAGTCGGCCATGATCCAGAAGCAGTCTACCAAGCAGCCCGTGATGGGATTAAGAAACAAGATAATCTAGCCTTGCTTAAACCTATGGCTTATCAGAATACCTATGCTGTCGCGGTGCCTAAGAAAATTGCCCAAGAGTATGGCCTCAAGACCATTTCTGACTTGAAAAAGGTGGAAGGACAACTCAAGGCAGGTTTTACACTAGAGTTTAATGATCGAGAGGATGGGAATAAGGGCTTGCAGAAGGTCTACGGCCTTCATCTACAAGTTTCCACCATGGAGCCAGCCCTTCGTTACCAAGCTATCCAGTCTGGTGATATCCAGATAACAGATGCCTACTCTACAGATGCCGAGCTTGCTCGCTATGACCTCGTGGTCCTTGAAGATGATAAGCAACTCTTCCCACCTTATCAAGGGGCACCACTCATGAAAGCTGAATTACTCGAAAAACATCCAGAATTGGAATCAGTCCTCAATAAACTAGCTGGTAAAATCTCAGAAAAGCAGATGAGTCAGATGAACTACCAAGTTGGTGTAGAAGGGAAACCAGCTAACCAAGTAGCACGTGACTTTTTAGTTAAAGAAGGAATTCTAAAATAGAAGCGGATTGCTTTATGAATTCTTAAAAATCTTCGATTTGTATTCGAAGATTTTTTGTTATGAAAATTTCACCTCCACTTGACAAGTGAGTGAATACTCACTATAATAATCCCATATTCAAAAGTGAGTAAGCACTCACCTAGGGGGATGCAAATGAAAACATTGCTACATTTACAAGATTTAGAAAAATCTTTTGGTCGTCAAATGGTCTTAGATCACGTTGGTTTTGATTTACAGTCTGGAGAAATCATTGGTCTAATCGGTCCATCGGGTGCTGGTAAATCAACTATGATTAAAACCATGTTAGGAATGGAAAAGGCGGATAGCGGTATGGCTTTAGTCTTAGACCACACCATGCCAAATCGTCAAATCCTGGGAGATATTGGCTATATGGCCCAGTCAGATGCTCTTTATGAGGCTTTGTCAGGACAAGAAAATTTGGAATTTTTCGGTCAGCTAAAAGGCTTATCAAAAAAAGTTTTAAAGGATGAAACTGCTCATGTGGCTCAAGTAGTCGATTTGACAGAGCATTTAAACAAGGATGTATCTGGTTATTCCGGAGGGATGAAACGACGCTTGTCGCTAGCCATTGCACTTTTAGGAAATCCACAACTCTTGATTTTGGACGAACCAACTGTTGGAATCGACCCTTCGCTTCGAAAGAGAATCTGGCAAGAGTTGATAGCGCTCAGAGACAAGGGGGTAGGAGTCCTAGTTACCACTCATGTTATGGATGAAGCAGAGCTTACGGATAAGGTTGGGCTCTTGTTAGGTGGAAAAATCATTGCCTTTGATACACCAAAAAATCTCAAAGAAGGCTATGGTGTTTCAAGTATTGAAGAAGTCTTTTTGAAGGCGGAAGGAGAGTAAGATGAGAATCTTAGCTATTGCGAAAAAAGTTATGAAAGAATTGCTTCGTGACAAACGAACTCTTGCCATGATGTTTGTAGCACCAGTCTTTATTATGTGGTTGATGAATCTTATGTTTTCGGCTAGTACAGCCGTGAATATTAAACTAGCAACACAAGATCTTCCAACTAGTTTGGTGACGAAAATGGATGATCTGGACCATGTTAGTGTACAAATTTACAATGACATCGATCAAGCGAAGAAAGACTTAGCTGATGAAAAAGTAGATGCAGTAGTTTCTTATAAAAGCGGTGAATATCAGGTAGATTATGCTAATACAGATGCCTCTAAAACATCTATGACTCGACAAGTATTGCGGACGAGTATCGCCAGTGAAGGAAGTAATCAACTAATGGCTCGTGTCAAACAAGCTCTTCCACAATTGAAATTGGAGGCAAAAGCTCCAGAAATCAAGGAATCCTACCAGTATGGTGATAAAAATACAATCTTTTTTACAAGTATGATTCCAGTTTTGATTGGCTTTGTAGTTTTCTTTTTTGTTTTTTTGATTTCAGGTATGGCACTTTTGAAAGAGCGTACCAGTGGTACACTAGAGCGTTTATTAGCAACTCCGGTCAAACGTTCTGAAATCGTTTATGGTTACATGTTGTCTTATGGTCTCATTGCAATTTTTCAAACAGCAGTCGTAGTCCTAGCAGCCATTTGGTTATTAGATGTAGAAGTTGTCGGAAATCTATTTAATGTTATAATTGTTAATGTAGTACTGGCTCTTGTGGCGTTGGCCTTCGGAATTCTCTTGTCTACTTTGGCGAAATCAGAATTCCAAATGATGCAATTTATTCCTCTTGTGATTATGCCGCAGCTCTTTTTCTCAGGAATTATTCCATTGTCATCGATGGGAGACTGGGCTCAAACGGTAGGAAAATTTTTGCCATTGACTTACTCAGGTGATGCAATGAGTCAGATTATTCTTTACGGACGTGGCATTGGAGACGTTTTACCAAATATCGGCGTTCTACTGATTTTCCTTGTCATCTTGACAATACTTAATATTGTAGGCTTACGCCGTTACCGTAAAGTTTGACGAAAAACATGAAAAAATACTAAAAGGGATGACTGTTTAATGGATAAGACTATTTTTGAATCATTTGAAGATTACTTAGAGAAGGCAGATTATCCTCAAGGGAAGAAAAAAATTATGCGGTCGGCAGTAGATCTCATTTCTACTAAGGGATATAATGGCACCTCTACCCTTAACATAGCTAAGCATGCTGGACTCAGTCAGGCTACCTTATTTAAGTATTTTAAAACGAAAGTCGATTTGTTAACGGCTATTTTGCATCCTGTGGTTCCAGGACTATTCGGAAGTTTTTTTGAAGAACTGTTAACTTTTGAAACTATAGAAGAAAAAGTTCATTATCTTGTCCATAATCGAATGACCTATCTCAAAAATAATCGTGCTCTTATAAAAATCATTTTTCATGAAATTTTCTCTAATAGTAAACTAAGAAATGAACAGAAGTTTATCTGGAATACTATCCAGGATAAACTTCTGATACTCCACAAGGAATTACTGGCAGACCCACGTGTTAATCCTGAATTAACGATTCCCCAAATGGTTCGCATTTGTGTAGGTCCTTTGTTAGCTTACTTCTCTCAACTATATATCGTTGGTGATAGTGGTGAAATGAGAGAAGAGGACTTAGACTTGTTAGAAAAGCAAATCTTAGGTGGTTTGTGGAAGTAGCAAGTTTCTAAATATAAAACAAAAAAACAACTTTTAATAGTTGTTTTCGTGAGACAGGAAAAGAGAGTGGGACAGAAATTGGTCATTCGTTAGAATTCGATTTCGTTGTCCCACCTCCGCACAGTTGAGTAGGGCTGTAAAAGCTGATGAAATCAGCGTAGTAGAGCCCACTCAACCACTGCGTCTTGCTCGACAATCCAAAAACAATTGAGAGGCTAGGACTTTTGTCCCAGCCTCGATATTGGTAGATAGGGAAATTCACCTCCTAATCAAATTCAAGTTTTTGCATATCAATCTCTCTATTTTTAGAGAGATTTTTTCTTTATACTAGTGTCAGAAAGTAAGGGAGGTAGTTGAAATGATTGAAAATAGCTTGTTTTCCATTTCAGTATTCTTAGCGGGAGTCTTATCTTTTTTCTCTCCGTGTATTTTACCGTTGATGCCCGTCTATGTAGGGATCTTATTAGATTCTGAGCATGAAAAAACGGTGCGTATTTTTGGAAGAGATGTTTCTTGGTATGGTTTGGTTAAGACCCTCTGTTTTATTGCTGGTCTATCAACCGTATTTCTCATCCTAGGTTATGGTGCGGGTGCCCTGGGTCAGGTACTCTATGCTCCCTGGTTCCATTACCTACTAGGAGGGATTGTCATCTTATTGGGAATCCATCAGATGGGCCTCATCAATCTTCAGCAACTCCAAAAACAAAAGAGTATCCAACTGAAGAAGGACGAAAAACGCAACGAATTCTTCAATGCCTTTCTAATTGGAGTGACCTTTAGTTTTGGGTGGACTCCTTGTGTCGGACCTGTATTGAGCTCCGTTTTAGCGATCGCGGCTTCTGGAGGAAATGGTGCTCTACAAGGAGCGCTCTTAATGCTGGTTTACACCTTGGGCTTAGCTCTTCCCTTCCTACTCTTGGCTCTGGCTTCAGGCTGGGTCTTGCAACGCTTTGCCAAACTCAAGCCCCATATGGGGACCTTGAAAAAAATCGGTGGTGCTCTCATCATCTTGATGGGCATCTTGCTCATGCTGGGCAATCTCAACAGCCTAGCATCCTTGTTTCATTAATTTTGGAAAATTAAAGGAGAAACATCATGAAAAAAAATTCTTACACTTACCATTGCTACACTTAGCCTCGTCACTTTAGCTGCTTGTTCTGGACAAAAGTCTGATTCAAATATGAAAAAGACAGACAATAGTAGTATGATGAAAAAAGATAACATGAAAAAAGATGACATGAAAAAAGACGACATGAAAGATTCGTCCATGTCCGATGATAAAATGAAAAAAGACGATATGAAAGATTCATCTATGATGTCTGACAGCAGTTCTAAAATGAAAGACGATATGAAAGAAGATAAGATGAAATCGAGCGATTCAGAGATGAAGGATGACATGAGTGACTCATCTGACATGAAATCAGACCAATAAAGGACAATAGGAAGAGGAGGTCGTCTGCTTGGGCGACTTTCTCCCTATTTAAAGAGGAGGACGACATGAAAAAAATAGCCTTAATAGCGACAGGACTTTTCTGTGTAGGAGTGTTAGGGGCCTGCTCCGCCCAGGGGATGGAGTCATCCAATAAAAGCGAGACGAAGCAGACAGCCAAAACGGGAGGTTCAGAGCAAGCTGGCAAGAAGGTTCAGGATTTTAGTCTGCAAGGAGTAGACGGCAAGACCTACCGTTTATCAGATTACAAAGGGAAGAAAGTCTATCTCAAGTTTTGGGCTTCCTGGTGCTCAATCTGTCTTTCAACATTAGGTGACACAAATGATTTAGCAAAGGCAGAGGAGGGTAAAGATTATGTAGTTCTAACTGTTGTCGCTCCGACATTCAATGGGGAAAAATCAGCCGATGACTTTAAAAATTGGTACCAGGCTTTGGACTACAAAGATTTCCCAGTCTTGATGGACAGTAAGGGCGACTTGCTCAAAGAGTATGGGATTCGCTCTTATCCATCTGCTCTCTTTATTGCGAGCGATGGAACTCTCGCCAAGACCCATATCGGCTATATGAGTAAGGAAGACATCGTCCAGACTCTAAAAGAAATGAAGTAAGGAGGACATAAAATGGAAATAAAATGGAAACTTATTTCCGTTCTTTTAGTGGGCCTGCTTTGTTTTGGACTCTTTTTCCTTATTAAAGGATCCATATCCTTGGATACATCAGATGCGATGACTGAGCAGATCAAAAAAGCGTCCATGAGTCAGACATCAGTAGCAAACAAAAAGAAGGAAGAAAAAGTCAATCCAGAAGACCAACGAGAAATCTATCTAGCTGGTGGTTGCTTCTGGGGTGTGGAAGAGTATTTTTCCCGTGTTCCAGGCGTCATTGATGCCGAATCAGGTTATGCTAATGGTAAAGGGGATACCACCAAGTATGAACTGGTCAACCAAACAGGGCATGCCGAAACGGTACACATCACCTATAATGTCAAGAAGGTTTCTCTGAAAGAGCTGCTTCTACATTATTTCCGGATTATTGATCCAACATCAAAAAATCGTCAAGGAAATGATCAGGGCAGTCAATATCGGACAGGAGTTTATTACACCGATCAAGCAGATTTGCCAACCATAAACCAAGTATTTGAAGAAGTGGCGAAGAAATATGATAAGCCTTTGGCTGTAGAAAAAGAAAAACTTGCTAATTATATCAAGGCAGAAGACTACCATCAGGACTATCTACAGAAACATCCGAATGGCTATTGTCACATTGATGTGAATCAAGCTTCTTATCCAGTTATTGACGCTAGTCGCTATCCAAAGCCGAGTGATGAAGAAATCAAGAAGAAGTTATCGTCCGAAGAATATGCAGTGACGCAAGAGAATGATACAGAGCGTGCTTTTTCTAACCGCTATTGGGATAAGTTTGAAGCAGGCATCTATGTAGATGTCGTAACAGGAGAACCCCTCTTCTCCTCAAAAGATAAATTTGATTCTGGTTGTGGTTGGCCAAGCTTTAGCCGGCCGATCAGTCCGGATGTGGCAACCTACAAGGAAGATAAGAGTTTCAATATGACTCGGACAGAGGTTCGGAGTCGAGTAGGAAATTCCCATCTAGGCCACGTCTTTACTGATGGACCTAAGGAAAAAGGTGGGCTTCGTTACTGCATCAATAGTTTATCAATCAAATTCATTCCTAAAGCAGAGATGGCAGAAAAGGGCTACGGCTATTTGTTGGACTATGTCTGAGACTTTTTGCGACCTACTTTGATATAATGAGTATAATAAGAGTAAGTAGGTGAAACACATGTATTCAATCATGATTGTAGAAGACGAAGAGCTAGTTCGGCAGGGACTTACTTCTTTAGTGAATTATGAACAGTTTGGGATGAAAGTTATTGACGAAGCGGAGAATGGGCGAATAGCTTGGGAAAAATTTCAAGCACAACCGGCTGATCTTCTCTTGACTGATATCAATATGCCACAGATGAATGGCTTAGATTTGGCCCAACTGGTCCGAGAGAAAGCTCCGTCCTGCCATATCATCTTTCTAACAGGCTATGATGATTTTGAGTTTGCTCGGAAAGCCATTCGACTCGGAGCAGATGACTATCTCCTCAAGCCCTTTTCAAAAGCGGATATTGAAGAGATGCTGGGGAAAATCAAGAATAAGCTAGACGAGGAACGAAAGAAAGCCCAGGTTGAATCTTTGGTGGAACAGGGGCATTCGACAGAGTTGGAAGAGGCTATCCATTCCCGCTTAGCGGATTCCCAATTGACTCTCAAGGACTTGGCTCCTCAACTGGGTTTTAGTCCTTCTTATCTGAGTGTCCTAATCAAGAAAAAATTGGGCCTCCCCTTCCAAGAATACTTGATCCAAGAACGGATGAAAAAGGCCAAACTTTTACTCTTGACGACCGATCTCAAGATTTATGAGATTGCAGATCAGGTTGGCTTTGAGGATATGAACTATTTTTCTCAACGCTTTAAACAAGTAGTCGGTGTAACCCCAAGACAATACAAAAAAGGAGAGCATGAATGAAACGATACCCTTTGCTGATTCAGCTGATTGTCTATGTATTTGTCTTCATTCTCTTGCTCTTGGGTTTAGTCGGTAGTCTCTACTATCAAACTAGCTCAGCAACCATTGGCCAACTGACGGAGCGGACAACCCGCAATAGTATCGACCAGAGTAGTCAGTTTATCACCTCCTATCTGAAAAAATTGAAGCAGACCACCTCGGTCCTCAGCAAAGAAGAGAGTATTCTTCAGTTTGCTCAAGACAAGGAGGTAAGCCCAGAAGCCGTTCAAAGTCTGATGCGAACTATTATTGAGACAGACCTAGATCTGATTTCGGCTGTCTTGGTGACCAAGGATGGACGCCTCGTTGCTACGGATTCACAAATTAGCATGCAGACCTCATCGGATATGATGAACGAAAGCTGGTATCAGGAGGCTATCAAAGAGAGGGGCATTCCTGTTTTGACGCCAGCCCGGAAGGAATCCTTGTCTTCAGAGAAGGACAAGTGGGTGATTTCTATCACCCAGGAAGTGGTGGATGCTTCTGGTCAAAATCTAGGAGTTTTGCGCCTAGATATTGGTTATCAAAGTCTAGAGGCTTATCTAGATCATCTTCAGCTAGGAAAAAAAGGCTTTAGTTTCATCGTCAATCAGAAGCATGAATTTGTCTACCATCCTAAAAAGACAGTCTATTCTTCCAGTCAGGAAATGCAGGCCATGCAACCCTATATTGCTGTCAAGGATGGCTATGCCCAAAAGGGGCAGAACTTTGTCTACCAAATTGCTATACCAGAGAGTGATTGGACCTTAATTGGAGTGGCTTCTCTGGAAGGTCTCCAGATGCTTCAGTCACAGATGCTTTATTCCTTTATAGGTTTAGGGGTTCTCGTCCTCATCATGTGCTGGCTGGGAATCTGGTTCATTCTGCACTTGTGGATTAAACCTCTACAAGATTTGCAGACTGTCATTTTGAAAATAGGAGCTGGTGATTCCCACTTGCGGGCGACCACCAAGGGATCGCCTGAATTGGTAGATCTTGCTCAAGCCTTCAACCGTATGTTGGATAAAATTGAAAACCTTATGCAATTGGTTAAAGAAGAGGAACAAAATGCACGACGCTATGAACTGCGAGCTCTTTCAGCCCAGATCAATCCACATTTCCTCTATAACACCTTGGATACCATTGTCTGGATGGCTGAGTTTAATGATGGTCAGCGCGTGGTTGACTTGACTAAGTCCCTAGCCAAATATTTCCGCCTTGCTCTCAATCAAGGACAAGAACAAATTAGTCTTCAGGACGAAATAGACCATGTGCGCCAGTATCTCTTCATTCAGAAACAACGCTATGGGGATAAGTTGAATTATGAAATTTTAGAAGAGGAGATGTTGGGAGATTATCAGCTTCCTAAGCTGGTCCTACAACCCTTAGTAGAGAATGCCATCTATCATGGCATCAAGGAGATGGATCGGCCGGGCATGATACGAGTCACTTCGGAAATCAAAGAAGAACAAGTGGTACTGACGATTTACGATAATGGACTAGGCTTTGCCTTGTCTGAGTCGACAGACCAAACCCTTCTTCGACTAGGAGGCGTTGGTTTGAAAAATGTGGATCAACGCTTGCGGTTACAGTTTGGGACTAGCTATCATATGGAGATTGATTCTAAGGCTAATAGCTATACGAAAATCACTCTTTATTTGCCCCTCACATCGTGTGATGAACATTCATAGGAGAGTGGGACAGAAATCGGTAATTCGTTAGAATTCGATTTCGTTGTCCCACCTCCGCACAGTTGAGTAGGGCTGTAAAAGCTGATGAAATCAGCGTAGTAGAGCCCACTCAACCACTGCGTCTTGCTCGACAATCCAAAAACAATTGAGAGGCTAGGACTTTTGTCCCAGCCTCTTTGTCTTCAATCTGAAATCTCAAGTTTATGACTTGAGATTTTTTATCTAAAACGTCTAAGTGATTCTAGCATTTCAGTTCTACTTATTAAGTTATATTGTTTGTTACTCAACAGATTTCAGAGCTTCGAGCATATTGACTTTTTTAAGATGTTGGTTCACAAAGATCCCCAAACCTGTCAGAATGACAATGACTATAAGTGTTGGAACGGCGTAGATGAGCCAGCCAAGACCTGGATTGAACATGGTATTGTCTGGAGTGATAACATCTACCATGTATTGATGCAGTCCCAATCCAACTCCGCATCCCACCAAGATACCAATGAGTGAAAGATAAATTGTTTCTCGATAGATATAGAGCGTCACTTCTTTATCAAAGAAACCCAGAACCTTAATAGTTGATAATTTGCGAATACGCTCCGCCACATTGATATTAGTTAGGTTGAAGAGAACTACTAAAGCAAGGAGTATAGAAACACCAATCAATACTGCCATAACACAGTTAAGTGAGTTGACAATTGTCTTAATTTGTGATTTTTGACTTGTATTCTGAACAACGCCTGTTACATCATCAAGCTTCATAAATTGAATTGCTGTTTTCTCAATATTTTTATCTGAGTGATTCTTCAGTGTAAGAATATTAGCATTCTGATTAGCTTTCTCACCGAAAGCATTCTTATAAGTCGTTTCATTCATAAAGATGAAGTGTCCCATGTACATCTCAGAAATCCCAGCAACTTTGAGTTTAATGTCCTTGTCCTGACTATTTTGAACGGTTAAATAATCACCTACAGAAACACCGGCTAGCTCTGCCAACTTCTCAGAGATAATAATCCCTTTGTCTGTCAAATCTAGTTTCTGACCAGTTTTGCGATCATTGAGTTTGATGTAATTTTGAAGCATGCTACCTTGGCAACGGCCTTTGTTCTCTTTCAATTTAAAGAAATAGAAGCTGAAAATCTGATCTTTGCAACACAGAGTGGGGAGCTTTTGGTAACCCAAAAAGGAGAATTATATGAGCTGAATTTCCCAGTATATGCTATGCATCAAGTTCCAGTTACAAGCGATATGGAAGAAGCAATCGGTGTCCGTCCGCTTGAGGCTTAGCTTGGAAGAGACCTGGTCTGTATCCTCCCTCATGAAAATGATGTCATTGCTGCGACTCCAGATTTTAACAAAGTCAAATCTTTAGATGGTCTACTCTTAAATATCACTGCTAGAGGGGGAAAATACGATACTGTTACACGAAGTTTTGCTCCCAAAATAGCCATTGAGGAGGATCCAGTCTGTGGCTCTGGGCATTGTCATGTCATTCCTTTGTGGGCTAACAAGTTGAAAAAAAGAGAATTTAAGGCATATCAAGCTTCTGAGCGAAGTGGGCTCCTTAGTTGTCGTATAGAAGGAGATAGGATTTATCTTGCGGGGAAAGCTGCCCTCTATAGCCGTGGAGAAATTTATGTAACAGACTAGGGTTAGTCTTGTTAAAAATGGAAGTATTACCAATAACAATTAAAGTAATAATCCAAACAAAAGCTGTCTAGCTCAGCTAGGCATTTTCAGTTAACACATTTTTTCGCAGAATTTTCAGAAAAGACTTGACAATTTTGAAAATAAGCGTATGATATGAGTAAGAACTCAAAAATAGTACTTTTACTATATTAATCTATGTCGACTACGGTTGGTATTGTGAAAAGACTAAATAGTTCTAATAACTATTCTATAGAGCGTTACGTCCGAAAGTCATTCCTGACACGGCTCTTTAAAAACAAAAGGAGAAGATTATGA
>ERZ773083.1834-NODE-1834-length-13860-cov-7.504600_pt1 | contig 13860 bp, 10 predicted proteins | sample MGYA00511465_ERZ773083 | MGnify/ENA primary metagenome ERZ773083 (study PRJEB29015, sample SAMEA2738001) | human oral metagenome | biome: human oral; feature: human-associated habitat; material: dental | place: China | collected 2060 ... | reverse complement strand
TCGGCAAGATCACGAAGTACTTCGAGAACGTCGGGGACATCTCGGTACTGCTCTCGGTGGAGGGGAAGCATCACAAGGTAGAGGTAACGGCTCCCATCGTGCGCGGCGTCTTGCTGCGTGGTGAGGAGCGTTCGGAGGATATGTACAGCTCCATCGATCTCGTCATCGAGAAGCTGGAGCGCCAGATTCGCAAGCAGAAGACAAAACTCGAGCGCCGTTTCCGTCACGGCGGGTTCAAGGCAGAGGCGGTCGAGACATTCGTCCAGCCGACACCGGAGGAGGACGATGTCTTCCCGGTCGTCAAGACGAAGCGCTTTGCCCTGCAGCCGATGGATGTGCAGGAGGCGATCATGCAGATGAATCTGCTGAATCACCACTTCTTTGTCTTCCGCAACGCAGAGACCTCGGAGGTGAATGTTGTCTACAGCCGCAACGATGGAAAGTATGCCTTGATCGAGGTTGAGGAAGGTTAACTGACTTGCGGAAATTGGGGGACGGTTGCGCCGTACGGTGCGCGGCCGTCCTCTTTTTTTCCGTTTTCATACGTTTTGTGTTATGATAGGGGGCGATAAAACTCTCTATGGCATTGGGGGATGTATGCGTAAAATTTATATGATTCATCAGTGGGTAAGCCTCGTCTGTGCGCTCTTTCTGCTGCTGCTGACGCTGACGGGACTGCCGCTGCTCTTTCGCGGTGAAATCAACGCATGGAACACGGTGAATATGCCGCAGCACGGAGAGTCCATGCCGCTCCGTGCGATCTGGCAGGCACTGCCGGCGGGGACGGCGGCGGTGACCGCAGCATTTCCGGAAAAGGAGATCCTCGGTGTTACGCCCGATGGGTCGGACGGGACGCTTTACTTTCTCGTCAAGGATCGCAGCGGCAAGGCTGGGCGCTCCCACATGCGCATGGGCGGCGAGCAGATCATGTACGATGTACGCACGGGTACGGTCTTTGACCGCAAGGATCGCATCTACCGCTCCGAGGCGGTGCAGGAGTTCATGCATACGATGCACGTCCTCCATGTCCGCATGGGGATGGAGGAGGGCGGGCGTGACTTCCTCGCCGTGATGTGCGTCCTCTCCGTAATCTCCGTTGTGAGCGGTGTCTACCTCTACCTGCCGATGATGAAGAGCATGGCATTCGGTACGCGCAGGCGAAAGAGCAGCCGCCTCTTTTGGTCGGACTGGCATAAGATCACGTCCGTATTTGCGGGTACATGGGCAGTCGTCATGTGCGTGAGCGGTGTCTTTATCGTTCTATACTCCATCGGGATACGGGATTATCACCGCACGGCACATACGCTTGCGATGGAACATTTCGCCGCTGTGGAGCAGAGTGCGGCGACGATTCCGGCGGCAGAGGCGCTGGAACGGATCCAGGCGCATTTCCCGCAGAAAGACGTGATCTCCATGCGGCTTCCTGCGGGGGAGAATGGCTACTATATCTTTCAGGCAGCCGACCCCACTGTGCGCGCGACGGATTTCGCGCTGGGCGAGCAGGTCTATCTGCCGGCGGGCGGCGGGGAGCCGTTCTTCGTGCCCGTGCCCGCATGGCTGCAGGCGGCGCCGTTCTTCCTGAATATGCACATTCACAATCACGAGCTGACGGCGGAAAAGATCTTCTGGGCGCTGCTGATCCTCATGACAGCAGCGATGATCGTCACAGGGATTGTCCTCTGGCTGACGTGTTGGCGCAGCCGCATCTCGCAAGCCGCAGAGATCGCTGTGCAGAAACGAACCAATGCGGCATGGGAGGAACCGGCGCGCGTTGCGCTGCTGAGTTTAGTCATATTCATTGCACCGATGTACGGCCGCATGGGAGAGGGCATTGCCCTTGCACTGAGCGCGTATCTGATCGTTTATTTTGTGCGCGCAGTGCGCAGGTGAGAGGAGCAAGGGAAGGGGATGCAGTTGAGTTTCACGGGACTGACCTCGGCAGAGGCGGAGGAATCGCGCCGCATACATGGATCAAATGCCATTCCGGAGCCTGCGTGGATGACGTTCGGGCAGGCGTTCCGCGAGACATTCCGCGACCCGATGATCCGCATTCTGCTCGTGATGGTTGCGCTCATGATCGCCATGTACTTCGCCGGGCATGCGGAGATCTATGAACCGGTCGGAACGATTGTGACGGTCATCATCGTTGCGACGGTGACGGCGCGTACGAACGTCGCGAGTGATACGGAGTATCGGGCACTGCGTGCACGCACGGCAAAGGACACGGCGAAGGTCTGTCGCGACGGCGGGCTGCTTGTCCTGCCCGTGGATGAGATTGTCGTGGGCGATCATGTGATTTTGCAGGGCGGCAATAAAATTCCGGCGGACGGCATGCTCCTTGCGGGGGAACTGCGCGTGAACAACACGGCGCTGAATGGGGAAACGGAGGAATGCCCGAAGATCCCCGCAGACAGATGCTATGTATTTCCCGAGGAAATCACGGGCGATACCTTCGTCGACGACGCGACACTCTTTCGCGGGAGCGTCGTCTTTGACGGTGAGGGCGTGATGGAGGTGCGGCGCGTCGGCGTGCACACCATGATGGGCAGAATGGCGGCGGAGATGCAGGTGCGGGAGCCGGACTCTCCCTTGCAGGTGAAGCTCGCCAGGCTCGCCGATCAGATCTCTGCGTTCGGCTACATCTCGGGGCTGGTCATCGTCTCCCTCTACATGATGTTCTTTGCCCTGCGTGCGGGCGGACTTGAGGCGTACGTCATGCAGGGGTGGAGTCAAATTCTCGTGGACGCCATTCAGGCGGTCTCGCTTGCCATCCTCATCATCGTCTGTGCCGTGCCCGAGGGGCTGCCGCTGATGATCTCACTCGTCCTCATGCAGAATACGAGCCGCATGCTTGCGCGCGGCGTCCTCGTCCGGCGTGCTGTGGGCATCGAGACCGCCGGCTCGCTGAACATCCTCTTCAGTGACAAGACGGGGACGATCACGGGCGGGCGGCTTGAGATCGTGGACTTCTTCACGGCGGATGGCGCGGTGATTGTGCCGGAGGAGCACGCCGCCCTTCATGAAAAGCTGAAACTCGCAATCGGTATGAACTCCGCTGCCATGTATGACGAGCATGGCACTGTTGTCGGCGGCAATCCGACCGATCAGGCAGTCATGCGCTTTCTGGGCGTTGAAACGTACCGTACCATGCACGCAGATGAGCATGATCGTGCGGGGCAGCGGCAGACCTTCAACTCGACAAATAAGTTCAGTCAGGCAGAGCTGCCTGCGCGCGGCACCGTCGTCTACAAGGGTGCCCCCGAGGCGCTCCTCACACGTGCGCAGTATGCGCTCCGTGCGGATGGGACACTTACCTCATTCGATGCGGCAAAGCTGAACGCAAAAATAAACGAGTACGCCACGCGTGCAATGCGCGTGCTCGCGTTCGGGTACTCGGAGCAGCCCTTTCGGAAGAATGAGATCAATGCGGACGTCGTCCTGATCGGCTTTGCCGCGATTCGCGACGATGTGCGTCCCGAGGCGCGTGCGGCGATTACGGAGGTGCAGGCGGCGGGCGTGCAGGTCGTCATGGTGACGGGCGACCGCCGCGAGACCGCCGTTGCGATTGCACGCGACGCGGGACTCCTGCGCGCGGACGGCGATCTCGTCCTCACGAGCAGCGATCTCGCCCAGATGCGGGACGATGAGGTGCAGCGCGTACTGCCGCAGCTGCGCGTCATCGCGCGGGCACTTCCAACGGACAAGTCACGGATCGTGCGGCTCTCGCAGAAGATGAATCTCGTCGTCGGCATGACGGGGGACGGGGTCAACGACTCGCCTGCACTGCGCCGCGCTGATGTCGGGTTTGCGATGGGCAGCGGCACGGAGGCGGCACGCGATGCAGGGGATATCGTCATCCTCGACGATAATTTCCGCTCGATCAAGGATGCGATCCTCTACGGGCGTACGATCTACAACAATATTTTGAAATTCTGCCGCTTTCAGCTTGTCATCAATATCGCAGCGGTTGTTGTGAGTGCCGTCGCCCCGTTCTTCGGCATCATCGAACCGCTGCGCGTGACGCATCTTCTCTTTATCAACCTCATCATGGACAGCCTCGGCGCAATCATGCTCGGCAACGAGCCAGCACACGAGAGCTACATGCGCGAGAAGCCGCGCCGGCGCGACGCAAATCTCATTAGCCCCGCGATGTGCGTGCAGATCCTTTGCATGGGCGTGTGGCTCGTCCTCCTCAGCTTCTTCTTTCTCACAGACGCGCGTATTGCCGCCTGCTTTGACAGCAAGGCGGAGCACTATACGGCGTACTTCCTGCTCTTTGTCCTCGCCTCGCTGATGAATGGCTTCAATGTCCGTGCTGCAGGATTCGGCATCTTCCGCGGACTCGGTGAGAACATCGGCTTTGTCAAAGTATGGACGATGATCGTCCTCATCATGGCGGCAATCATCAATGCACCCTACATCCCCCATGAGGTAGGGCTGTGGATCGGCGGGATGTTTAGTACAACGCCGATTCATGCGGGCGGCTGGGTGCTCGTATTCCTCCTTGCCGCGACCATGATCCCTGCGGATCTGCTGAGAAAGGCTGTGTGGAAGGGGATTGTGCGGGCGAGAGGGTGAATCGCTCTGTGTGAGTCCCACGCGAACGCATCGTTGCGCAAGGGTTCGCACGCTTGTATGCTCAAATACCGGCGGACTTCTTAAACGCGCTTCGCTTGAACGGTTAAGGAAGCACTGATAAATTCAGCACCGCCATCTTGACGCATCTTTTTTGCCCGCACTGTGTCGGCAAATCCTCCACATAGCCCTTGCTATGCGTCCGGTTTGCCTCCTTGTTCGGACGAAAAAATCTACGCCAATCTGACGGACTTCATTTTATCAGCGATTCCTTAAAATCCGCAGGGGGCAGAACGTGCCCTTTGCTCCGTCTGCTCCACTAGGGTTTGCTACGGGACATTGCTCCGCGCAACGGTACATATAGTCCCTGCCAAGGAGGGAGACCGCATAAGCGGTGGTGGGGGCGCTTTGAGGAACATGAGTGGAGGGACTTGCTCCGCTCCATCCAAACAATGAAATTATGCAAAATCCGGCACATACTGCGCCCCAACTGCCTCTGCGCCCTGCACATAGACCCGCTCCATGCCAAGTTCGCGCGCTGCTGCAACGACGGACTCGTACTCGAACGTCGTGAGCCGCCGATGCAGCGGCGGGAACTCTGCGGCACGGTAGAGCGGCGTATACTGCCGCATGAGACTGAGCTGGATCGTATCGCCGAACATCTCCCACAGCCGGCGCACGAGCGCAATGCTCTCATGACGGTGCCCGGGCAGGACGAGATGGCGTACAAGTACGCCGCCGAGAAGCTGTCCGTCCGCGCCGAAACGCACGCCTCCCACCTGATGCACCATTGCCGTGAGTGCCGCCCATGCCGTCTCTGCATAGTCTGCGGCGGCAGAGTAAAGCCGTCCGCTCTCCTCCGTATTGTATTTCAGATCGGGCAGGTAGATGTCCACCGCACCCGCCAGCCGCGCAATATTTTCCTCCGTTTCATAGCCGCTCGTGTTCCAGACCACGGGGAGGTGCAGCCCCTGTGCACGTGAGCGTTCAAGTGCTGCAAGGATCTGCGGCGTATAGTGCGTCGGCGTCACAAGGTCGAGCGTCGCCGCGCCCTCCTGTTCGAGCGATACAAACCGTGCGGCAAGTTCCTCGATGCTCATCTCCACGCCATTTCCCGCGTGGCTGATTATATGGTTCTGACAGTAGACGCAGCGCAGCGTGCAGTGCGAAAAGAACACCGCACCCGCCCCTTGCGCACCGACAAGACACGGCTCCTCCCATCGGTGCAGCATCGTACGCGCAACGCGCACCGTGCGCCCCGCCCCGCAGAAGCCGTGCGCACCTGCATTCCGATTCACGCCGCAGCGGCGCGGACAGAGTGTGCAGTGATCGAGCAAATCCTTCATATCATTCCCCCTTACATTATGTCAGCGATATCGCCACAAGCGCCCCTTCCACCGCTTACGCGGTCCCCCTCCCCCGTGTCGCACGGGGGAGGCTAGAAGTATGGAATCTTAGCTTCCCCCGTCAGAGCGGGGGAAGTGGCGAGCACAGCGAGCCGATAGGGGCGTTCGTGCAACAGCCCCTTTTCGTCTGCAATGTATGGGAATCACCGATACGTCCCGAGGTATTCCGTCCAGATCTCCTCCGGGACGAGGCGGCCGCCCGTCGCCCATGCGATCTGGGTGGCGTTCGCGAGGCGCTGCTCCGTGAGTCCGTGTGCCGCGCAGTAGGCGCGTCCTGCAGGGAAGCGCAAGAGCCCCAAGGGGCCGGCGAACGCGGCGCAGCTCGACGGCTCGATGCGGATCCCCTCACTCTGATCGAGGGCGCGGAGGTAGTCGTAGAGATGCGCTTCGGAGACGGTGAAGTCGCCCGCCGCATGATTCGTCATGATGCGCGTGACGAGGCTGGACGGGCTGGCACAGGCGAGTCCGTCCGCGTCCGTCCTGCCCGCGATCCCGTAGTCATGAACGTTCGCACGCTCAAATTCCTGCGTCGCGATGCCGAGGAGGACGGAGGGGCACTGTGCCGGCTCGACGAAGAAGCAGTGCACATCGTCATGGTAGAGGCGGCGCAGCCCGTAGGAAACACCGCCCGGCGCACCGCCAACCCCGGCGGGGATGTAGACGAGGAGCGGATGCTCCGGATCGACGGTGATGCCCTGCGCCGTGAGCTGCTCCTTGAGACGCTCGGCGGCGACGGCATAGCCGAGGAAGAGGTCGACGGACTTCTCATCGTCGACGAAATGACTCATGGGATCGGCGTCCGAGGTGCGCCGCCCCTCGGCGACGGCACGCGAGTAGTCGTCCGCATACTCGATGACCTCGACGCCGTGACTGCGCAGGAGGTTCTTCTTCCACTGCTTTGCGTCCGCCGACATGTGCACGCGCACGCGGAAGCCGATGGCGGCGCTCATGATGCCGATGGACATGCCGAGGTTGCCGGTCGAGCCGACCTGCATCGTGTACTGCGCAAAGAAGTCCCGCAGATCGGCAAGCTTTGCATAGTCATCTGTACGCGTCAGCCGCCCCGCCGACAGCGCCAGCTCCTCCGCGTGCTTCAGCACCTCGTAGATGCCGCCGCGCGCCTTGACGGAGCCGGCGATGGCGAGGTGACTGTCCATCTTGAGCAGGAGCCGGCCGGGGATCTCGGCATCGTACATCTCGGCAAGGTGCCGCTGCATCTGCGGGATGGCGCGCAGGGGCGACTCGATGAGTCCCTCCGTCTCTGCGGTCTCGGGGAAGGCGCGGCGGATGAACGGGGCAAAACGCCGAAGGCGTGCGGCGGCATCCGCGATGTCCGCATCGGAAATGACGAGCTGTGAGAGCCCGTCCACCGTGTCAAACGGCAGAAGGCGCGGGTTGATCCACAGTGTTTCCTCTGTGTCCAAAACGGCGCGGAGCGAGGGATCGGCGGCAAGCAGTGTATCTCTGTGCATGGAAATCTCCTCTCATCACACCTGCACGACGGAGACGGAGCCGTCGCTGCTGACGGCGCGGCACACATCGGTATAGACTTCGACAAATTCGTAGCCGCCGCGCGCAGCGAGGGAACGGGCGCGCTCCATGCCATTGGGCAGCGCCTGCCCGCGCTTGTAGTGCTCGATGATGTTCGCGGCAATCGTGAGGGTGTGCACCTCGTACGGGTCGCCGAGGTAGCATTTGGACACAATGCCGATCAGCACGCCCGCGAGGTCGGCGATCTCGGGGAACGCGGCGCGAATGGCGTCGATGATCGCCGCACGCTCCGCCGCATTCATCGTGTGTCCGCCCGCGTCGAGCTTGTGAATTGCCTCGATATACGCTTTCGAGCGCGGCTGCTTGAGGCGGCGGTTCAGCTGCATGGCAGTATCGGTATTCGTCCGGGTCTTCGCGGGGGCGGCAGTCAGGCTCAGCTTGCTTTCCTGTGACGTTTCCGCCCTGTTCCGGTTCAAAAGTGGTCTTGGCATACGGTCACCTATCCTTTTACCACAGTGCATCCCCCACGCGAACGCTTAGTTACGCAAGTGATCGCGTGCTCGTTCGCCTAAATACCGGCGCACTTCTTAAACGCGCTGCGCTTGAACGAAAGAAGTACGCCGGGGGCGAGTCGCCCGCTTTACTCACTTGCTCCACTAGGGTTCGCTTTGGGGAATTGCACTGTACTCATCATCACAAGAGCAAATCTCACACCAGCACCTTGCGCGTGCGCGTCTCGGTGGATTTCCTCAGCGCGGTCTCACTGCCGATGGGTCTGCCGCTCGCGGGCACGGCACGCTCCCGCCCCCAGTCGCGGATGGCGGCGATCTTCTCGGGTGCCGTCTCCGAGAGTGGGACGACGTTGCCGAACGCGGTGCGCAGGTTCTCCTCATGCAGCGTGAAGTCGGGATTTGCAATGACGCGGTAGGCGAGGTCGCGGACGGTGGACTCCAGATCCGCGCCCGTAAAGCCGTCCGTCATGGCGACAAGGGTATCGGCGAACGCGCCCGCAAAGTCCAGCTCCAGATACTTCCGCATATAGAGGCGCAGGATGTCATAGCGCTCATCGGCGGTCGGCAGATCGACAAAGAACAGCTCGTCGAACCGTCCGCGCCGCAGCAGCTCCGACGGGAGCATGGAGACATCGTTTGCCGTCGCCACGACAAAGACTTGCTTGCGGCACTCCTGCAGCCAGAAGAGGAACTGCCCGACCATGCGCGTGGAGACGCCGCCGTCGTTGGAGCTGCCCGCACCCGAGAGCCCCTTTTCGATCTCGTCGATCCAGAGGATGCACGGCGCGACATTCTCCGCCGTCATGAGCGCGTCGCGCAGCTGCTGCTCCGTCTGTCCGACATAGCTGCCCTGCACCGTCGCAAAGTCGAGGCGGTAGAGCGGCAGCTTCCAGTTTGCCGAGATCGCCTTCGCGGAGAGCGATTTGCCGCAGCCAGGCACGCCGACCAGGAGGATGCCGCGCGGCGATTTCAGACCCTTCTCCTTGAGCAGGCTGCGCTTCTCGGCGGTGAAGAGGAGGCGCTTCTCGTCGAGCCAGCCGCGCAGCCCCGCAAGCCCCCCAACGTCCTGCACACTCTCGTCGACCGTGATCTTTTCCAGCCCCGAGATATCGGAGAAGAGGCGATCCTTCGCCGTGCGCACCTCGTCCATATCCTCCTTGCGGATGGATTTCTTCGCGATCAGCGCCGCCATGACATTCTCCGCCTCAATGGCGGTGACACCGCTGAGGATGGACGCCGCCTCGCGGATGTCCGTATCGTCCCATGCAATCGAAATTTCCGCGCGGTAGTCGTCGATGTAGCCGCGCACAATCGTCTCCATCTCGTCCTCGTCGGGCAGCGGCAGCTGCAGCATCAGCCCAAGCCGCTGCAGACGGTTCCAGACGGCGGCAGTGGTGAGCACAATGATCTGCCCGCCCGTCTCGTTCGCGAGCGTCACGAGGTCGAGCAGCTGACGCGCATCGTTTGTGTCGGTTCCAATGTCGGGGATCTCCGTGAGGACGAGAGTGACATTCGCGCGGTGCTTCATCTGCTCGCCGATGAAGTCAATCGCCCCGTAGACGGACTTGTCGTCGCTGAGCACCTTGTCCGTCGCGAGATCGTAGACCCCCTTGGAGAGCGTGTGGATGAAAAAGGGGAGCGACAGCTCCGCCGCAACCTCCTTCAGCAGATCGAGGGCGCGGGCGCGCTCCACCGTATGCAGCGTGATAAATGGGATCCGCGCGATGCCGTAGCGTGCGAGGAGTTCTTTGCACTCATTTCGTGCGGTCATAGATGTTCCTCCATTTCCAGTGCATTCACTTGGTGCCCCCGCACGAGTGCGCGCATCCTGCCCGTACGGTCACTCTGCGCCGACCGGTCGAGACTCTCCTGCATACGGTCAGCGGCAAACTGCACGAGCGCGGTGAACTGCGTGCGCTGCTCCTCGGGCAGAGCGGGGAGGGCGGCGGCAGTATGCAGAAAGACAAGGCTGCGGCGCAGGGCAAGGAGCGCCCCGATCATCGCACGCTCATCCGCCGCACGCTTCATGTCCCGATCAAAAACGTCGGAGGCGCGGTTCATGCGTGCGTTCAGCGCATCGGAGAACCGCTGTGCGAACCGCTCGGCGACGCCGGACTGCCAGACCAGCGTACCCGTGCGCATGGCGTGCAGCACATCCTCATCCGCCGATCCCTCCGCGAATGTCTTGAGCAGCGCCGTCCACTGCGCATACGTCTTCGGCGGGGCGATCATGCGCGGCTCCTCCGCACGGGCGCCATGGGCGGCTCAAGGTTCCACGCGGGGAGCCCTGCGGCAAGTACCTCGGAGGTATGACCACAGCTGTGCAGCTCCTCATCGGAGGGCAGCGCTGCGGGGCGGATGGGGGCAAACGCTGTGCTGTGCCGCGCGGCAGACGTATGCGACGCCCCGTCGCTGCGGGGAGCAGCCCCCTTTTCAATCGTCGCAAATGGATTTTTCTCACTCATCGCATTACTCCTGTACTCGTATCCTGCGGTCACTGTCCATATTGATGCGGAACTGATCGGCATGCAGCTCCGTGAGGAAATCAATGGTCTGCTGACTCTGCCCGTCGAGATATTCGTACTCCATACGCCAGTCCACAACCTCGGCGAGGATGCCGCGCAGGATCGCGGCGCCCGACTCGCCCTGCTCCGCATAGTTTTTCAGCAGCTCCTCACGCCGCAGCGCGAGAACGGCATTTGCATTCCGGTAGTTGAAATAGATGAGCCCACCGATGATCGCACCGATCACGAGACCGATGGGACCGCCAAGCACAAGCCCGAACAGCAGCGGCAAAATCCCCGCCCACTGGCAGATCTTCTGCCCCGTCGTCAGCTGCAGCTGTGCCAGTGCCCGATCGCGCTCAAAGTCGTTCCACGCGGCAAAGCGCGTGAGGAGCGCCTCCTCGTTCTCGCCGTCCGCCGTCTCCCCCTCGAACGCACCGATCTTGAACGGGATGATATGCGGAACGGCGGCGCGGTTCTGTGCCGTATGGTCGCGGTACGCCGACAGGATCCAGTCCTTCGAGATCGCGAGCGCCATTTTCTGCGTGGTGACACTCGCGCGCGTCTCCTGCGGATTCATCGCCGCATCCGTCAGCAGCTGCATAAAGTCACGCCGCTCCTCAAACGCCTTTTCCTTCAGCTTCATCTCGCGCTTGGCACGCGCCTCATCGCCGCCCGCATCGACCACCAGCTGCTCAAGAGCGGCGGCGGCACGAATGGGCTGCTCCGCCGCATCAAAGTCCGTGACGAGGCTCGTGAGCGTATCGTCCAGCCCCTGCACAAGGGTGCGCAGCGGTGGCTTCTGCTCAAAAATCTGCTTCAGGTGCTGGTAGAACTTTGCGTGCAGAGCCGCACCGCCGAGCACGCGCTGCAGATCAGCGGCAATCGGGCTGTGCTTCGCGAGATAGGGATAGGTGTCCTCTGCGGGCGCGTCGTCCTGCATGACGGCGAGCGCCTTCTGCCAGCGCTGTTCCTGCTCCTCGATGAAGCCCGGCTGCTCCGCGAGGCGAAGCATCCACGCATCGATCTGCCGCGCGATCAGCCCCTCGGTATCGCGTCCCAGAAGACCGCTCGCGTACGCATCGACAATGAGGATCGCCTTGCGATCCAGCGCCGTCTCATCCTGCCGCATGAGGTAGTGCTGTGCCCAGCGCAGGGCGGAGGAGGTACGTCCCGCGCGGCGGCAGACGAGCGCAAAAAAGAGCGCCGTCTTCTCCTCATCACGCCGGAGCGCCTCCGCGAGCGCGCGCCGGGCGATATCCTCATGGTCGCTGATCCATGCGGAAAGGGCAACCAGCGCGGGCGCAAGCCAGTACTCCGGCGCGCGCAGCATCAGTTCCTCGCTCGCCGCGCGGATCGTCTCCTGCCGCACGAGGGCAAGATCGTTTGCCTGCAGGATTCCCTTCGTCGTGCGGCGGATGACGGCATAGTGCCCGTACTTTTGCTCCAGCTCCTGCCGCAGCTTTACGAGGCGTGTCTCAGCGAGCTGCGCGCGGGAGGCAAGGCGGTGCGACTCCACAAAGGCATGGAAATCCTCCGTTAGCTCCTCCAGATCTCCGCGCAGATCCTCGACATTCCTGCCGACGGCAACGACATTGGAGTTCGTGGTGTCGATATACTCCCCCAGTTCCCGCAGACGGCTCGCAATGTGCGAGAGATCCGCCTGCGCAATGACACGGTTGCTCATACATTCCCCTCTTTCTCTCCAACAGATGACATACAGATTATAGCATATTTTTAGAATTCGTGAAGCAGGACATAACCCCCCCGTCACGAATGTATATATATGGGATATATGGATAAAGGGAATTAAGGGAATTACGGATCTTTTGCCAACGGGGAGGCAGATGTTTTTCTATGCTTTTTGATCGAACACGCATGACTGGTGATACCATCAGTCAGATCGCCACGCCGCACGGGATGGGCGGCATCGGCATCATACGCATGAGCGGAGCGGACGCGCTCCCCATCGCACAGCACATTTTTCATCCTGCAAAGGGCGGCGCACTGGGGGAAGTCGCGCCCTATACGGCGCGCTTTGGACAGGTGCGCGCAGCGGACGGCGCGATCCTCGACGAGGTGATCCTCCTCTATATGCGCGCACCGCATTCCTATACGGGCGAGGATGTCGTGGAGCTGCAGTGCCACGGCGGCACCGTCGTACTGCGCGAGGTGCTCCAGCGCACATGGGAGGCGGGAGCGCAGCCGGCAGAGCCGGGGGAGTTCACAAAGCGCGCCTTTTTGAACGGGCGGCTCGACCTTGCGCGCGCCGAGGGCGTGATGGAGCTGATCGCGGCGAAGAGCACACGCGCCGCACGCGCCGCACGCGAGCGTATGTCGGGCGCCCTCTCGTCGGAGATCACCCTGCTGCGCGCGCGTCTGCTCGGAGCGATTGCGCGCATCGAGGCGGGGATTGACTTCCCCGAGGACGACATCCCCGCGCCGGAGACCGCCGCCCTACAGGAGGATATCACCGCCGCCCTCGCCGGCGTTCACCGGCTCCTTGCGGGGGCGGCGGCAGGACGCATTCTGCGCGAAGGGGTAAAGACCGTCATCGTCGGTCGCCCGAACGTGGGCAAGTCGAGCCTACTCAACGCACTGCTCGGCACGGAGCGCGCCATTGTCACCGATGTTCCCGGCACGACACGCGACGTGATCGAGGAGGAGATCAGCATCGACGGGATCCCGCTGCGCCTCCTCGATACAGCGGGACTGCGTGCGGCGGAGGATGCGGTCGAGCGGCTCGGCGTCGAGCGCACAGAGCAGCACCTGGCAGATGCCGAACTGGTACTCGCCGTCTTTGACAGCTCCACGCATCTGACGGCGGAGGATCAGGAGCTGCTCGCACGCCTCCGCACAATGCGTGCGGACATCATCATCCTCTGCAACAAGGAGGACTGCGCCTCCGTCCTGCGCGTGGCGGATTTCGACGGGATCAACGCCCCCGTCCTCATGATCTCCGCGCACGCCGGCACGGGACTCGATGCACTGCGCGAGACGATTGCCGCACGCGTGCAGCAGATGGAGGGCGGACTCGACGATGGCGCACTGCCGAACAAGGAGCGCGAGACCCGCGCACTGGAGCGCGCTGCAAAGCATCTCGACGAGGCGGCGACCGCCCTCGCACAGGGGCTTGGCACCGACTTCGTCTCCATCGACCTGCGCAGCGCGTACGAGATCCTCGGCGAGATCCTCGGAGAGACCGTGGACACCGACCTCATCGACCGCATCTTCAGCGAGTTCTGTATTGGAAAATAATGCAGACAGTAGGTAAAAAAGGGGTCTATGGCAAGTGTTACGGATGCGCGATGCGTACTCCACGCAGAACCCTCGTTACGCAAGCGGTCGTGTGCTCGTCCGCCTAAATACCTG
>ERZ773083.1830-NODE-1830-length-13868-cov-3.163542_pt1 | contig 13868 bp, 13 predicted proteins | sample MGYA00511465_ERZ773083 | MGnify/ENA primary metagenome ERZ773083 (study PRJEB29015, sample SAMEA2738001) | human oral metagenome | biome: human oral; feature: human-associated habitat; material: dental | place: China | collected 2060 ... | reverse complement strand
ATCGGATCTGACCAGGTAGTGGAAATCCCGCTGCAGGACGAGTCTGCAGGAACATTAAAGATGTTTGCGCTATATCCCGAACTGCATGAAGTGCTTCAGAAGGGTGGCGTATATTTCATTGATGAATTGAATGCAAGACTTCATCCACTACTGGTAAGAAACTTTATTCTGACATTTCTCAATCCGGAAGTAAATGTGAATTATGCTCAGCTTGTGTTTACAACACATGATACATGGCAGCTTTCAAATCGGCTGCTTCGCCGAGACGAGATATGGTTCACTGAAAAGGATGATCAGGGGGTTTCAACTTTATATTCATTAGCAGATTTTGTAGATGAAGACGGGGTGAAAATTCGAAAGGATGAGAGCTACGAGAAAAATTATCTATTAGGGAAATATGGAGCAATCCCAATCTTGAAAAGTATGGACTTGATTCAGGAGAGATGATGCATGGCACGTAAAGACAGAACAGGAAATCGAAAAACAAGAGAGCAGAGAGCGGTTAGACGTATTCCGGAAATGGGATACTACCTGATTGTAACTGATACGAAAGCTACAGAGAGATGCTATTTTACAGGTCTTCGTGATAGTCTTCCTGAAAACATTCAGAAGAAACTTGTTATCAAAGTTGTTGAGACAAAGACACAAAATTTGATTCAAAAATGTCTGGATTTGACAGCTTACGAGGCGCAGTATCACATTTCTTGGATTGTCTTTGATCGTGACCAGGTGGCGAATTTTGATACGATTATCAACGAAGCAAAGCGTGCAGGAATACGTGTAGGATGGTCAAATCCATGCTTTTGAGATATGGATGCACACTTATTTTGGAAATATGCCAGCCATACAAAAGTCATGGACCTGTTGTGATTGTTTTGCAAAAATTTATAAGAAGCGAACCGGACAGAAGTACTCCAAGGCGGATAACGATATATATCGTCGGCTTACTGAAAATGGGGATGAGGAGAAGGCGTTACTTATAGCAAAGAAAAAATTTGATCAGTTTCGTAAGGATGGGTATGGGCGTCCGTCGAAGATGTGTCCCTGTACGACGGTGTATGAACTTGTAGGAGAAATCAGAAACAAAGAAAAATAAGGATGACTAAGTTTGGATAAAAGTTAAAGTGATGGCTTGATCTGGTGGTGAAGGAATATAAAGAGATGGCGAGGAAGGCACTGGAATAATGATGCCGGAGGTATGGCAGTGGTTTTGTGGACAATTCAGCCGATAGAAGTATATGAACTCATACAGGAGAGGGGGGTATATCACTGTAATTTTACAAAGTCCGTGCTGAATGATTGCCAGGAGCAATATGACTGGTTGGCACAGGAGATGAAAAGGCGGATCGGAAATCCGCCGGAAGGCGTTTCCTATCCTGTCTGGGCTTGGTATATGTGGGAGGGAGAGCGTAAGAAACCTGATCTTCGCAGGGAACGATGGGGAAACGGCTGGAAAGGCGAACGGTTTGCCTGTATGGAGATTGATATACCAGAATCAGAGGTTATTCTGTCGGATTTCGATTCCTGGAGTATCATTTTGCTGCATGGACTGTTGTCAGATTCTGAGGAGGAAGACAATAGGCTTGAACAGGAATATGAAAACCTGTCGGAGGAGTCCAGCCAGGAATACCGTGAAGGGAACTGGGAGCGGGCATTTGAGTTGTCCTATGTTGATAATGATTGGGTGCACAGAGGCGATTCAATCCAGGCCACATTCTGGGAATTGAGAAAAGAACATATCCGAAAAGTCAGATTTTTCACATCGGCGACGCCGAAACCAGACTATCTGGATGAAAACGGGGGAACTTGAAATGAAGGATGAAACCATATCAATCAGGCTCTTGGGGAGAAAGACGATGCGGAAGCTTTCTCTACAGCAAGGAAGGTCATTGAGGAATATCCGAACAGTTACTCTTTCATACACATGACGTTCAAAACATCGGAACCGGACTTTTATCAAAAGGCAAGAGAAAATAGCATACGTTTTATGACGGATGCTTCATACGACTATATGCGAGGGAATGACTTCTGGGAAGTCTCAAAATGTATTTTGCTTCAGGAAATCTAATATTATACGTTCATTCCCCGGGACATCTATCTTTTTGTTTCCATTTTTGGAAAGCAGATAGGCAGTGTTGCAGGTCTGAAACATAAGTTCAATATCGTGAGTTATGAGCATGACAGGGGTGCTCTTGATTTTTTCTTTGATAGCGTTTGCGACAAGCGTTATCCTGCGATAATCCAGTCCGGCCGTGGGCTCGTCCAAAATAACAAATTCAGAATCTTTAAGCAGAGCGATAAGAAGAGCCAATCTCTGTTTTTCGCCGCCTGATAAGTCATGGGGGTTCAAGAGTCTTTTATCCCATAGTTCCATTTCAATCAGATATTTTTTGGCCTCTGCCAAATACCTTTGATCTCTGCTTTTATCCCTCGGAATTAATTCCTTTTCAACCGTTTCGCAAAAAAACATGTTGCTGCAATTTTGCAGGCTGATTGCCACATGAGATAACCTGCTTCTAGCAGATTGTCCATAGGATGTATTCCCCTTTCGCATTGGAATCAGCCCTGTCAGCTCTTTTGCAAGACTTGTCTTACCGATCCCGTTTTCACCGATTAACGCCATGCATTCCCCCTGGTTTAAGGTGAAATTAACAGGCTCCCTCAAACAGTATTCGTGATTAGAGACAGAAACGTCTTCAACGTGTATCATCGGATCATTATTGGGGGCCTCCATCGTCGCTTTTAAATCCTGTTGATGAAAAGAACGCAGATTATTTTCTCGTTCAACATCAGCTGTCAGCTCTTCAGCTGTAAAAATCGCCCGGAGCTTGCCGTCCTTCAAAAGGATCAGGCGGTCCAACAGCCGGCTCAAATAGGACAATCTATGTTCTGCGATAATTACAGTTTTACCTTGCTCTTTCAAATGCCTTAAGATTTTTTCGAGGTCATTTGTTGCTTTATAGTCAAGATTTGCCGAGGGCTCATCGAAAACAATAATCTCACTGTCAAATACAAGGGTTGAAGCAATCGCTACTTTTTGCTTTTGCCCTCCGGAGAGCTCCCTCACATTTTTGTTTTTTAAATCGGTAATATTGAGCTCCTGTAAGGCATCTCGCACCCTTTCGCGTAGCAGCGGGCGCGCCATTCCCATATTCTCGCCAATAAGGGCCACTTCATTTTCCACTTCCTTCGAAAAAAATTGATCGTTGGGATTTTGAAAGACATTGCCGACATATTTCGCGATTTCTCCTTTCTTATAGTCAGAAAGCGACCTATCCAATATCTTTATTGTTCCGCTGACCTCTCCGTCGTACAGGTTTGGAATCAGGCCGTTTAACAATCGCAGCAAGCTGGTTTTCCCACAGCCGGACAGGCCAGTAATAACGATGAATTCTCCTTTTTCTACAGAAAAATGGATATCCTGTAAAATCGTCTCTTCGCCGTATGAAAATTTCTCGATATCAACTTTTATACTTTTTGCCATATCGTAATCCCCAAAAACACAAATCCGACGAAGATAATGCCATAGTCCATCCAGCCGAAAGAAAGATCTTCATAAGAGGTTTTTTTACAATCATATTCAATTCCCTTTGTAATCAGAGCGCAGGATAGAAGCTCCCCTGTTTCAAAGGCCTTGTAAATCAGGGGAACCAAATAAATTTCCACACTGTGAATGGGTCTTAAAAGATGTAAGCCCATGTTTCTGACCTTTAAGCCCTCCTTTATTTCTGATAAATAGGCTCGGTATTCCGGGATAAAACGGAAAAAAACAGCCACCCCAATGCATAATGAATACGGCAGATGAAGGCGCCTTAAGGAATATATGATTGTCGATGTGCGAAAGCCGGATAGGATAGCCGCTAAAATCCATAGAGGGAATAGCTTAAGAATAATAAGGCCCATGGTATAGATCGATCCGATCCATCCTGAAATCGCGGGTTGGCCTGAAATGAGTAAAATCAGTCCGAAGAGAGCAATATAAAATAAGAACAGGGAGATTGCTTTTTTCCTTTTCAAGAGAATGAGCAATCCAAAACTGAAAATCAGCATCATCCAATATACAGGCATTGTGCTGAAGAACACAATGCCTGTATAAATCATCATGAGAATGCCGATTGAAAGTGGTTTGATGCCTGGGTTTTCTTTGGTGTGATCTGTAAAGCTCAAGACAGAATTCCTTCTTTTTTGATATCCCGGTTAAAAAATTTATTGTAAATATATTTGCCGAGCAGTGTTCCCAAAACAGCCGCAATGATTTCCACAGCCAATATGATTGCCATATTCTTTGCGTTGAAGAAGGTATCCTTTACCATCTGGGCCTTTTCCGCCGTAAATAAATTCGGGAAGGTTTTTGCCAATCCCTCTACGCCTAAGAAGAGAATAAAGAAAAAACCGTGAAGAGCGTAAATCACCTGAGAGATTACATAGGAGAGACTGATCCTGCCATCGCTTGTATAGTTGTTCCTGCTGCCGATGCATAATTCTCCAAAAAGGCCGGCTGCAGCCATAATTGGAAGCATGGGAATGAATCCCATAATGGAATAGATAATCCCCGCTAACAGATAGTAAATAAAAATCGTTCCTCTTCTGGGAATTTTATGGCACATGACAAAATAGACGGGAGCGCATAACAAGCTTCCGATGGAGACATGTACAAAAACGCCATATGTTCCAAAAGCCTGTGTGATCACTCCTGAGATCATACTAATTACAAAACCCACAACTCCAAGTAAGCTGACAATAATAACGTCTTTTAATTTCATTTGTCTTTCCTCCCTTGAGATTCATTTAAATAGAGTAAAATCATATTTTTTACGATAGCTCTGTTCTTTTGAAAGGCTTCTTTTCCCCCTAAAGGTCCAAACGAGGTGTAGCCCATCAACAAGGAGTGCGTGAAGAATATTAAAAACGGATCCTCGAATACATCATTCGGGATGCCGCTGTCTTTAAAGGCCCGATGCAGTATGTCAATATACTTAATGTTGAGTTTTTTGTATATTTCCAACAGCTTTTGATCTCTTGCGATTCCCTCCAGAAGGATGGTGAATAAATCTTTGTACTCGTTGTCGTCAAAAATTTTATCCAGCATATAGGCCACAAAGGTCTCTAAAGTATGCTTTCCTCCTGTCTTTAAAAGGCTTCTCTCCTCGCCATAGTCAAGCCCCCGGGACATGATGTCATAAAAAATCTCATATATATTTTTATAATAGTGATAAACCCCTCCGACCGACATGCCTGAGCACAGAATGACATCATCCATTGTTGTATTGAAAAAACCCTTTTTCAAAAAAATTTCTTTTGCCGCGTTTTGAATTTGTTTTTCCCTCGCGTCTTTTGATAGTCTTTTCCCAGACAAATTTTCCTCCTCTTTTATCGAAGATATCCTCGACAATGATATTAGTACCACCTAACATCATTGTCAACAGATAATTTCAGACGACAAGCCGACAGAAAAGCTGCGAAAGCAATACCTCTTTTTATCCCAACTTCGGTCCATGTCCATGCTACAATGCGGGCGAAAGACCGCGAGCCAATCGAATTTTTGGAGGACCAGAGATAGCTGCGCTCTTGTACCTTGGAGCCGGGATCGGCACAGGCATTTTGTCTCTGTTTCACAGGAAAGAGCGAAAGAGCACCCTTCTTTTGACAAAGCAGGATCTCCTCGAAAAGCACCTATGGAATCATAGTGCTCAAGGGTATTTTCTCCAGACTGGGATCGCTTGTGATTGCCATCATCCAGGGGAAAGCCATACCCGGATTTGCCTGTATCGCCGCCGCCTTGAAGATGATAAAAGCGAAAAGGCCGATGACATGTTCTTGGAATATATTTCGGCAAAAAATGGAAAAAGTGCCAGGATATATTGATTGAGGATGTATTCCACTTTATAATAGATCTCAGCGTAAAATCTGTCGAAGTATTTACTGACAGGAGGTGAGATCAATGCCCTGGTATGACAAGACAACGCAAAATATGGAGCCGAAAGTGAAGTATAGTCGACAGCAACTAGTCTCTATGCTCAGGGAAGCTAAGCCGTCGTTAAATAACGGTTCTTATCAGTGGGCGGTTGGCGGCATGTTGAAATCTGGCGGAATCACCCGAACGGGCTTTGGCGAATATATGGTTAAGGAAGGGGATGTGTTACCGGAATATCAGCCTGTCTATTCGGATCTTTCGAATGAGCTTCTGAATAAAGTGACTGTGAAGTTCCCATATATAAAATTTACGATTTTTGAAACAGTTCTTTTAAATGAGTTCCTAAATCATTTGGTCGCCCAGAATACAATATTTATTCAGCTTGAAAAGGATACAAGTGTCTTTGTGTTTCGGTTTCTGCAGGAAGCCGGATACATGAATGTCATGTATAAGCCTTCAAAGAAAGATTTTAATCTGTATTGGGCTTCAAATTGCATCATTGTAACAGACATGGTATCAGAGGCACCGCGGTCTGCGAATCACCCTCATATCATCACGATGGAAAAAATGCTGGTAGATATATACTGCGATAAGTTGATTCGCAGTACATACAGTGTGGCAGAATATGCGTCTGTTGTGGAACAGGCAATGAAGACCTATAGAGTCGAAAGACCAAAGATACTCCGTTACGCAAGAAGAAGGAACAGGGCTGCGGAGATTAAACAGATTATGGCGGAGCTTGAATGAGAGGGGGAATGAAAAATGCTCTCGCGAGAAAATTATACAGAGTTACATATCAATGACCTCCACGCTGAAACTGGCGCCGATCCATCAATTTTGGAACGGACAATATTTGCATTTGGTCTTCTGGAGGCGATTCGGACAGTTAATCTGCCTTTTGTTTTTAAGGGAGGCACAGCTCTTCTTATTCTTTTAGATGAGCCTCGGAGATTAAGCACAGATATTGATATCATCGTTGAACCTGGCACAGATATAGATAACTATATTGCGAAAGCAGCTAAGATATTTCCTTTCCTGAGTGTGGAGGAGCATGTCCGAAAGGGAAGCAATAACATTGAGAAACGTCATTTTCGTTTTCTGTTTCAATCACCACGGACAGGTAAGGAGATCAATATTCTGCTGGATGTGCTGTTTGAGCATAATCCTTACAAGAGGACGATAGAAAGACCAATTCGTAACCACTTGCTGTTAAGTGAGGGAAGGGACATGATTGTAACGGTGCCAGACAAAAACGGTATCCTTGGCGATAAGTTGACGGCATTTGCACCACACACGATAGGAATACCTTTTGGGAAAGATAAGGAACTTGAGATCATCAAGCAGATGTTTGATTGTTGGACACTCAGCAGAGAAATGGATGACTTCCAAACGGTCGCCGATGTGTATCGCCATGTCGCGCAGGTCGAAATGGGATACCGCAGCTTGAGTAGCTCTGTTGAGGAGGTTTTGCTGGACACGATTGATAGCTGTCTATGCATTATGGGGCGTGGTGGAATTCGATCGGATGATTATCAGGGTTTCATTGACGGCATCAACTCTATACAAGGGCATATTTTCCGGGGAAGGATCAATGGAGAAAATGCAGGGATGATGGCCTGTGAGGTGATGTATCTGGCAGCATGCATTCTGACAGGACAAGAAGAATACACAAGGGTTACTGATCCGGGACAATACAGTCAGGACAGGCTGACAATGAAAGGGGCTAAAAAGATTGGGTATATCCGCAATGTAGATCCATTGGCATATGCTTATCTGGTAAAATCATTCCAGCTGCTTCAGCCAGCGGGATATTTCACGGAGAGTGTAAATACTGACGGAACGAGGTAAAACAAGAGGGGCAATAAGGAGGAACTCACCTGCGATAAATCTGGGTTTTGTGGGTATGCTAAATCTGGTCCGGTTTTGGCGACAGAGGACAGATATCCGGGATTCCTGTATAATGAAAAGGGAAGGGAAGTTCGGGCAAACAGATCCGCCTATAACAAAGAGATTCAGGGGCGATGGATCGCTTATCTGGAGAAAAGGACGATGCCCGTGGTTAGAGAATGGTGCACAGGGCGTACAGTAGCCTGATGAAAAATAGCCTGAAAAAATAGTCTGATGAAAAACAGCCTGAGGAAAGAGGAACGCATATGTATAAGGAAGAATTTGCGGCGATGGCCAATGCTGCGAAAGTTAAGCTGAGTTTATTAAAGAAGAATCCTCTGGGTTACTTTCTCTTGTCCATGCTGGCAGGCGCTTATATCGGCTTTGGAATCCTGCTCATCTTTACCATCGGAGGCCTTTTAAACGGGAACCCGGCCACAAAGCTTGTGATGGGGCTTTCCTTCGGAGTTGCCTTGAGTCTGGTAGTGATAGCGGGCGGAGAGCTCTTTACCGGGAATACCATGGTGATGTCCTCGGGCGTGATGGAAGGTAAGGTCAGTCTGGCGGATACCATCAAGCTCTGGGTCGTATGCTGGCTTGGCAATCTGGCGGGATCGATGCTCTTGGCTCTGCTCTTTTTCGCCAGCGGCCTGCAGACGGAAGCGGTGGCGGCATTTATCGCCAAGGGAGCTTTGGCAAAAATGTCCGCCGGATTCATTCCCCTCTTAAGCCGCGGAATCCTCTGTAATATCCTGGTTTGTCTGGCGGTATGGTGCGGCTTTCGGGTCAAGAGTGACAGCGCCAGGATCCTCATGTGCTTCTGGTGCCTCTTCGCCTTTATCACGACCGGTTTTGAGCACAGTGTGGCCAACATGACCCTGCTGACCTCCGCGCTCTTGAATTCGGCCGGTCAGGCCGTCAGCCTGGGAGGCTGGTGCTACAACCTCCTGGTCGTCACGCTGGGAAATATGATAGGCGGCATCCTCTTTGTCGCTGCCCCCTACTTTATTGGATCAAGGGACAAGTGAAACCTGCTCGAGTTGTGTCCGGAGCTTTCCGATATAGAAAAGAGCAGATTCCTATGGACAGAACACAGAATTGATTTTATTGTGGAACACAAAGTTTGTCTTACCAGGAGGGGCGGAAAATGAAGGCAATCGCGCTGTCATTGGTACATGTTGGAATCAATCCGGAGACCGCGGAGGAGATGGACGCCATGCGCGGCTTCATCCGCGATGTACTCGGTATGGAGGAGGGGCAGGAGACCCCGATCTCATGGTTTGGCGCAGGCAACAGAATAGAATTCATGAAGGAGAAGGGTCGGGGGACCAAGGGGCACTTGGGCTTTTATACACCAAATATGGACCAGGCGATCCGGGAGCTAAAGGCACAGGGCTATTCCTTTGACCAGGATTCCGCCCAGTATGATGAAGACGGGTCTCTGCGTCTGATCTATCTGACAGAGGAGATCAACGGTTTTGCCATTCATCTGCTTTCGAGGGAATCCTGACGCTTGCGGTTGGCGCTTTGGCAGCCGGAATCGACGAAGGAAGGTCGGGTCGTAAGAAAGAGGCATAAGCGGCCAAAAGAGATCGAGGGAATGAGATGAGATTGCGCAGAATCGCGGCGGCGGATGAGGCCGTCGCGCATAGCCAGCTTGTGGTGCATGAGCCAGAGAAACAGAAGGGACATTGGAAGGAGCTCTTTGAGCGCGGACAGGCCATAGAGCTGGAAATCGGCATGGGAAAGGGCCGCTTTATTATAGATATGGCCCGCCTGCACCCGGAGATCAACTATGTCGGGATCGAGCGCTATCCCTCCGTTCTCTATCGGGCCCTGCAGAAGATGGAGGCCCTGGAGCGGGAGGGACAAATGCCCTTGAATCTGCGTTTTCTCTGTATCGACGCCCGGGAGCTGCCGGATATCTTTGCCCCGGGGGAAGTCGAGCGCATTTACCTGAATTTCTCAGATCCCTGGCCCAAGGCAAGACATGAGAATCGGCGTTTGACATCGGAGGGCTTTTTTGCCCGCTATGATCAGACTTTGGCAGAAGAGGGCCGCATTGAATTCAAGACCGATAACCGGGAGCTCTTTGATTATTCTCTGGAGACGGCGGCGGCCTCGCCTGCCTTTCAAATCGAGGAGAAGACCTACGACCTGCACCGGGATGAGAAGATGAGCGCGGGCAATGTGATGACGGAGTATGAGGAGAAGTTTTCCTCTAAAGGGAACCCGATCTGCAAGATGCTTTTGCGCAGACGCCGGGACTGAGATAAAAAGAAAGCCCAAATCCCGCAGCCATCTCTGCAAGATAAGGACTTTTCAGTGGGTCATCAGGGGTTCGAACCCTGGACACCCTGATTAAGAGTCAGGTGCTCTGCCAGCTGAGCTAATGACCCATAGCAAACGGATATAAGAATCCATCTGTCTCAGCGACAAAGAATATTATATGGGAGAGATATTTGGAATGCAAGACCAAATTTCGGGCAAATTATGAACAAAACGTGTCCAGACGAAGAGACGAATGGCAGTTCGAAGGGCAGACCGCTATACTGAAAATGAATTTTGCGGAGGTTCAGGGAGCAATGGATTTCGCAGGGATTCAGGGAGTAACATTGCAGGGATGCGGAGGATGACAGTGAATCTACATCGACTGACGACATACAGCAGGAAAATTTTGATTTTGGCAGCGGCTCTTCTTTTGGCCGCGGGACAGTTCGCCCTGCCAAAGGGCGTTTATGCGGAGGAAAAGGTGGCATCTGCGGCCTGGCCCCAGGAGCCGGAGGTTCAGTCGGCGTCCGCCGTCCTCATGGATCTGGACAGCGGAGAGATCCTTTATGGCAAGGAGGATCAGACGGCCCGCTATCCGGCCTCGACGACCAAGCTGATGACGGCTCTGCTGGCCCTGGAGCACAGCAAGCTCGACGAGACCGTCACCTTTTCCTCGGACGCGGTTTTCAAGAACGAGACCAACAGCTCCCACATTGCCAGAGATGTGGGGGAACAGATGAGCATGGAGCAGACTCTCTACGGGGTGCTGCTTGCCTCTGCCAATGAGTGCGCCTACGCGATCGCGGAGCATGTGGGCGCTGATATGGGGGGAGATTACAATACATTCATTCAGGCCATGAACGACCGGGCGAAGGAGCTGGGCTGCGTCAATACGCATTTTGTCAATTCCAGCGGCCTGCACGATGATCAGCACTATACCTGCGCCTATGACCTGGCCCTGATTGCCAGAGAAGCCTATCAGAACGAGACCCTTCGCAAGATGGTCGGGACCAGGCGCTATGAGATCCCGCCAACCAACAAACACGCGGATCCCACGCCCCTCAACAATACACATGCCATGCTCTCCGCCAACAAGACAAGCAAGTTCCTCTATGATGGCTGTCAGGGAGGAAAGACAGGCTATACCGATGAGGCCAGACATTCCCTGGTTACCTATGTGGAGAGGGATGGCAGGAAGCTGGTCTGTGTGAGCATGTGCGCGGAAGGAAATGACAGCTACAAGGACACGATTGCCTTAATGGACTGGGGGCTGGCGAATTTCCACAAGGTCTCTCTTGAGGATGAGACCCTGCAGTCCAAGGTGGACGAGGCGATCAAAGCGTCCGGCAGGCAGGGGCTGTCCTGGCAGGCAAAGGGGACCCTTCTTCTGCCGAAGGATGCCGCTGTCCGGGATCTGGCCGTTAAACTTGAGCCGAAGAAAAACGGACAGGGAACGAATTCCCCAAATGCGGGCAGCGGACAGGCGGGCGCAGACGCAGGGAACGATGGAGATCAGAGCAGCGGACAGGCGGGTACGGGCGCAGGAAACGCGGGAAATTCGGACAAGGGGGGAGAGGAGGTTTATCAGCTGACCCTGTCCCTGGGAGGCCGATCCCTGCTAAGCCGGTCCTTAAAGGCTCAAAATACTCCTGACCAGAAGGACAAGGCGTCTGGAGCCTCCGGGATTGGAAGGGCAATCGGAAATTTCTTTGGCGGCCTCTCTGACGGGATCGGCAAGGGCTTTCGAACCGTAATTTTGCCGATTCTTCTGGCAGTGCTTCTGATTCTGGTCCTCCTGGCGCTTGCCCTCCTGATTCTGAACAGGCGCAGAAGGGCAAGGAGAAGGGCGCGTAAAAACCGGGTGCACGAGTATCGGGGGCGCCGATGAGAGCCCTGGACCAGGCCCTGCTTGCCTATGGAAAGAGTCAGGCCTACCCTTTTCATATGCCGGGCCACAAACGCCGTTTCCCCCGGAGCCTTGATCCGAATCTGATGGATATCACAGAGATCGAGGGCTTCGATGATCTTCACGATGCCAGCGGGATGATCGCGGATATCGAGCGAGACTTGGCGGAGCTCTACGGAGTGGAGGAAGCCCGCCTTTTGCTGGGGGGATCCACCCTGGGGAATCTGGTCAGCCTTCTGGCCCATTTGAAGCCGGGCGATAGCCTGCTCATGGCGAGAAATTGTCACAAGAGCATCTACCACGGGGCGATTCTGGGGCGCTTGTCCGTGGAATATGTCTATCCCCGGGCCCTGTCGAACGGCCTTCAGGGGCCGATTGAGGCCGCGTCCGTTCAGGAGGCCTTGTGCGCCGCGGAGGAGGTGGGACGGAAGGTCAAGCTTGTGGCGATCACTTCGCCCAGCTATGAGGGGGTGGTGTCAGACCTGTCCGCCATCGCGCGGGTCGCGCACGCCCACGGAGCCCTGCTTCTGGTGGATGCCGCCCATGGAGCCCATTTCGGTTTCCACCCCTATTTTCCGCCCTCCATGGCGGATCAGGAGGCGGATCTTTTGGTGACCAGTCTCCACAAGACCCTGCCCTTTTATACGATGACGGCGGCCCTGCTCCTGCCGCACGGCTCAGGGGCTGACCGGGAGCGGGTGTCGGACATGATCGACTATCTGGAGACCTCGTCTCCCTCCTATATTCTCATGGGGCAGGCGGCGGCGGCCCTGCGCTTTCTGCGCCGGGAAGGGGAGGCTTATTTTCAGGCAAATGCCCGTGATCTGAAGGACTTTTACAGGGCCTGTGAGAGCTTGCGGGCGCTTGAAATTCTGCGGACGGATGATCCGGGCAAGATCGTCATTTCCTGCGCGAGAACCAATCTCACGGGGCAGGAGCTGATGGAATGGCTGCGGAAGGACTATCAGCTGGAATTGGAAATGGCCTCTTTTGATTATGCGCTGGCCATGACCTCCCTTATGGATACCAGCGAAGGGCTGCAGCGGCTGCAGAGGGCTCTGTTTGAGATCGATGGAATTTTGAGGGAGACCGGCGCGATGCCGGAGAATTTGCAGGATAAGACATTGGGGGAACAGTCAGGAGGTGACAGAGTCGACAGCATCGGGAAAGATAACAGCGCCACAGAAAATGACAGTGCCGACGGAATTGATGGCGCTGGCAAAGATGACAGCGCCGGGAAAAGTGACAGTGTTGGCAGAGTTGACAGCGCCGTGGACAATGACAGTGTCGGCAGAGTTGACGGCGCTATAGACTACGGGATTGTCTATGGCCCGCGCAGGAAGCTTCTGGAGCCCTGGCAGGCCCTGGAGGAGAAGTGGGAGGATCTGGAACTGGAGGCGTGCGCCGGCCGCGTCAGCAGGGACTCCATTCTCCTCTATCCGCCCGGGATCCCCCTGGTTCACAGCGGAGAAGAGATCACAGAGTGTGTCATCCTCTATCTCAAGAGAGCGCTGAAGGATGGGCTGAAGGTGCAGGGCCTGAGAGAGGGAAAAGCCCGGGTTCTGAGATGAGAGCTCGGAACTGAAATGAAAAATCCGGGATCCTGAGAGAAAAGAGTTTGGAACTGATAGATGGGAAACCTGAGCCCTGAGATGAGAGATTCTTCCACAATTCTGCCGAGGAGGCGGTCACCCTTAGAGTGTAGCAGCAGGAGGGCCAGGAGAAAGCAGCAGGGAGGCTGAGGCTCTGCGGGAGGAAGGCCTATGGAGCCACGGCAGAGAGGCTGAGGATCTGCGGAAGGAAGTGCCATGGAGCCACGGCAGGGAGGCTAAGGATCTGCGGAAGGAAGTGCCATGGAGCCGCGGCAGAGAGGCTGAGGATCTGCGGGAG
>ERZ773083.1829-NODE-1829-length-13876-cov-3.372043_pt1 | contig 13876 bp, 9 predicted proteins | sample MGYA00511465_ERZ773083 | MGnify/ENA primary metagenome ERZ773083 (study PRJEB29015, sample SAMEA2738001) | human oral metagenome | biome: human oral; feature: human-associated habitat; material: dental | place: China | collected 2060 ... | reverse complement strand
TTTAGTGGTCTATTGTCAAATGCACTTGGAAGTCTAAATCCATTATCAATAAGCGACTGTTTTCTCGCTCTATCCCCTTTATACATCCCATTTATCTGCGGTACAGAAATGTGCGACTCGTCCAAAAACACAACCAAATCATCAGGAAAGTAATCAATCAGCGTATCAGGTTCTTCTCCAGCATTTTTTCCAGTCAAATATCTTGAATAATTTTCTATCCCTGAACAAAATCCCGTTTCCCTCATCATCTCAACATCAAAATGTGTTCTTTCATCTATCCTCTGTGCTTCTATAAGCATATCTTCAGATTTAAAATATTTTACCCTCTCATCACATTCTTCAAGTATATTTTGTGTAGCAACAAGCATCTTTTCAGGTGATACTACATAATGTGAAGCAGGAAATATTGCTACATGAGCAAGCTGTGCCACAGGTTGTGCAGTGAGTACATCTATACTTGTAATCTTTTCCACTTCATCTCCGAAAAATTCTATCCTGTAAGCAGTCTTGGTCTCATAAGCCGGCAGTATCTCAAGTGTATCGCCCCTTACTCTGAAAGTACCCCTGCGAAAGTCCATATCATTTCTGCTGTACTGCATATCTATAAGCTTTCTTATCACATCATCCCTGTCTTTTTCCATGCCGGGTCTTAATGATACTACCATGGCATTGTAGTCTATAGGACTTCCAAGCCCGTAGATACATGAAACTGACGCTACTATTATTACATCATTTCTCTCAGAAAGTGCCGCAGTAGCGGAATGTCTCAGTCTATCTATTTCATCGTTTATAGCCGAATCTTTTTCTATATAGGTATCTGTTGAAGGTACATATGCTTCAGGCTGGTAATAATCATAATATGACACAAAATATTCTACCGCATTTTCAGGGAAAAACTCTTTAAATTCACTGTAAAGCTGAGCTGCCAATGTTTTGTTGTGTGCTATTATAAGTGTCGGCTTTTGTAACTTTTGTATTATATTTGCCATAGTAAATGTCTTACCCGATCCTGTCGCACCAAGAAGAGTCTGGAACTGGTTTCCCGATTTAAATCCGTTTACAAGTGCCTCTATCGCCTGAGGCTGATCACCCGTAGGACTAAACTCGGAATGTAGCTTAAACTCCATTTCATTGCTCCTTTATTATATTTTTTTATTATTATACTCAAACATATGCTTACAGTACAGCAAAAAACATTTATTAACTTTTTTATTTTTCATTAGATATTTATATCGGAAATTGCATACAGACATGCCTTTCCGGCAATTATAACTCTGTCTCCGGCCAGTCTACAATATAATGTACCTCCCCGACCGGATGCCTGATACGCTGTCAGCTCATTTTTCCCTAATTGCTCCGCCCAGAACGGAATTATATGGCAGTGCCCTGAACCGCACACAGGATCTTCCGGAATATTCAATTTAGGAGCAAAGCTTCTTGATACGCAATCATATTCACTGCCCGGAGCAGATACCTGCAAAAGAAGCCCGTCAAGATTCTTTACTTTTTCTAAATCGGGAGCCAAATTTTTTACTATATTCTCATTATCAAATATACAAAGCAAATCACGTCCTATAAATGCTTTTATAGGCTTGCATCCAATTGCTTCTGTTATCTTATCTGTTATATCAACTTCCGTTAATTTATATTTTGGAAAATCCATTTCATAAAGATTATTTTTTCTCTTTACAATCAATTCACCACTTAATGTATAAAAACAAATTTCTTTTAATTCCTGCTCATAATAATTCATAATCACAAATGCTGTTCCAAGGGTAGCATGACCGCAAAGGTCAACTTCTCCGCCCGGCGTAAACCATCTGAGAAAATATCCGGCTTCTCCTTTCTTTACGGCAAAAGCAGTCTCAGACAAGTTATTTTCTTTTGTTATATTCAGCATAAGCTCATCTGAAATCCAATTATCCATAACACACACAGCCGCCGGATTGCCCGAAAAAACTCTATCTGAAAATGCATCTATAATATATTGTCTCATCATTCTCCACCTCAGTAAAATTCAAATTTATTTCATTAAATGTTTTTAATATTATAGCATTTTTAATACATTTTTACAGTTCTATCGGATCTGTATAAAAATCTATGTATATCTTATGATAGTATGTAACAGCAAAATATTCAAACACAGAAACAAACACAAAAGCATCTGCCACAAGCAGTTTTTATTTAAATCCGGACTATAACATAAACTGAAATCTTCTAAAATCCGGGAATATCTTTTAGTATTTATAGTCTTATTCATCAGATAATATTTGCAGTTTTAAGGAAAAAGTATCCGCCGGATAATATATTTTATTTGAAAATAGTTTTATCCTATAGTTATCAATACATAAGCTTCCTACCTAAATATAGATATGAGGAAAAATTCGCCTGACATCTTTTATATCTTAAAAAAGTCGGTTATAAAAAATTAAAGGAGTAGACTATGAAACAAATTAAAGAATGGAAAAAATATACTGTACTGTTTATTGGTGCACTACTGGCACTGACGCTCTCCACGGTAAAACCTTTTACCGCACACTCAGCAATGCGAGAAGTGCGAACAGTAAATGTAAATCTTGAAAATGATCTTGGCATAAGGAATCCGGTGAAACCCGATGGCAGCTCCGATATCTGGAAAGGAGATACGGTTCTGTTTGGACACTATAACAAAGAGCCAATCATCTTCAGGGTACTGGATAAAAATACTACGGACTTTGGCGAAACAACCATGTTTCTGGATTGCAATAATGTGCTCTATATGGCAGCATTTAATGAAAATGCATCTGATCCGCAAAACATGTGGGAAAGCAGCACACTCAGGAATGAGCTGAATGTAAAATTTTTAAACGAAAGTTTTTCTGAAGCTGAACAAAATGCAATCTGTAAAAGCTATGATCCAAATCATGGAAACTGGCAAGTTGATGATTACCAGGTTGAATATGAAAAACTTTCCTATACCGGAGATAAGATTTTTGTTCTTGATGCCAGTGATCTGGCACATAACGACTATGGCTACTTGTTAAGAAATACTGTTGGAAGAGCCAAGAAAAATACTGAGCAGTACCTTAAAGAATATTGGTTGCGCTCGCCACACAACCCCCATGACGTTAATCATCCTAAGCAGGGAAGTGTAAACACAGTAAATACCAAAGGTTGGTTAAATTCCTGGAACCCTAGTTTCATAAACGGTGTCAGTCCGGCTTTAAACGTAGAGCTGTCATCTGTGTTTTTTGTTAAGGAGTCAGGTATAAGCATATACGCTTTTAATGAAACAGAAATGCCAAATACCTATAGTTCATGGCAACTTACACTTTATAGCAATGAAATCGGTTTTACAGCAAAATGGACGAATCAGAATCGTGTCATTGATGAGGAGCATGGAGGAAACATCTGCCTTTCTCTCTCTAATGCAATGAGCGATGCAACTCAGATTTCCGCCATGCTGCTTGATAGTGATGATACCGTGCTCTATTACGGTAAGATTGCAAATCCGACAGACAGTGAAGCGAATGTTAGAATTCCGGCAGGACTTACACCGGAAAAAAATTACAAACTCAAAGTATTCTCTGAGAACATAACTAGAAGTACAAGCTATGCCGGCAATATTGAGGAATTTAACTTTACTGTACAAGGCATTCCAAAGTACACTGTAAAATTTGATCTGAACGGACATGGAGCTACAGCGATCCCTGATGCCACAGTCAATTTAAATTCTCACTTAACAAATCCCGCAGTTCCTACAGATCCCGCTTATGATTTTGGAGGTTGGTATAAAGAAACGGCATGTATAAATGTTTGGGATTTTACAAGCGATGTTGTAAAAGAAGATATTACACTCTATGCGAAGTGGACGGCAAAAGCAGTGCCTCCATCTAATACATATAAAATCAGTTTTAATGCAAATGGCGGAATGGTTAGTGTGGAGGAAATGATGACAGACATCGGCGGTAAACTCGCCTCATTTCCTGCAGATCCAACCAGAAGCGGCTATTCCTTTGATGGCTGGTATACAGCTACCTCAGGCGGAGAAAAGGTTGATGTACAGACTATTTTTACTGAAAATAAGACTTTATACGCCCACTGGAATAAAATTTCTATAAATGAAGGCGGTTCCGGTGGCGGAGGAAACTCAGGCGGCGGAGGCGGTTCCGGTGGTGGAGGGACCGGTCTTGGTGTCCGCGCTGGCGACGGGGCTCGTGGAGGTTTTGGAGAAAGCACAAATATAACATCCGGAAGCTGGAAACTGGATGCCAAGGGATGGTGGTATCAATACAGCAACGGTTCTTATCCTAAAAACGAGTGGAAGCTCCTGCCATATGGCGGCGCTACGGCATGGTACGTCTTTGATGGAGCCGGCTATATGCTTACAGGCTGGTTCTCCTCAGGCGGCAAATGGTATTATTTAAGTGCTGCAAATAATGCAAACTTTGGAAAGATGCTCACAGGATGGGTTGAGCTTGACGGCAAATGGTATTATCTAAGTGCTGAAAATGATGCGAACTTTGGAAAGATGCTCACAGGATGGGTTGAGCTTGGCGGCAAATGGTATTATCTTGAAATTACCGGAAATGAAGCACACCCACAGGGTGCACTGTATGTAAATGAAAAAACTCCTGATGGATATAGCGTTGATACAAACGGGGCATGGCTGCTGCCTTAACAGATATTAACGCTACGGGCTATCGACATACAGCCCTCCTGCTGTAGAAATTGTTTGACTATGTCTAACTTTTTAACTTAAATGATATAGCTCTATCACTACCTTGTTGTCTTGTCAGATAGCTGAATATCTGTTGATACTCTGGCAGTTATAATATCATTATGCCACTTGTCAGCGACTTACTGGATCGGGAGTATAACTGTTTTGAAACGGGTTATAATAATAAAAGCCGACAATGCTGCAACTGTTTTTATTGTTTCAGTATGTCGGCTTTCTGGGATATAAGCCATATTAAAAATCTTTGCTTTTGTCCGCCTGGAAGTTTTAATGCACTTTTTTTTAGTTTATCTTTAACTTCTTCATAAAGTCCCGCAAGTCTTAATTTTTCTTCTATAATTTCATCAATATCTTTTTTTGAATTTAAACCATTATAGCTTAATGCATAAGACATATTTTTATATATGGACATAGGAAATACTACCGGCATCTGGAAAACAATACCTACTTTTTTTCTTAAAACTTCCGGCAACATATCATAAATAGAATCTTCTTCAAGCCTTATATCTCCGCTTATTTGTACATTTTCATCTTCATATACAAGATTATTAAGTGCATGTAAAAGAGTAGTCTTGCCCTACAATGTCAAGCATATGATATAAAAAAGCACTTAATTTTTTGAGGTTAAATTCCTCACTTTTTAAGTGCTTTTTGTTTTACTTATTTTGTTTTTCCTTAGATTTTAAATCTTGATATATTTTGTTGAACGACCACTACCCACCTGTCTTATCTTTTCATTGTCCTGTAATTCTTTTAAAGCTCTTTCCACCGTTCTTTGTGATATATCCGGACAAAGAATCATAATATCTTTTTTTGATAAAGGCTCCAACGATTTTTGAATTACAGAAAATACTCTCTCAGGCGAGGTTAATTTTTCTTCTCCAATCATTTTAAATCTGTTATCACATTCTTTATATGCTTTCATGATAATACCGAGCATATATTTCATAAATGGAAGTTCATCATTTTCTCCTGTATGCCATTTTTCACTGGAATTTTGCAATTCTTCATAATAAGAATCTTTACTTTCTTCAATGAGCATTTCTATACTGATATACCTTCCAACAAAATAGCCGGACTTATAAAGTAGCAGGAGGGTTAATATCCTACTCATTCTCCCATTTCCATCATCAAAGGGATGAATACATAAAAAGTCATGAATAACAGCAGGTATTAAAATTAACGGAGGAATATTTTCCTTTACAGCCTTATTATATGCTTCTACCATTTCATCAAAATATCTTTCCGTTTCAAAACTGTTTATAGGTTGAAAGAGTACTTTTTTATTCCCTAAACGATCCACTTCGACGATGGTATTATCCATGGTTTTAAATCTTCCCTTATGATTTACATAAGAATACGAGTATAAGTGATTATGCAGTGTTAAAATGTCATTTTTACTAAATTCAATATAATCATAATTTTCATGGATTATATCAAGCACATGTCTATATCCTGCTATTTCTTCTTCGTTTCTGTTTTTAGGTTCTGCTTTTTTTTTCATAAGTTCTTTGAGTCTTGTATCATTGGTATAAATTCCCTCAATGGCATTAGATGACTTCGTACTTTGTATCTTTGCAACATCTATCATTTTTCCCAAAATATCAGAATAATTTTCTACATATAATTCTTGTTTTCCCTTGTATTCATGAATGCTTGCTATCATATGATATACACTTACAGGTAGTGAAAAATCTATAAGTTTTAAATAATTAAACTTTCTCAAAAGAACACCTCCTCTTCTTTTCGTAGCCATTGTATCATATTTGGCTATGAAAAATCAATAATGGCGAGAATAATTTCGCCATTATTCTAGTTTTGGCGTATTAAATTAAAATTTGGCAAGAAATCTTTAGTCTAAGTACTCTCTATTTTTTTATACCTTATTATTTTATTTAATGTATTTCTATACTTCCATATCTTGATACCATAATCTTTTCCACCATAGCATCTACAAATTCTTTGGTAATTTTAACTTCCTCAGATGGTACAGGTATATCATTTAAAGGTTTTGAAATACTCTCTTTTTCTAATTCTTGCTCTAACTCTTGCTTTTTCAGTAAAAACTTTTGTTTTTCTTGTAGGTATACTTCCTTTAACACTTCTTTCCTCTTATATTTCTCATATTCTTTTTGTAAGCTACTGTTTATGCTTTCAAGTTCATAAGAATGATTATTCTTCTTTCCCAGAACAGGTAGTTTTGTTGTTTCCTTATCTACTTTGATAGGCATATTTTTTATCTTATTTAAAAGTAATTCTTCCAACTTTTTTTCTTTTATAATATTACTGTTTTGATTAGCCTTACAAAAATCACAATAATATGCTTTATATTCTGATATACCGTTTCTTGTTTTTTTACTGCCCTCTCTGTAAAATAACTTTCTACCACATTCTTTACAAAATATCTTACCTTCAAAAATACCAAAATATTTCTTTTTATTACTGCTTTTCTTAAAGCTTTTTCCTATATTCTGTTGTTTGGTTTCTTGAACTTTATCAAAAACATCTTTGGAGATAATCGGCTCATGAGTATTTTCTACTATTTTCCACTCTTCTTTCGGTAATCTTTCTGATTTTCGTCCGCCTATATGAGTCTCTTTAATTTGATTATACACATAATTTCCAGTATACAGCTCCATACTAGTCATCTGGGCAATTGTCATTCCTTGCCACATTCTCTTTTTTACTTCCGTTCCTGTTTTTAAACTCTTCTTATAGCTTGTAATTCCAAGTTCTTCTTTTCTCTCAGATCGGGTAATATATCCTTTTTCATTAAATATTCTTGCTATTTTTCGACAAGAATATCCCTGTAAGATAAGTTCAAATGCCTCTTTTACAATAAATGCCGTCTCTTCATCTACAATAATATGATGCTTATCATTCGGATCTTTTAAATATCCAAAAGGTGCTAATCCATTTGTATTTTTACCTTGCGATTTTAATTCTTGAGATATATCTCTTATTTTCTGAGATAATTCTTTTGAATAAAAATCATACAACAAGCTTTTGAATTGAGTATCAATCTCCGTCCCATTACTTCCTTCTTTTAAACTGTCATAACCATCATTGATGGAAATAAATCTGATCCCCATAAAGGGAAAGATATTCTCCAAATAATTTCCCATTTCAATATAATCTCGTGAAAACCTAGACATATCTTTTACGATAATACCATCTAACTGATTATTTTTCACATCATTAATCAGTCTTTGATATGCCGGTCTATTGGGATTAGTTCCTGAAAATCCGTCATCCACATATTCCAATATTTCATATCCTGTTAAATCTTTATGCTCTTTAATATAACCTTTGATATATTCTCTTTGGTTATGAATGCTTTCACTTTCTCCTTCTTTGTCATAATCCTCGTTGGATAATCTTAAATATATGGCTAATTTATTCATAATCAAAACCTCCTAACACTTCTACTTCTTTTGATATGTCAAATTTAAAGTGTATAATTACTTCTCTATTTTTTGATATTTGAACAAAATCAATGATTTTGCGGATAAATTCCTCATCTATACCATCCATATCTTTGGATTTTATATCGAATAAAGAATTTATAAAGCATTCAAGTGTTTTTCTTTTTTGTTTTACTTTCTTCTGCCTATCAAAATATATCTTGATTTCTTCTTCAAGAGAACAGATTTGCCTTTGAATAGCAGTTTTTTCTTTTTGATAATTATCTAATAAGAGTTCCCCTCTTACATACTTCTCATATTTCTTTTGAAGTTCTAATAACTTATGCTCTCTCCTATCTTGCAAGGTTTTAAGCTTGATTTCCGCATCTTTTAATTGGAATTTATAAAAATATCCCAGTCTATTTTTTAAGTCGGATTTTGAACTTAGAATACCCATTGTCTCTCTTACAGCATGAAACAGAATTTTATCAATCTCGCTTTCCCATATCTTGCAATGTACTTCATTTTGCAATAAATAATCTTCTCCTCTACAAAAGAAATAATACTGCTCCTTATTTTCTATTCCTGCATATTGATTAGATGTATTCATATGTCGTGATTTTAATAACTGCCCACATTCTTTACATATCAAAAGTCCTTTATATTTATTGTCAATTGTTTTGGTCTTTGTATATAATTTATGTTTTTCTCTCGCAATATCCTCTTTTGCTTTTCTAAGATCTTGAATAGCAAAAAATTTCTCTTCAGCAATAATTGCTTCATGAGTATGTTCCACTTTAACCCATTCTTCTACAGGTTTATATGTTCCTTTTTCTTTTCGGATACTTTTTTTCTCATGCATACCCTGTACCATATTCCCGATATAGACTTCGTTTTTAAAAAATTGTCTAATTGCACCTGGTAGCCATTGTTTTTTATCATCCGTACTTTTTAGAACTTCTCCGGTTTTCATATATTGCCAGGGTGTCGTATACTTTTTAGTCAGTTCTCTTGCAATCTCTATTTGTGAGGCACCTTTATAAGCTAAGTCAAAAATAAGTTCTACAACTTTCCTTACCTTTTCATCTACAATTAAGACCTTTCCCTTATCTTTTCTCACAGCCTTATAGCCATAGGGAGCAAAGGCCCCTATAAAGTACCCCTGTTTCATCTTTGCCTGCTTTGTACTACTTACCTTTTTGGAAATATCTTTCGCATACAGGTCATTGATGATATTTTTAATTGTAACTTCAAAGGATTTTTTATCATCTGTTTTATTTTCCGTATCAAAACGGTCATTTACAGATATAAAGCGAACACCTAGAAAAGGAAATACTTTCTCAATATAGTTTCCAATCTCCAAATACTCTCTTCCAAACCTTGAAAGATCTTTTACAATAATACAATTGATTTTTCTTTCCTTAATGTCTACCATCATTTCATTAAAGGCAGGTCTTTTAAAATTTGTTCCTGAATATTCATAGTCCTGATAAACTTTAACTATACTGATTCCTTTTTCTCTGGCTTCTTTAATACAAATTTCTTCCTGTATAGCAAGAGAATTGCTTTTATCCCTATACTCTTCTTTTCGTTCCTGAGATAATCTTGTATAAATTCCTGCCTGATAGAAAATATTATTTTTTCTGCTTTTTTCCTCTATAACTAGTGTTTCATACCTCTTTTTTGTTCTAGCCATGACAAACCTCACTTTCTACAGCTTTTTGCACCATTTTTTCCATCAACTTTAGTGGTGTTTGTTGCTTATAGGCTTGAGGTAAATGCTCCTTATCTTTCTCATCTATCACTTTTGTTTTTATTATACTTTTTTCTTCGCTGCTATTTGCCATAGCCTCTAAAAAAGCTACTTCTTCCTGATGATTAAAAATTACTTCAATCTCTTTATTTTCTCCTACAAGAATTTTGTCAATCAACATAACAATGGAAAGTCTGTCCGGTTTTGTCAGTGTTTTATACTTTTTAATGTCGAATAGCCACATTTCATTGTTTTTGATGTATTCTTTTGCAGCTTCTTGTTTCTTTCTTCTATACTCTATACTCTCATTTAATTTTGTAATTTGTCCCAAGTAATTTCTTCGAAAAACCTGATATTCTTCTTTTGAAATAATATCTTCTTCCAAATCGACATATAGCGAAGATAAGAGATCCTGTGTCATCTCTTTTTCTCTTTGGAGTATCCCTATTCCAGTATCTTTAATGCTTTTTTTAACATCAATCATTTGAATTTTTTTATACAGTTTTTCATGAAATATCAAATAATTATCAAAAATACCTATAATAATTTCTTCCAAATCTTCTTTTTTTATGCTATGTCTTGTACAAGAGTTTTCTTTGTTATACTTTGAACATATATAGAAAATCTGCTCTTTTTCTTTATGTTTTACAACTCTTCTTACAAGGGAACTATTGCAATCTTTACAAAATAACATTCCACTAAATAGATCTGTTTTTTTCTCTTTGATATTATACAAATCTCTTTTTAACATACGATTTGCAATGTAAAATACTTCTTTACTTATGATTCCTGCATGGGTATTTTCTACTCTTACCCAGTCCCTTTTATCTTTCTCGATTTGTTTCTTATTTTTGTAATTTATTGTAGCACTTTTGCCTTGCAGCATTGTGCCTATATATACCTCATTTTCTATGATTCGGTTGATTGCCTTCGCAGACCAATTTCTTCCCTTCTTTACTTTAAATCCGCCTTTATAGTTTAGTCCTTGATTTTCCTTGTATACTTTAGGAGAATCTACCCCTAAATCGTTTAATTCTTCTGCAATTGTTTTAGAGGAATAACCTTTCAGTTTCATATCAAAAATACTCTTGATAATATTACTGACATTGTCATCTACTACCAGCTTACTCTTATTTTCTTCTGATTTCTTGTAGCCGTATGGTGCAAAGGAACCGATATATTCCCCTTTTTCTCTTTTTATCTTCTGTGAACTTTTTACCTTATTGGATATATCTCTGGCATAGCTGTCATTAATAAAATTTCTAATTGGCAATATCAGGTTTGTATCACTCATATCCGCATTTTTACTGTCATAGTTATCATTGATGGAAATAAACCTGATGTGAAGCTGTGGAAATATTTTTTGAATATAGGTGCCGGCTCCGATATAATCTCTTCCGAATCTGGAGAGATCTTTTACAATAATAATGTCGAATGCCCGATTTTTCTTACTGATTTCTTCCATCAGATTATTTAATGCTGGTCTATCATAGTTTGTACCGGAATATCCGTCGTCTACATATTCCTTAACAATTTCTATCTCATTGTCCTTTGCATAGTTTTGTATCAGTTCTCTTTGATTTGTAATTGAATTACTTTCATTGTTGATACCATCATCTTTTGATAGTCTTAAATACATACAAGCCTTATTTTTAAACATAAAAAAGCCTCCTTCAATTTGATTTATACAATAAACCAAATAAAGGTTAGGCTTCCACATGCTTATTATACCGCTCCTTAAAATTTATTGCAATACTGATTTTCAAAAAATAAAATCTGTAAAGTTATCTCAATCTTCTTAATTATGATTTTCTTATTGTGTTACAAAAAGTTTTTCCTTAATGTATGCATCAATTAAATGTTCTAAGTGAAGTCCATTATTAGAAAATCTTATTTTTACGGTATAACCCTCTATCTGGTTTATCTTCTGTTTATCTTTTTTATCTTTAAATCCTGCGCCTTCTTCCTTTCTCGTAGGATTTCTATTTTTTTCTTTCATAAGAAAATTCTCCTCTCTAAAAATGTAAGTTTTATGACATTAACAGGTGTGCTGGCACACAACATAGGAATTTCACCTCCGCCCCTTTTCAAGATAGGCCGGCTTCAACTTGTAGATGTATCATTATCCCCATTTATATCGTCGCAAATAGGTTGCCATGCCTATTTTCCATCTTTCAAATTTATCGCTCACTTTCTTTTATCCTTTGCATTTGCAAGTATTTATTTGAACCGTTACTATAAGAATGTAGATAACAATCATCTCAATTCTTATATTGTCAGCAAAAAGGTCTTGGCGTTTGTTGACAGCTTGCTCCTTAAATGGTTAAAGTCCTGTTTTGGTCTATGAAATTGTCATGGTTCAGGGCTCTTATATCTAAAAAAATATATTCAATTATTCCAAGGTAAAATTCTCCCTCTATATATAAACCTTACTTTCAAGTGCGTTTGTTTCCATTTTTTTAAATTTTTTTCAAAAAATATGAAGCAAATCGTAATCCCAAACGATTTGCTCCATATCATTAATTATTTGTTATTCAAGCATCTCTTTTAATTTCTTTAAAATCTTCTTTTTAAAATTAAAAATCTTCTTAGAAGACACTTGTTGTTCTTTTGCCAAATCACGAATAGTCATTTCTTTAAAATACAAAGAATCTATCACTTCTTTTTCTTCCCTATTAAGTTTATCAAGTGCTTTGTACAAATCTTCAATCCTCATTTTAGTTTCTATGATTTTTTCAATGTCCACATTTTCATCTACAATTGAGTTTAAATCTATATTATGCTCCTCAAACCCGTAGACCTTGTGTTTATTATCCAATCTATTTAAATAGGCTCCGTGATTTATTTGTTTCTTATATGCTTTATATATTTCATCAGATACATATACCTTTTTACTGTTCACATAGATATATTTTTTATCTTCTGTCATTTTTGAGCTCCTCCTCTTCGTTCAAAATTTTTAAATTTGTTTTTTGAACAAAAAAGGAGGACCTCTACATTTTGACATGCGAAGTCCTCTATAAAATATAGTATGTATTTTAGACATATGAGATTTATATGTCCACATAAAACTTGTTATAATTAAGAATAAATTATCTTCATTTCCACAAATAACATTATCTATTATTTCTTTTTTTTCATATTGTTCAAGTAATGGATGAATTTTAGTATAATATATAAGTCATCATCACCATCTCAAATGGGGGGCTTTAACTCCTCCAGAGCATTTCTCTGGTTCAGCAAAAGGCGGAATTCAGCAGTGCCATTTTTACTGGTAGCCTCCTAAGGCTCAGCTACTTTCTTCCGTCCACTATCTTATAGCTTTTTTATTATTCTTGAATATAGTTCAAGATTGTTTCTTCATTTACATTACCTATTGTTGAAACATAGTAGCTTCTTGCCTAAAAATGACATTCTCCTCCTTTATTCCTATACTCTAGGTGTCTATCAAATAGAATTAATGTACTTTTTCTACTAAATCCTCTTTCGTTTATCAATACATTATTTTTCTTCTGTATTTCGGGATACATACAATTTTGTTAGTGCAATTCCAGTGTATATGTGTTATAACTTTGATTATCCATTTGGATATCTCCTATGCTTTGATGTTACAGATGAAACCAATATCATTATGGCTTAGGCATTCTTCGGTATTCTACGTATCTCTATATAACTTTACTAGTGTATAGTATCGTTTATATTTGTCCTTATTACTGCTTTGTTAATAGATTGTAACAAATACATAATAAAGAGAATCAATATTTACTCTACTATTGCAGATATTAATTAAATGTCAATAATACACTACACTAGTTTCTCCACCCCAGATGGGAAATTAATAGACTTTTTTATTATATATGATGAACTATTTTCATAGCTATATTCATGTGAGATACTACTAAGTAATTTTAAATTTTTTTATTTCACTATTTTTCAAATTTATAAGATATTTTATACAACTTGAAGATTCTATAATATTATCTGGTACTTCCTTAACTATTA
>ERZ773083.1826-NODE-1826-length-13894-cov-3.459715_pt1 | contig 13894 bp, 12 predicted proteins | sample MGYA00511465_ERZ773083 | MGnify/ENA primary metagenome ERZ773083 (study PRJEB29015, sample SAMEA2738001) | human oral metagenome | biome: human oral; feature: human-associated habitat; material: dental | place: China | collected 2060 ... | reverse complement strand
CTTGGCAGTAGTGCTAAATGCGATGGAAGGCAAGGGCGTGCATGTCGTGACCGTAAACGACTACCTGGCCAAGCGCGATGCTGCGCAGATGGGCGAGCTATATGAATTTTTAGGGCTTAGTACCGGTGTGATCGTAGGCGGCGAATACGATGACGCCAAGCGCAAGGCTGCATACGCGTGCGATATTACGTATGGCACAAACAACGAGTTCGGCTTTGACTATCTGCGTGATAATATGAAATTTAGCGCGGATGAAAAGGTGCAACGCGGGCATCATTTCGTAATCGTCGATGAAGTTGATAGTATTTTAATCGACGAAGCACGAACGCCACTTATCATCTCTGGCCCTACGAACCGCACTCTAGACGGCTACATCAAGGCAAATGAAGTAGCTCGCCAAATGATCCGCGGTGAGGCGCCAGCCGATCCGAAAGGCAAGGCGACGGGTGATTTTACCGTAGATGAGAAAAACCGCGCCATTTTGATTACCGAAGCGGGAATTTCAAAAGCCGAGAAGCTTTTTGGCGTCGATAACCTCTATAGTCTCGAAAATGCCGTGCTTAGCCACTACCTTGATCAAGCACTTAAAGCAAATTATCTTTTTGAAAAGGACGTGCACTACGTCGTGCGCGACGGACAGGTCGTAATCGTGGATGAATTTACGGGTCGTCTTAGCGAGGGGCGCAGATTCAGTGAAGGCTTGCACCAAGCTCTTGAAGCTAAAGAGGGCGTGCAAATCCAAGAGGAGAGCCAAACTCTTGCCGACATTACCTTTCAAAACTACTTCCGTCTTTACGAAAAACTCGCCGGTATGACGGGTACGGCACAGACGGAAGCAACGGAATTTTCTCAAATTTACAAACTCGAAGTAGTCTCGATCCCTACAAATGTGCCGGTCATCAGAAAGGATCAAAACGATCTTATCTACAAAACCGAGCGCGAGAAATTTGACGCCGTCATTGGTGAGATCAAGCGGCTAAATTCCAAAGGCCAGCCCGTGCTCGTGGGCACCGCGTCGATCGAAAAAAGCGAGAAGTTGCACGAGCTTTTGGTTAGAGAAAACATCGCGCACTCCGTGCTGAACGCCAAAAATCATGAGCGCGAAGCGCAGATCATCAAAGACGCGGGCGTAAAGGGTGCCGTAACGATCGCTACGAATATGGCGGGACGTGGCGTGGATATCCGCATAGACGACGAAGTGCGCGCTTTGGGCGGACTATATATTTTAGGTACCGAGCGCCACGAAAGTCGCCGTATCGATAATCAGCTCCGCGGACGAAGCGGGCGCCAAGGTGATCCGGGCGAGAGTAGATTTTTCTTAAGCTTGGAGGATAATCTGCTTAGAATTTTTGGCAGCGACAAGATTAAAAATATCATGGATCGCTTGGGTTTGAAAGACGGCGAGCATATCGAATCAGGCATGGTTTCGCGCGCAGTAGAGAACGCGCAGAAAAAGGTCGAGAGCTTGCACTTTGAAGCGCGTAAAAATATCCTAGAATACGACGACGTCGCAAACGAGCAGCGCAAGACGATCTATAAATATCGCAACGAGCTTTTGGATCCCGACTACGATCTGAAAGATAAAATCATTCAAAACCGCGAGGAGTACATCTCTAGCGTGCTTGAGGAGCTTGAAATTTTTGACGGCGCAAATATCAAAGAGGTCGATAAATTCCCGATCGTCGCCAAAATCGCTCAAGAAACGGGCGAGGTGCTCGAAAATAGCGAGCTTGAGAAGGTCGATGATTTCAAAGAGCTGAAAGAAAAGATCATCGGCGCGCTTGCCGTTTCGTATGAAAATAAGATGGCGCCGATCGATCCGCAGCAGCGAAAAAGTATCGAAAAGATGCTTTATCTGCAGATCGTCGATCGCGACTGGCGGGAACATCTGTATCAGATGGATATCCTAAAGGCGGGCATCGGACTTCGCGGCTACAACCACAAAGACCCGCTTACGGAGTATAAAAAGGAGAGCTACAATCTCTTTATGGAGCTTGTAATGCGCCTCAAATCCGATAGCATCCGCTTGCTGCATTCGATCCAGTTCAAATCACAGGAGGAGATCGAAGCCGAGCAGCGCGCGATGCAGGAGCGTATGGAGAGCTCAAACGCCAAAGAGCTCGCCGCTGCAAGCACGAATGAGGCGCAGCTAAAGGGCCCTGATGAGTTCGGCGATAAAAAGCCTAAGCGCAACGATCCTTGCCCTTGCGGCAGCGGCAAAAAATACAAAGACTGCCACGGCAAGGGCGGTCCGAAAAAAGGCGGCTTTGCGAGGTAAGCGCGACGATCGGTCGTAAATATCGCGCGATCGGTGATTTCGATTGCGAGTATTACGCGACCGGCGCTTTTCGATCTTGCTTTGCTTCTGTGTTCAGCGGATATGTCGCGGGCGAGAGCGTCATAAAATTTTAAAGGGGCTCGATCGCTAGGCGGCGTGGACAGAAATTTTAAAAGAGCTTGATTGTGAGGCCGCGCGGACGGTGAGCAAAGCTGCGCGATGGAGCGGAACTTTGGTTTTGAAATTTTAAAATTTCAAAGCGCACTTGGTGCCTTTGACTACTTGTTTTCGCAGCGCCGTTACGGTGCGCCGTGCGGCAAAACGCGAACGGCGCACGGTGCTTAAATTTAGTGCGCGGCTAAGATACAGCATTCATTTAAAATTTTAAATTTATGCGATACGGGCGAGCTTGTAAGCAAAGCTCGCCTTTAAATTTTAAGAATTTCAAAATTCTAAAAAGTTTTAAATTTCTAAAATTTTAAAATTTTGAGGCATTTGAAATTTTAAAATTTAGAATTTAGGTTTAAAATTTTAAAGTTTTGGTAAAAAGGTCTGTTTGATTTGCCGTATCCGATATCTCTTGGGGGCGAATTTCATTTCGTATAAGTAGATTTCGGCGCGATTTTAAATTTTAAAGCAGGCTGGAGTTTCTATATTTGACGCCGCAAAACCCGTTTTTGGAATTTTAAAATTCCAAAATACTTAAAATTTCACATAGAATTTAGTGCCAAATTTTATGTAAAATTTTACAAGGACGGCTTTTTGGTAAAGTATTTATTATTCAAATATCTCAGATTCGACCGCTCTCAGCCCTTCATTACGCTTTCGGCGCTGCTTGCGTTCTTGGGCGTCGGCGTGGGGCTTACGGTGCTGATCGTCGCGATGGCGATAATGAACGGTTTCGATAAGGAATTTGAGCGCAAGCTCTTTACGATGAACTACCCGATCACGATCCACAGCCACTTTCGCGGCGGCATTTCAAAAGACGACGTGGAGGGGCTGCGGGCGGACTTCCCCGATCTGATCTTTAGTCCGTATATTAGCTCGCAAGTTATCGCCAAAAGCGGCGAGAAGCTCGAGGGCGGGCTGATTTTCGGCGTAAATTTAAACGATGAAAAGCGCATTAATTCGGTCGTTGCAGCAGGCGCCAAAGACGCCAATCTAACGGACTACGGCATCATGATAGGGCGCGGGATCAAGGACGAGTTTATGCTGGATGAGGGCAGTAAGATCACGATGATCTTTACGAAGAGCGATCCGGGCGGCTTTGCGCTGATCCCTAAGATGAAGCGCTTTGACGTGCGCGCGGATTTCAGCTCCGGGCTGATCGCCTACGACAAGGCGTATTCCTACGCAGACGCAAGCGATCTAGCCAAAATTTTAGGCTACGACGAGGGGACCTTCGACGGCGTGCATGTTTTTTCAAACGATCCGTTTAAGGATCTGGAGCGCATCAAAAAAAGCCTCCCTAGCGGCACTAGCGCCGTGGGCTGGTGGCAGCAAAACGGCAATTTTTTCAGCGCCCTTGCGCTTGAGAAGCGCGCGCTTTTCATCGTGCTGATGCTAATAATCCTAGTCGCGAGCCTAAATATCGTAAGTTCGCTTCTGATGACCGTGATGAACCGTCGCCAAGAGATCGCGCTTTTACTTAGCCTGGGAGCTAGTAAAAAGGAGGTCAAAAGGACCTTTTTCGCGCTCGGAGCCACGATCGGCGGCGGCGGCATCATATTCGGGCTCATTTTGGGCCTATTTGGCGTGTGGCTGCTCGGAAGCTTCGACATCGTAAATCTGCCGGCCGACGTCTACGGAAGCTCGAAGCTGCCGATGGAGCTCTCGCTAGGCGATTTGGCGATGATTTTAATCGGCGCGGTGCTTATCGTGGCGCTATCGTCGTGGTACCCGGCCAAAAAAGCCACGCAGATCGACGTGCTGCAAACGCTGCGCAACGAGTAAGCCGTTTAGAAATCGCAGTTAAAATTTTATAAAATTTTAAAGAAAGGACCAAAATGAAAAATTTTATATTATGTGTTGCTGCAGCAACGATACTAGCGGGCTGCCAAGCGCATAAACAAGAGCCACAAAAAGAGCCTATGATGCAACCCACTCAAAGCTGCTCTACCGGTGGTTGTATGGATGCCGTAAGAAAGGCTCAACAGCGTCAAGGCATTCGCCCCGTTATGAAATCTCAGCTCCGATAAGCCCTGTAAATTCATAGCTCAATCGACGGAATTTTGCTTAGCTTAAATTCCGCCGGTTTTAAATTTTGCTATCTTAAAATTCTATTTAACGTAAGATGTCATTAGTCTAAAGCTGCGGAATTTCATTTAAAAATCGCTTTAAAATTCCCGTAAAATCCGCGAAATAAATCTAAATTTTATAAATTTTAGGGTAACATTCCCTATTTCTCAAAAAGGCTTTAAATGACTTTAATCGACGGCAAAAGCATAAGCGCAAAGGTAAAAGAGGAGATCAAATCGGTCGCTTCAAACCTTGCCGCAAAGGGCGTAGAGCCCGCGCTGGCGGTGATTTTGGTAGGCGAAGACGCGGCTAGCAAGACCTATGTCGCGAGCAAGGAAAAAGCCTGCGCCGCCTGTGGGATCCGATCCGTAGCGCACCGCTTGAGCTCCGACGTGAGCGAGGCGGCGCTTTTAGAACTGATAGAAAATTTAAACGAAGACGAAAGCATCGACGGCATCTTGGTGCAGTTGCCGCTTCCAAAGCACATTGATACGAATAAAATTTTAGAAAAAATAAGCCCGCAAAAGGACGTGGACGGATTTAGTGCGATAAACGTAGGCAAGCTTACTAGCGGGCTTGCGGACGGTTTTGTGCCTTGTACTCCGCTTGGCGTGATGCGCCTGCTTGAGGAATACGGCGTGCAGATAGTGGGTAAAAACGCCGTCGTGCTGGGGCGTAGCAATATCGTCGGAAAGCCGATGGCGAGCCTGCTGTTAAATGCCGACGCCACCGTCACTATCGCTCATAGCAAGACGAAAGATTTAAAGCGGCTTTGTGCAGACGCCGACATTTTGGTCGCGGCGGTCGGCAAGGCGTATTTTGTGGGCGCCGATATGGTAAAACAAGGCGCGGTGGTAATCGACGTGGGGATCAATCGCGGCGAGGACGGCAAGCTAAGAGGCGACGTCGATTTTGACGCAGTCGCGCCAAAATGCTCGTTCATCACGCCCGTGCCCGGAGGCGTGGGGCCGATGACGATTGCTATGCTTTTGAGCAATACGATAAAATCGGCGAAAAATCGCTTAAGACAAAGAGCCTAAATGAAAATACTAAGCAAAATTTATAAATTTTTATCGAGTTGGACGGGGACGGTCATCGTCGTTTTATTCGTCATTCTTTTTGTTGCGCAAGCCTTTGTGATCCCTAGTGGATCGATGCGCACTACGCTTTTGGAGGGCGATTTTTTATTCGTTAAAAAATTTAGCTACGGCATCCCGACCCCACATATTCCCTTTGTAGAGTGGCAGGTAGCTCCTGATAGCGACGGAGATGGGCATATCATCCGCGGCGAGGGTCCGAAGCGCGGCGATATCGTGGTTTTTCGCTATCCGCTTAATGAAAAAATGCACTTTGTAAAGCGAAATTTTGCCGTAGGCGGCGACGAGGTGATATTTGATCTGAATAATTTCTACCTTCGTCCGCATGAAGGCGACGAGTTCATTGCTGCAAACTACGATACTCGCGACATTGTGATTTTGGGCGGCGAAAAATATGTCAAGGAACCCTATAAATTTAAAGGTATCCACTACGACCCTAATAATCGAAACTCGATGCTGGCAAACGTCAAAGCTGCGCTTGATGGGGGTAAATTTGCTATGAAGCCCGTCAGTCTAAGCGAGATCGGGCAAAATTTCGAAAGCATGGGGCAGAGTTTCAATGCCTTTTACATCAAAGTGCCGCAGGATGAGTATTTTATGATAGGAGATAATCGCAATAACTCTGCCGATAGCCGCTTCTGGGGCCCGGTACCTTATCGTCTGATCGTCGGTAAGCCGTGGTTTACATATTTTAGTATCGATGCCGATCGCAAGATCCGCTGGGAGCGAATCGGGCGCTTTGTCGATACCTTGCAAAACGACGAGAGCCTAATCTATGAGCAAAAATAAGGAGCGGCAATGCAAATAAATAAAATTTTCATAGCGAGCGATCACGCGGGCTTTCGTGCCAAAGAACAAGCTAAAAAAGCGCTCGCCGCTTTAGGTTACGAAGCGGTTGATCTTGGCACGCATAGTGCCGAAGCGAGCGTGGACTATCCCGATTTTGCGGGCGCGCTGGCGGATAAAATTTTAGCCGAATGTGAAGCCTGCGCGCGAAGTGAAAATTTTAAAGAAAACGACGGCGAAAATTCCGCTGCGGCCGCGGAAAATTCCGAAGCAAGTGACAACGAAAATTTTGACGCAAGCATAAACGGCTGCGGAAATTTTAACGACGCCGTACAATGCAGCGGGAAAAATGAAAATTTTAACATTATAAAAAACGCTAGTCGTCAAAATTTTAACACTAGCGAAAGCATGACTACCTGCGTAAATGCAGCCGTAAGCCCTAATGCGAGCAAAGATAAAATTTTAAATTCCACCGACTACGGCATTTACGGCGTTTTGATTTGCGGTACGGGCATCGGTATCAGCATCGCCGCAAATCGCCACGCTCACATCCGCTGTGCATTGTGTCATGACGCGACTAGCGCTAGATTAGCCAGAGAGCACAACGACGCCAACGTCCTAGCCTTCGGCGAGCGATTAATGGGCGCGCTGGTGATCGGAGATATGATTAGGGCGTTTTTTAGCACCGATTTTGCGGGCGGTAGGCACATTAAGCGCGTCGCAAAGCTAGGCGCTTGCGGTAGTGCGAATTGCGCGCATGGATTTAATGGGGAGAATTCCATGCAGAATTCCGCTCAAAATTTTGCGGAACAAAGCTGTGGCGCTAATTTAAATGGGCGGAATTCCAAATCAAGCTTCGCCGGCAAAAGCCCTTCTAGCAAAAATCCTATCGACACGGATTCCGCGTCAAATTTTGCGCGGAGCTTTAACGATAAAAATTCCTTTTTTACCGGCGAGAATTCCTTGATAGGCTTTTGCGGTGCACATCATATAAATTTAAATTCTACGCACGCAAAGATAATCTTTAATGAGAAAAATCCGCTAGATAAAAATTCCACTAGCACAAATTCTACGTTAAATTTTACGCGCGCGAGCGTTTGTAAGAAAAATTTCGCTCAAAAAGCTAGCCGCAAAGATTTTGTCGGTTTGAACCCCACAATTATAAATTTCAATGTTACAAATTCCTTCTTTATGAACGTTAAGCTAAAAAACGCAAATTGCGCTAGTACGGGTTTAACAGATGAGAATTCTGCTATTACGAGCATAAATTTAAAGGGAGCAAATCTTTCTAACGCGTATTTTAGAGGCATAAATTCTGCCTATTTTAGCATAACCTCCGCTACTATGCGCTTTGCAAATCCAAATGAAGGAGGCAAGCAATGAGCGTAGCATTAGGCGTTTTAGCGCTATTTTTTGCAGCACTACTTATTCTATCGATCCGAAAAAATTCTAAAATTTACGCCCTTCTTCGTAAAAGCGAGCAGAAAATTTCAAAGCTTAAAAGCGATAACGAAAAGCTCAAAACTGCCCTTCGCTTCGGCATTGAGGCCCTGCAAAATGAGGAGAGCGAAAACTGCAGCTTAAAAATCCAAAACGCAAGATTGAAAAGAGGTAAGCTATGAAAAGTCTAAGCAGCGAGCAAAAAAGCTATTTATTTCGCTCGATCCGCACCGTGCGCGACTTCCCAAAGCCCGGTATTTTGTTTTACGATATCACGACGCTCGTAGGCGATCGCGAGGCGTTTAATTTCCTGCTTGATCATCTAGCCGAGCGCTACGCCGATTACGGACTTGATTACATAGTAGGCATAGAAAGTCGCGGATTTATTTTTGCAGCGGCACTTGCTGCGAGGTTGAGGGTTGCTTTTGTGCCAATTAGAAAGCCAAAGAAGCTTCCTTATATCACGATTTCGCAAAAATACAGCCTTGAATACGGCTTCGATCAGGTCGAGATGCATGTGGATGCATTCTCCGGCGTGCAGGATGCCAAGGTGTTGCTAATCGACGATCTTATCGCCACCGGAGGCACCGCACGAGCGGCATTAGATCTCATCGCGCAGACGCAGGCTAAGTGCGTTGAAGCCTGCTTTTTGCTAAATTTACGTGAGTTAAACGATCTAGGCGAGTTTTCGCGTCGCACAAACGTTTATTGCGTTTTAGAGGCGTAATTTTGGAAGAGCTACTTAAAAATTTATTACAAGAATACCACCAATACGCCTATATCGTGCTTTTTGTTTGGTGTATTTTAGAAGGCGAAATCGCACTGATTTTAGGCGGCATAATGGCGCACGAGGGGCACATAAATTTGCCGCTAGGTATCTTTGTCGCGGGTCTTGGGGCATTTTGCGGCGATCAGTTTTATTTTTATATCGGTCGCTACAATAAAAAATATATCAGTAAAAAGCTCGCGGCACAGCGCCGGAAATTTGCGATCGCGCACCTACTTTTGCAACGCTACGGCTGGCCGATAATTTTAATGCAGCGCTATATGTATGGCTTCCGCGTCATCATCCCGATGAGTATCGGCATCACTCGCTACAGCGCAAAGAAATTTGCGATTATCAATCTTTTTAGCGCTTGGTGCTGGTCAGGCGCAACGATGGTTTTGGCGTGGTATTTTGGCGAGGAGATCTGGAGCGGGCTGCGGCTAATCGAGCAACACTGGTATTTTGCGATACCTATCATAGGCGGAATTTTATATCTATTTTTTAGGTTATTTAAACGTATGGAAAATCACTTTATGAACTCACGAAAGGAACGAGATGAAAGTAAAACTGCTAGATCGTAAAATTAACGAGATAGAGGCGGATTTTGAAGTTATTTTAGTTGTGGATAAAAATTTAAATCACGAATTTATTAAAGACACGGATAAGTTTGCGCTTTTTAATTACAAAGGCGAGGGCAATCTACTGCTTGCCGAGAGCGGACGGCTGTACGTCGGCGTTAAGGAGCTTAGCTTCGATAGGTTGCGAGCGGCGCTTGCGAGCGCATACAACGCGCTTAAGGGCTACGCGATTAAAAATTTCAAAATCGCCTTTTATAAATGCGGATGCGACCGCAGAAGCACGATGGCGATGGTCGAGGGCGTGCTTTTGGGCGGCTATGAGTTTAACAAATACAAAAGCGACAAGAAAAGCTCCAGCTTGAATGAAATTTTAATCTCGACGCAGGAGTACGGCGGCAGTAGCCCCGACGTGCAAAAGATGAACTACGGCGTGCAGCAGGGCACCGTGATGGCAAATGCCGCAAATTTCGCGCGCGACGGCGTCAATGAGATCCCCGAAATTTACACGCCCGAAAAGATGGCGAGCGAGGCTGAAATTTTAGCGTCTAACTACGACGACGTGAGCGTTAAAATTTACGACGAGGACTTTTTGCGCGAGCAGAATATGAATGCGTTTTTGGCGGTCAATCGCTCCAGCGCTCATCCGCCGCGCTTAATTCATCTGATCTATAAGCCGCAGCGCTGCCTAAAGCGCGTCGTTTTCGTCGGCAAAGGGCTTACTTACGACAGCGGCGGGCTAAGCCTCAAGCCTGCCGATTATATGCTTACGATGAAAAGCGATAAAAGCGGCGCGCTCGCTGCAATGGGTATCATCAAAGGCACTGCCGAGCTTGAGCTACCGTTTGAGATACATGCGGTTATCGGCGCTACTGAAAATATGATCGGCGGCGATTCGTATAAACCCGACGACGTGCTGCTTAGCCGCAGCGGCGTAAGCATAGAGGTGCGAAACACCGATGCGGAGGGGCGGCTCGTGCTTGCCGACTGCCTAAGCTACGCGCAGGATCTTGAGCCTGATCTGCTAATCGATATGGCGACGCTTACCGGCGCTTGCGTCGTGGGCCTGGGCGAATACACTAGCGGCATCATGGGAAACAGCGAGGAGCTAAAGCGTAAATTTAAAGATTTTAGCGATTGTAGCGGCGAGCTATTTAGCATTTTGGAATTTAACGATTATCTGCGCGAGCTAATTAAAAGCAGTATCGCAGACGTCTCCAACTGCGCTTCCAGCAGATACGGCGGCGCGATAACCGCGGGACTATTTTTGGATAAATTTATCAAAGACGAGTATAAAGACAAGTGGCTGCACCTTGATATCGCGGGGCCTGCGTATCTGGAAAAGGCGTGGGGCTATTACGCAGTGGGCGCGACTGGCGCGGGCGTGAGAGCAAACTTATATTTCTTGCAGGCTCTAGCCAAAGAGCTGAAGGACGCGTAGATGGGGCTGTCAGTAGGGATCGTAGGGCTTCCGAACGTCGGTAAATCCACCACTTTTAACGCTCTTAGCGGCGCGCAAAACGCGCAGGCGCAGAATTATCCATTCTGCACGATCGAGTCCAATAAAGCGGTCGTGCCCGTGCCCGATGCCAGGCTTGGCAAGCTAGCGCAGATCGTTAAGCCCGGTCGCATCGTGCATTCGACCATCGAGTTTGTAGATATCGCGGGCCTCGTGCGCGGAGCGAGTAAAGGCGAGGGGCTGGGGAATAAATTTCTTTCAAATATCCGCGAGTGCGAGATCATCCTTCATATCGTGCGCTGCTTCGAAAGCGGCGACATAACTCACGTCGAAGGCTGCGTCGATCCTATCCGCGACATCGAGATCATCGAAACCGAGCTGATTTTAGCAGATATCGAGCAGCTTGGACGCAAGATCGAGCGTCTCGGCAAGGAAGCCAAAGCAAACCAAAAGGGTGCTAAAGAGGCGCTAGCCGTAGCAAACGAGCTTTTAGCGCATCTAAACGACGGCAAGCCCGCTTCAAATTTCGCGCTCAAAGAGGATGAAAACTACATCGCTTTAAATCGCGAGCTGCGCCTGCTTAGCGCCAAAGATGTAATCTACGGCGCCAATGTGGACGAGGACGGCATCGCGCAGGATAACGAATATGTCGCGCGCGTAAGAGAATACGCGAGTGCTCGCGGCGCCGAGGTGATCAAGCTCTGCGCCAAGATCGAAGAGGAGCTCATAGGGCTAAGCGACGAGGAGACGCACGAGATGCTGCAGAGCCTGGGCTCGCAGCAAAGCGGGCTGGAGCTAATCATCAAGCGCTCATTTGCGAAGCTCAGCCTCATCAGCTACTTTACCGCAGGCGAGATGGAGGTGCGCGCATGGACGATCACGAAGGGCTGGAAGGCTCCGAAGGCCGCGAGCGTTATCCACAACGACTTTGAGCGCGGATTTATCAGAGCCGAGGTGATCGGATTTGATGATTTTATCGCATGCGGCGGCGAGAGCAGGGCGAAAGAAGCGGGCAAGATGCGCCTTGAGGGCAAGGACTACGTCGTGCAAGACGGCGACGTGATGCATTTTAGATTTAACGTTTAAATTTGTTTTTAGGCGCGTTGAAATTTGGCCTGCGATGGCTTTAAAATTTTGTAAAATTTCAGCTCAAACGCGGGCTAAATAAATTTTGATTTTTGGAGCAGCGGCTTTCGGCTGAAATTTGTATCGCTAGAGCTACAATGGGACTTGAGCGCTAAAGCATCGTTAAATTTCACAGCGAAATTTAATCGGCTTGGCTCGCGTTAAAATTTTTACACAAGCAGAGTCGCCTCGCGCAGGATTTGCGCTTAAATTTGCCTGGCAAAATATGTCTAAGAAATACTTCCAAAATCGCGTTAAAATTTATACGCGGCAAAAACTGCGCGTAAATTTAAAGGGTGAAATTTTAACTAAAAATCGCAATAGCTCGTATCTGCGTGCGATAGTATTTGAGCTCTATATTTAAATTTACGGCTTACAAATTTGATATCCGGCGATTTTTAAATTTTTATGATCTTAAATTTGAATACGCTGTTTTAGTACGTGGCACGAACCGCGCTCGTAAAGCTAACCGTATTAAATTTGCCGCCGATAGGCGCGGCGGAATTTAATGAAAACCCAAAACCAAACCCGCTTAAAATTTCGCGGTTTTATTTAGGCGGCAAGCGTAGCGGTTTCCGCGCGGAATTAGGAGCCGCGGAATTTTGTCGCGTAGAATTCCGTCGCGCCGCAGAGCCTTGCAAGCAAGATGAGCGGGTTTTTCTAGCGCCGAGCAAACAAGCGCCTAGTAAGCGGCGCGAAATTTAAACTTAATTTTGGAGGATTATGCGAAATAAGCAGCCCTGTATCGAAGGCAGGATAGAAAACTTGCACGTCCGCGTCCTTAGGCAGGAGATCGAGACGCTCATGCTTTTTGAGATCGGCGGCGTTCGTTTTCGCATGCGTTGCAGGGCGTTCTCGTTTAAGCAGGGCGATTTGGTGCGCGTAAAATACTGCAACCAAGGATATCTAGGCAGCCTCGTCGCCTTGGAAGTCGAGCGCCGCAGAACGCCTTTGGAATATGCCCGCGATTTTGCGTTGAGCTCGCTGGATGCCGCAAAACGCACGCTATCTTTAGCTTGGGACATTTTGATTACATTCGGTCTGATCTTTTTCGCCACGACGGTATTTTATGCGATATATTTTGCGTTCGCAAAAGACGCATTCCCAAACCTGAGCGATTTTTTCTACACTTGCGCGGGGCTTGCGTTTGTTGCGATGATAATTCTGGCATACGTTTATACGATCGTCCGCACTATTGAAAGGCGCGCACCTCGTTTGACACGGATATTTTTGACGTGCACCTACTTTGCTATATTCCTTATGTTTTTTACCGCCGTTTTTATCATCGCGCTTGCAGCATTGCTTTATATTTGCGATATTTTAGGCTTTAGGGATTATTTCTTTTCTTGTTTAGTGCTCGCATTCGTGTGTTCGTATCTGGTTTGCTCTACTTACATGCAAAAACTCTCATCGTGGCGCAAGCGTCGTAAGAAATAGCGCTACTCCACCGCAAAAATACACAGCGCGTAATTTTTGTCATTCCGCTGCCTTAAATTTTACATATTAGAATTTCACACCGTGCTATAAATTTTATGCGCCACAAAATTTTGAAATTTCGTTTCGTACAAATACGGCAAGCTACAAAATTCCGCCACGCGAATAAAGCATACTATCACGTTACGGGCATCGATAATCTACTCGTTTATTCCGCCAAATTAACCCATGCCGCCGTAAATTTTATGTTTTAAAATTTCACGCCGAATTTCTCGCGGCTAAAAAGCCCTAAGCACCGCCGTAACCTGTGCGCTTTTGCGCGGCGAGAAGTAGTGCACGAAGCTAGTGCAGGAGCCATCAGGCACACATATTTCAGTGCTTAGCTTATGCCTTACGTGGATGGAGTCGATACTCGGGATTGTTACCGATGCGCTTGCGATGCCGCTGTATTCGCCAACCTCTATCGGCGCCTCTAGCTCATCCTTTTCAAATACTACGCGCCCGCTTTGCTCTTGCTCTAGCTTAGTGTTTTTCAGCACGATCTTCGGCGCATTTTCGCGGTTTATATAGTCAAATTTTATGTTTAGCTCATACGGAGCGCCCGTGGAGTTATCCTCCGAGAAATCAGGTAGCGGATCCCCTTGCCGATGCTCGAATCTCTTGCCGATAGTCGTAGCGCGCAAGTCCGTATCTATC
>ERZ773083.1818-NODE-1818-length-13927-cov-2.663062_pt1 | contig 13927 bp, 10 predicted proteins | sample MGYA00511465_ERZ773083 | MGnify/ENA primary metagenome ERZ773083 (study PRJEB29015, sample SAMEA2738001) | human oral metagenome | biome: human oral; feature: human-associated habitat; material: dental | place: China | collected 2060 ... | reverse complement strand
GTGTGATTGAGTTCATGCCCGCCCCGGTTGATGTCCCCGACATCAAGGGTACAGATATGAACGGGGAGGAAGTCGTTCGCCGTTCTTCCGACGATGAGCCCTTCTCGGCTCTGGCCTTCAAGATCATGACCGATCCCTATGTAGGTAAGCTGGCCTTTACCCGCGTGTATTCAGGTCACTGCAATTCCGGCTCCTACGTTTTGAATTCCACCAAGGACAAGAAGGAGCGCGTGGGCCGTATCCTTCTCATGCACGCCAACAAGCGTCAGGAGCTCGACGAGATGTTCTCCGGCGATATCTGCGCGATCGTAGGTCTGAAGAATACGACGACCGGCGATACCCTCTGTGATGACCAGCATCCTGTAATTCTGGAGTCCATGGAGTTCCCGGATCCGGTTATTCAGGTCGCTGTTGAGCCCAAGACCAAGGCGGGACAGCAGAAGATGGGAGAGGCCCTGGCCAAGCTCGTCGAGGAGGATCCCACCCTCCACGTTCACACGGACGAGGAGACCGGCCAGACTATTCTGGCAGGTATGGGCGAGCTGCATCTGGAGATCACGGTTGACCGTCTGCTCAGAGAGTTCTCTGTCGAGGCCAACATCGGCGCGCCCCAGGTCGCTTACAAGGAGACCTTCACCAAGTCTGTCGACCAGGAGTACAAGTACGCCAAGCAGTCCGGCGGCCGCGGTCAGTATGGTCACGTCAAGGTTCGCTTCGAGCCCATGGACGCCAATGGAGAGGAACTGTTCAAGTTCGAGAACGCTGTTGTCGGCGGATCCATTCCCAAGGAGTACATCGCTCCCGTCGGCGAGGGCATTGAAGAGGCTGCCCAGTCAGGGATTCTGGCAGGCTTCCCTGTTCTTGGCATCAAGGCCACCCTCTACGATGGATCTTACCACGAGGTCGATTCTTCGGAGATGGCCTTCCACATTGCAGGATCCATGTGCTTCAAGGAGGCTATGGCCAAGGCTGCTCCCGCGCTCTTAGAGCCGATCATGAAGGTCGAGGTCACCATGCCTGAGGACTATCTGGGCGATGTCATCGGAGATCTGAACTCACGGCGCGGGCGCATTGAGAAGATGGACGATGTGGGCAACGGCAAGATCGTCGTCGGCTATGTACCTTTGGCCGAGATGTTTGGCTATGCGACCAACCTGCGTTCTATCACCCAGGGCCGCGGGAACTACTCCATGTTCTTCAACAGATATGAGCAGGCTCCCAAGTCCGTCCAGGAGAAGGTAATCGCTGAGCGCAAGTAATTCTTGCTTTGAGAGGGCATTTGCCCGGCAATATAGTTGAAATACTCAGCTGAATTTCATATAATGGGCTTTAGCTGAGATTTTATAAGGTAACATACCCCGCGAGGGGGAGATTTAAGGAGGAATTTCACAATGGCAAAAGAGCATTTTGACCGCACCAAGCCGCACGTAAACATCGGTACCATCGGTCATGTCGATCATGGTAAGACCACTCTTACGGCTGCTATTACTACCGTTCTTGCACAGCGTGTCGCTGGTAACAAGATGGAGGCTTTTGAGGACATCGACAAGGCTCCCGAGGAGAGAGAGCGTGGTATTACCATCTCTACCGCTCACGTTGAGTATCAGACCGAGAAGCGTCACTACGCTCACGTAGACTGCCCGGGACATGCCGACTATGTTAAGAATATGATCACCGGCGCCGCACAGATGGATGGTTCTATCCTGGTTGTAGCCGCTACCGACGGCGTTATGGCCCAGACCAAGGAGCACATCCTTCTTGCCCGTCAGGTAGGCGTTCCCTACATCATCGTATTCCTGAACAAGTGCGATATGATCGATGACCCTGAGCTCCTTGAGCTGGTTGAGATGGAGGTTTCTGATCAGCTGTCTGAGTACGGCTTCGATGACTGCCCCATTATCAAGGGTTCTGCTTATCAGGCTCTGCAGGATGCTGAGGGCAAGGCAGTATTTGCTAACGGCGAGCCCCTTGATCCTTCCAACCCCGACAAGAACTGGGGCGATTGCATCATGGAGCTGATGAACACGGTTGACGAGTATATTCCTACTCCCCAGCGTGATACTGATAAGCCCTTCCTTATGCCTGTCGAGGATGTATTCACCATCACCGGCCGCGGTACCGTTGCTACCGGCCGTGTAGAGCGTGGTACTCTTCACCTCAACGAGGAGCTTGAGATCCTCGGCGTGAAGGACAGTGTCGGTAAGACTGTATGTACCGGTATTGAGATGTTCCGTAAGCAGCTTGACGAGGCTATGGCCGGTGACAACATCGGTGCTCTGCTTCGCGGCGTGAACCGTGATCAGATCGTGCGCGGCCAGGTCCTTGCTAAGCCCGGCACAGTTACCTGCCACAGGAAGTTCAAGGCGCAGGTATACGTACTGACCAAGGACGAGGGTGGCCGTCATACCCCCTTCTTCTCAAACTATCGTCCTCAGTTCTATTTCAGAACGACTGACGTAACCGGCATCACCCAGCTTCCCGACGGCGTCGAGATGTGCATGCCCGGCGATAACGTTGAGATGACTATCGAGCTGATCCATAACGTAGCTATGGAGCAGGGTCTTACCTTCGCGATCCGTGAGGGTGGCCGTACGGTTGGTTCAGGCCGTGTTACCGAGATCATTGAGTAATTGCCTTTGAGATCATCGAACGCGCATGACAGCGGTTCGATTCCCTTTGGTCAATAACATATGACGATCAGAAAGGAGCTGTCGCACTCATGTGTGGCAGCCCTTTCTTTTTGTGGTTCTGTGTCAAATATATTGGGTCTCTATATCAAATATTGGGGCGGGATCCTTCGGGAGCCCGCTCCAATATTTGATATAGAGGACTGGTGAAAATAGACAAAAAGAGAGTTGACTGTTTGTGAATGTTTTTGAATGAAAATGATTGTATCGAATGCTTATCCAACCTATAATAAACAAGAAGTTGTAAGGAGGAGAAAGTATGTTGACCGCTGAGCGACACAAGTTCATATTGGAAGAACTCAGGGAGAAGGGGTCTGTTCTGAATACAGAGCTGATGCGGGAGCTGGAAGCTTCCGAGTCCACAATCCGTCGCGATATCAGCCGCCTGGCGAAGGAGGGCCGCTGCCAGAGAGTGCATGGAGGAGCGATTCTTCCGGAGAGCCTGCCCGGTGATCAGGATGATGCCGTCACGCTTCGCCAGCAGCGCCATCGGACGGAGAAGCTGGCGATTGCCAGGGAGGCTGCGGGACTGATTCGGGATGGAGAGCTGATCTATCTGGACGCGGGGACGACGACAGAGCTGATGATCGATTTCATCCATGGCAAGGACCTGACCTTTGTAACCAACGCCATCAGTCACGCCAGGCGATTGGGACAGAGGGGCTACACCTGCTATATTCTGGGAGGTCAGTTCAAGTCCGTGACAGAGGCGATTGTCGGTGAAGAGGCAAGCTTATCCGTGCGCAAGTATAACTTCTCCAGGGCGTTTTTGGGAGCGAATGGCGTCGATCTCCAGGCGGGCTTTACAACTCCGGAACTCAAGGAAGCCTATATCAAGCAGCAGGCAATGGCGGCCAGCCGACAGGTCTATATCCTGGCGGACGCCAGTAAGTTCGGCCGTGTAGCTCCGATTTCATTCGGAAGCTTCGCCGAGGCCCGCGTCCTGGTAGCGGGACAGCTTGATGACAGGTACCGCAGCTACGAGAACATTTGGGAGGTGAGCGAATGATCTATACCGTAACCTTTAATCCGTCCATCGACTATATTGTCGATGTGGATCATTTTCAGACCGGCATGGTCAACCGCACGACAGGAGAGCATGTTCTGCCCGGCGGCAAGGGGATCAACGTCTCCATTGTGCTCAAGAATATGGGCCATGAGAGCAGGGCGCTCGGTTTTATGGCGGGCTTTACCGGGAGAGAGATTGAGCGCCTGTTAGCTGCCAGCCAGGTTGAGAGCGACTTTATCGATGTGGCAGAGGGAATGTCCCGGATTAATGTCAAGCTGCGCAGCGACCAGGAATCTGAGATCAACGGGCAGGGACCTGCCATCAAGGCTTCCGACATCGCAAAGCTCTATGATAAGCTCGATCAGCTGGGGGAGGGGGATTTTCTGGTCCTGGCAGGGTCGATCCCGGATGTCATGCCTGCCTCCAGCTATGAGGATATCATGGCGCGCCTGGAGGGAAGAGGCGTTCACATTGTGGTAGACGCCACCAGGGATCTTCTGGTCAACGTTTTGAAGTACCATCCCTTTTTGATCAAACCAAACAACCACGAGCTGGGCGAGATCTTTGGCGTATCACTGTCGACCAAGGAGGAGGTCATCCCCTATGCGAAGAAGCTGCAGGATATGGGGGCCAAGAATGTCATGATCTCCATGGCCGGCGATGGGGGCCTTCTGATTACGGAGGATGGACAGGTATTTGCTTCTATGCCTCCCAAGGGAAGAATTGTCAATTCCGTCGGAGCCGGAGACTCTATGGTGGCAGGTTTTTTGACCGGCTATATTGAGACAGTTGACTATGAAAATGCCTTCTATATGGGACTTTGCACCGGATCCGCCTCCGCCTTCTCCGAAGAGCTGGCAAAGAGAAACGAGGTCGAGACCCTGCTCAGGAGTCTTGGACGATAAAAAACAGGCAGGTATCAGCAGTGACTAAGGCAGGAATGCCAGGTCAGGAAAGGACAGCAAATGAGAGTTAGAGATTTACTTGCCCCTCAGAGCATTGAACTCAAGGGGGCGCCCGCAAACAAGAAGGAGGCCATTGAGCAGATGGTCGCCCTCATGGAGAAGCGGGGCAATATCAGGGACATCGATACCTATCGGGCCGGGGTCTTCGCGAGAGAAGAAGAGGGGACGACCGGTGTCGGCGAGGGAATCGCCATTCCCCACTGCAAGTCTGATGCTGTCAGTGCGCCGGGACTGGCTGCCATGGTTGTCCCGGGAGGCGTCGATTACGAAGCCCTGGATGATGAGCCCGTCGACCTGATTTTCCTGATTGCTGCTCCCAATACCAAGGACAATGTGCATCTGGAGGTTCTCTCCAACCTGTCCATGCTGCTCATGGACGAGGACTTCACAAGAGCTCTCAAGGAGGCTAAGAGCCCCGAGGAGTTTTTGGATATCATCGAGCAGGCAGAGAATGCCAAGGCCCAGAAGGAAGCCGCCAAAGAGGCTGCCAAAGAGGCCGCAAGGGAAGAACCTTCTGACGAGCAGGCCAATGGGGAAGGCTCCGATAAGGGCTATGTCATCGCGGTGACTGCCTGCCCGACCGGAATCGCCCACACCTATATGGCGGCTGAGGCCATAGAGAAGGCGGGAGAAAAGCTTGGGATTCCTGTCAAGGTGGAGACGCGCGGCTCCTCAGGACCCAAGAACATCCTGACCGCTGAGGACATTCAAAGAGCGGCCGGGGTTGTGGTTGCCTGCGACGCCAAGGTGCCGATGGACCGCTTCGACGGCAAGCATCTGATCGAGTGCAAGGTGGCCGACGGGATTCACAAGGCCGAGGAGCTGGTGACGAGAGCTTCCGTCTCAGACGCTCCGATCTATCACGCAAGCGGTGATGGAGGAGAAGAGGAGGATGACAAGGACAAGGAGACGGATTCCATCGGTCACCAGGCTTACACGCATCTGATGAGCGGGGTCTCCCACATGCTTCCCTTTGTCATCGGCGGCGGTATTATGGTGGCGCTGGCCTTTTTGATTGATACCATCGCGGGTTATGGAGCCTCCGCCGGTTCTGCTTCTACAGGATCCGCTTTTGGTACTATGCTTCCCCTGTCCGCCTTCTTCAAATACGCGGGCGGTCTGGCCATGAGCATGATGGTTCCCGTGCTGGCCGGTTACATTGCCTATTCCATTGCGGATCGTCCCGGCCTGGCGGTCGGCTTTACCGGCGGTCTTTTAGCCACATCCGGAAATGCTCTCTTTGCCAGTTACAACTGGACGAACCTGGGAGCTTTTAACAGCTTCATCGCGAATTTTGCCTTCCAGGGAGCCAACGGCGGTTCCACAGTGTCCGGATTCCTGGGCGGTATTGCCGCCGGCTTTGTGGCAGGATTTGTGGTTCTCTGGCTCAAGAAGCTGACCTCCAAGCTCCCCGCCAGCCTGGACGGGATCCGTCCCACCCTGATTTATCCTCTGGGTGGAATCTTTATCATCAGCCTTCTGATGTGCTTCATCTTCAATCCCCTGATCGGTCTGATCAATGCCGGTTTGTCCTCTATGCTGACCGCTCTGGCTGACGCCAATCTCCTGGTTGTCATGGGGCTGATCCTGGGCGGCATGATGGCCATTGATATGGGAGGCCCCATCAATAAGGCCGCCTATGTCTTCGGCACAGGCATGCTCTCTACCGCGGCGGACCTGATGACCAAGGGGGCCTCTGCGACAGATCCCGCTGTCATCGCCTGCTATGTCGCTATGGCGGCTGTGATGGCCGGCGGGATGGTTCCCCCGATCGGGATCGCTCTGGCGACCATTTTCTTCCCCAGGAAATTCACCAAGACCCAGAGAGATACCAAGGTATCCCTCTTCGTCATGGGGGCGTCCTTCATCACAGAGGCGGCCATTCCCTTTGCGGCGGCTGACCCCCTGCACACCATCCCCGCGACCCTGGTTGGCTCTGCCATCGCCGGCGGTCTGTCAGCCCTCTTCGGCTGTACCTTGATGGCTCCTCACGGCGGAATCTTCGTCTTTGCAACTGTCGGGAACCCTCTTTTCTATATTATCGCCTGGTTCGTTGGCTCGGTTATCACCTGCCTGCTCCTGGGATTGCTGAAGAAGAATGCGGAGGAATAAATGGAGATTTTACAAGGTAAGAGTGTTTTTGGCGGAATAGCCATCGGTCCCCTGTCTGTGTTCAGACAGGATGAGGTTCTGGTAAAACGGCAGAAGGTCTCTGACGCGGAAGCTGAGGTCAGGCGTTATCACCAGGCCACAGAAGAAGCCAAGAGGCAGCTGCAGGAGCTCTATCAGAAGGCGGTTAAGGAGGTCGGCGAGGCCTCGGCGGCTATTTTCGACGTGCATCAGATGCTCCTTGAGGATCTGGACTATGTGGACTCTGTGGAGAATATCATCAGAAACCAGGGCTTAAACGCGGAGTATGCCGTGGCGACCACGGGGGATAACTTCTCCAATATGTTTGCTGCCATGGATGACGACTACATGAAGGAGAGAGCGGCGGACGTCCGCGATGTCTCCGACCGTCTGGTTAAGGTTCTGGCGGGGGCTGCAGAGAGCGGAGGCCATGGGGACGTCCCCAGCATTTTACTGGCGGATGATCTCGCTCCTTCGCAGACTGTGCAGCTGGATAAGTCCAAGGTGCTCTCATTTGTCACCAGACACGGGTCAACCAACTCCCACACCTCTATCCTGGCCAGAACCATGAATATTCCCGCCCTGATCGGCGTGGACTACCGGGATGACATGCAGGGCAGGATGGCTGTGGTGGACGGCTACAGCGGCAAACTCATTATTGACCCGGACCAGGATACCCTGGCGGGTTATCAGATGAAGCAGTCCGAGGACGCCGAGAAGGCCAGACTCCTCCAGGAGCTCAAGGGCAAGGAAGACGTCACCTTAGACGGCAGGCATATCCAGCTCTATGCCAATATCGGCGGCGTGGGGGATGTGGCCAGCGTACATGCCAATGACGCGCAGGGCATCGGCCTCTTCCGCTCAGAGTTCCTCTATCTGGAGGCAAAGGATTTTCCCACAGAGGAGGAGCAGTTCCAGGCCTATAAGACAGTCGCCGAGAATATGGCAGGTAAGAAGGTGATCATTCGCACCTTGGATATTGGCGCGGACAAGAAGGTGGACTACTTCCATCTGGACCAGGAGGACAATCCGGCGCTCGGCTACCGGGCCATCCGCATCTGCCTGACCCAGCCGGAGATCTTCAAGACCCAGCTGCGGGCGATATACAGGGCCAGTCATTTCGGAACCATCTCCATTATGTTTCCCATGATCATCTCTGTCGATGAGGTCAGAAGGGCCAAGGCCATCGCCGAGGAAGTCAAGTCCGAGCTGGAGGAACTGGGGCTCCCCTATGGAGACGTGGAGCTGGGTATCATGATTGAGACGCCGGCGGCCGCCATTATGTCGGACGAATTGGCCAAGGAGGTTGATTTCTTCTCGATCGGAACCAATGACTTGACCCAGTATACCCTGGCGATTGACCGGCAGAATCCCAAGCTGGAGGCCTTTAATGATCCCCACCATCCGGCGATTCTTCGCCTGATTGCCATGGTGATCGAAAATGCCCACAAGTACGGAGCCTGGGCCGGGATCTGCGGAGAACTGGGCGCTGACACCAGTCTGACAGAGACCTTTATTAAAATGGGGGTGGACGAGTTATCTGTCAGCCCCTCCATGGTTCTTCGGGTCAGGGACAAGATCCGCTCCATCGACAGCCGCAAGTAAGGGCGAGAACGCAAGCGGGATGAAACAGGAGCAGGAACAAATGGGCTTCCGTTGACAGTCGCAAGTGACGAGAAACACAAGCGGGATGAAAGACGAGTAGGAGCAAATGGTTTCGCTGACAGCGCAGATGACAGCGGAAACACCCCGGCTTGACACAGGGAAAGCAGGGGATACAATAGTTTTATGGTATAGAATACATGTATTCTATGATCTACAAGAATTATTACGACAGACTGACAGGCAGAGGAGGATCAGACAATGAAATCATTTGAGTTCGAGGTTCAGGACGCCGCCGGCATGCACGCCCGCCCGGCAGGACTTCTGGTCAAGAAGGCCAAGGAGTATGAGAGCAAGGTGACCATCCATTTCGGCGATAAGTCAGCAGATTCCGGCCGTATGATGGCCATTATGAGCCTGGGAGTTAAGCAGGGCGATACGATCAGGGTAGATGTTGAGGGCCCCGATGAAGACAAGGCGGCCGATGAGATGGAGGCTTTCTTCAAGGAGAATCTGTAGAGATCGGATTCGAGGGCATCAGCAGAAGACAGCTTTGTTTTCGCTTTCAAGGATGCTCCTTATCATCTCTTATCATGCAATTGCTATGAGAGGGGGCGGGGGAGATCGTCAGGCGGATTTTTCTGGAGAGGAAGATCAAAGATGCTGTTTTCATCGGTCAGTCCATGGGAGGGTATGTCGCGCAGTCTGTGATCAAGAGATTCACTGACCTGGTTCGCGCCTTTGTCGCAGTCGACAGCTCACCATATGGGGAAAAGATCTGTGCCATTTGATGAATTCCAACGATGATCAGCCAAAAATCGTAGATGAAATGATTGCGGCATTTATAAGAAGCCTGTAGCTGAGGAAGGAAAACCCTCCACAGCTGCAGGCTTTTGAAATTGGAGATCATTTAGCGATTGGTCTCCAGCATATCCATCTTCATCTCGTAGTAGGCGGGGGACATATCCAGATAGTGGATGTGAGGGTTCTCGAAGCGCTGCTCCGTATCCCAGATTTCCTCCCGCAGCTGCCGGTCGACATAAGAGGCGATCTCCTTGGCCGAGGGAAGCTGACTGGTTCTCTTGCCGGCCTCAATGATCTTGACCTGCAGCTTTTTTGCGGTGCAGTTCTCGAAGGCGCGGCGCTTCCAAGGCTTGATGGGATCGATGAAATCGTAGCGGCTGGACAGGTCAAGCTCCTCCCCCTGCCTGGTGATCAGGTCAGCCACGGCGTGTCCGTCGGCGTCATAGATCCGGTAGACATCCTTGAGTCCCGGATTGGTGATCTTCTCGGGCGTCTCAGACAGCTTGATGCGGGGGATCATCTGACCATCCTCCTCGACGGCGCAGAGCTTATAGACGGCCCCAAAGACGGGCTCGGACCGGGATGTGATCAGGCGCTCGCCGACGCCGAAGGCATCGACCTGTCCGCCCTGGTCTAAGATGGATCGGATGGTGTACTCATCAAGGCTGTTGGAGATGATGATCTTTGCATCGGTAAAACCGGCTTCATCCAGCATCTTCCTGGAGCGGGCGGTCAGATAGGCCAGGTCGCCGGAGTCGATGCGGATTCCATAGTTTTTGGAGGCGATTCCCCTGTCGCGCATCTCGGTGAAGACCTGGATAGCGTTGGGAAGACCCTGGTGAAGGACATCATATGTGTCCACAAGGAGAATGCAGTTGTCAGGATAAATCGAGGCGAATTTGCGGAAGGATTCCAGTTCGTTCTTATAGAACATAACCCAGGAGTGGGCCATGGTGCCGCTGACGGGGATACCGAAATGCTGGCCGGAGGAGACGGTGGCAGTGGCTGCGACACCGCCGATATAGGCGGCGCGGGCCCCGTAGATAGCGGCGTCATTATTATGGGCTCTCCTGGCGCCGAAGTCGGAGACCGGGCGGCCCTCCGCGGACCGGACGATCCGGCGGGCCTTGGTGGCGATCAGGGACTGATGGTTGATCTGGGTCAGAAGCTCTGTCTCAATCAGTTGGGCCTCCACCAGGGGAGCGACGACCGTGATGACAGGCTCATTAGGGTACATGATGGTTCCCTCAGGGAAGGCGTAGAGGTCTCCGCTGAAGCAAAAATCAGCCAGATAAGAGAGAAAGCTCTCATCAAACTGCCCCAGGGAGCGAAGATAGTCGATATCCTCAGGATCAAAGTGAAGTCCTTCAAGATATTCCACAATCTGTTCGAGACCGGTGAAGATGGCAAAACCGGCCGAGTCGGGATTTCTCCGGTAGAAGACGTCAAATGCCACATGGGTATCCTGGTTCTCCAGGAGATAGTAGCCGTTGGCCATGGTCATCTCATAGAGATCCATCATCATGGATACATTGCGCTCGTCATAAATTCTCATGAATTCTCCTCGCCGCTGATCGGGCAGGTGCTCATTGCTGTCTTGACACCATTCTAGCATAAATGAATGTCCTAGTCGAAAACCCGCCGGATCAAGCGCCGGCAAACATACAAGCATGTATGGGGGCTGGCGCGCTCAGGACGAGAGTGCGAAAACATCATCAGTAAAATACGAGGCACGCATGGGGCTGAGGAGAAATGGCAATAGGAAAGAGCGCCATGGAATGAGGTCACCGGAACATAAGGCGATCGGAACACAGGGCACCGGAAGATAGGTCACCGGAAGATAAGGCGATTGGAACACAGGGCGCCGGAACATAAGACGATTGGAACACAGGGCACCGGGATATAGGGCACCGGAATATTAGGCGACCGGAATATATGAGAATATGAAAATAAGGGAATAGACATAGAATGCAACTATAGCGAATGATAAAAATTATATTCTATACAGGAACCCAGGGATATGATAAATTATGGCCTGTAGCAGTGACAGGGGCAGACAGAGCTCTGCGGGGATGCTTTTTTAGAATTGAATTTCTGATGTGCAAACCCCTTTTCTGATGTACAAAACCCTTTCGAGGAATAATTACATGGCAAATATCATTGAGGTAAAAAAGCTGAGCAAACGCTTTGCTCTGGCGGATCGGGAGGTCAGCGCTCTTTCCGATATCAATCTGGATATTGAAGAGGGTGATATTTATGGAATCATAGGTCTCTCCGGCGCCGGGAAATCGACCCTGGTGCGATGTCTGAATTTTCTGGAGGTCCCGACGGAGGGAACCGTGATCATCGAGGGCAGGGAGCTGGCGAAGCTGTCAGCCAAGGAGCTTCGCCGGGAGTATCGGTATGATTTTCCAGAGCTACAATCTCCTGATGCAGAAGAATGTTTTAGACAATATCTGCTTTCCCCTGACCGTCCACGGTCTTCCTAAAAAAGAGGCCAGAGCCAAGGCCCTGGAGCTTCTCAAGACGGTTGAACTGGAGGATAAGGCCAGGGCCTATCCGGCACAGCTCTCCGGAGGGCAGAGGCAGAGGGTGGCGATTGCCAGAGCCCTGGCTTCTGATCCCAAAATTCTTCTCTGTGACGAGGCAACCTCCGCCCTGGACCCCAAGACGACCAATTCCATCCTGCAGCTTCTAAAGGAGATCAACCGGAAGCTGGGAATCACCATTGTGATCATTACCCACCAGATGTCCGTTGTACAGGAGATCTGTCAGCATGTGGCGATTATTGACCAGGGTCGGATCGCGGAAAAGGGACAGGTTGAGGAGATCTTCAACCATCCCAAATCCAGAGCGGCCAGGCTTCTGATCATTGAGGGCAAGGACCCGGAGGCCTGGACTGACGGCGTCAGCCGAACCCGGGAGGAGATTAAGACGGACCGTAAGATTCGCATCGTCTTCTCAGGGAATTCCTCCTATGAACCTGTCATTTCCAATATGATTCTAACCACAGGGCATGCGGTCAATATCCTGTTGGCGGATACCCGGGATGTCGGAGGCGTCGCCAAGGGGCAGATGATTCTGGGGCTTCCGGAGGAAGAGACAGCACAGGCGGCTGTGATTTCTTATCTGAAGGAGCATGGCCTGTCAGTCGAGGAGGTGAGCGATCATGTCCAGTGATGTAATTCTGATGATTATCAAAGGGATCGGCGAGACGCTCTATATGACGGTTCTCTCCTCTGTCTTCGGCTATCTTCTGGGTCTCCCCTGGGGAATTGCGCTGACGGTGACCGGAAAAGAAGGGATTCGTCCCAACAGGGTCATCTATCGGATTCTTGATGTTGCCAGCAGTATTATGCGAAGTGTTCCCTTCCTCATCATGCTGATTCTGCTCATGCCCCTGACCACTCTTCTTCTGGGGAAGAGCTATGGGTCAACGGCGACCGTTGTTCCGCTGACTATTTCTGCGGCTCCCATGATTGCCCGCATGGTCGAGTCCTCCCTCAATGAGGTGGATCCCGGCGTTATCGAGGCGGCACAATCCATGGGCTGCTCCAACGGAAAGATTATCAGCAGAGTCCTTCTTGTGGAATCCCGGGTCTCCCTGATTGCGGGGGCGACCATCTCTGTTGGAACGATTCTGGGTTACTCTGCCATGGCCGGCGTCATCGGCGGCGGCGGACTGGGGGATATCGCCATTCGATACGGATACTACCGCTATCAGGCGGATATCATGATTGTCACGGTTGTCCTTCTTATCATCCTTATGCAGCTCTTTCAGCTGCTGGGAACCTTCATCGCCAACAGGATGGACAAGAGGAGGCTGTGAGTTGAATCTCATGAGAGATTGGAAGTTAGAAAATCAAAGCGATTAGAAAAGAGGTAAGATATGAAAAAGAAAATTTTATCCGCTGTTTTGGCAGCAGCTTTGGCTGTGGGTGCACTTGCAGGCTGCGGTGCAGCCAAGGGGAACGATTCCAAGTCTGATGGCACAAATGCCAGGACGACCCTTAAGGTAGCTGCCTCCGCAACTCCTCATGCCGAGATTTTAGAGCATGTGAAGTCCGAACTGGCCAAGGAAGGCGTCGACCTGCAGGTCAAGGAATTCAGCGATTACGTACAGCCCAACAATGTCGTGGAGTCCGGTGACTTCGACGCCAATTACTTCCAGCATGTGGTGTATCTGGATAACTTCAACCAGGAGAAGGGAACCCACCTGGTCGACGCGGGGAAAATTCACTATGAGCCCTTTGGCATTTACGCCGGAACCAAGAAGCAGCTGTCTGAGCTGACTGAGGGAGATACCATCGCCGTTCCCAATGATACAACCAATGAGGCAAGGGCTCTTCTTCTGCTTCAGGAGCAGGGATTGATCACTTTAAAGGAGGGGGCCGGAATTAAGGCTACCGTCCAGGACATCACGGCCAATCCCAAGAATCTGAAGATTCAGGAGCTGGAGGCAGCCCAGGTCAGCCGCGTCAAGGGAGAAGTTGCCTTTGTTGTCTTGAACGGCAACTACGCCAAGCAGGCCGGATTAGATCCCTCCAAGGATCCCATCGCCGTCGAGAAGAACGACGGTGAGGCGGCCAAGAACTATGTCAATGTGATCGCTGTCAAGGATGGCAGGCAGAATGATGAGGCCATTCAGAAGCTGGTTAAGATTCTCAAGTCTGATGAGACCAAGAAGTGGATTACAGAGAAGTACGGGCAGTCTGTCATTCCCTATGCAG
>ERZ773083.1815-NODE-1815-length-13935-cov-4.296830_pt1 | contig 13935 bp, 10 predicted proteins | sample MGYA00511465_ERZ773083 | MGnify/ENA primary metagenome ERZ773083 (study PRJEB29015, sample SAMEA2738001) | human oral metagenome | biome: human oral; feature: human-associated habitat; material: dental | place: China | collected 2060 ... | reverse complement strand
ATCTAAATCTTGACTCAATTTCAGCAGTCTTACCAAATTTTCTAATGTTACTTTTCTTCTCCCTGCTCTTTATTATTCTTAATTATTTAATTTCCAAAAAACAACGCCAAACCAATTGCTAAAAATTTTGACAAACTATCAAAACTTCATAAAAAACTCCAGTTTGAAGAAAATCCAATTTCCAGTAAAAAAACAACTACTTCGAGTATTTTTTGGATTTCTAGTGATTATTAACAATAATTAATATAAAAACATCACAATTATCTACTTTGAACATCAAAATCCAATGTTAAATATTTAATTTTTGTTTATTTAAACCCCATATGTTAAAATCAAAACGATAAACTACCCATTTTTCATAAAATAAGGAGAAGAATTAAGTGGCACAAAATATTAACAAGGAAAAAAATAACAAGTTTCTACTAATTATTTCAATTATTTCTACTGCACTAGCTATTATATCTATAATTATTAATATTCTCTGGTTTCAATTTTTCTTTAACCGCTCACTAATTATTCAACAAAATATCCTTGACCTTCACACTAAATTTAATAGTCAATTCCATCCTGAACATACTAAAGAAAATTAATTAAAGTCATATTTTAAGATATCTGATATAATCTACAAAGACGGAAGCGTGTCCGAGTGGTTGAAGGAGCACGCCTGGAACGCGTGTATACAGCAATGTATCGGAGGTTCGAATCCTCTCGCTTCCGCCAGGAAGTAAAAAATGACCCGATAGGGTTATTTTTATTTCAATAATTTCTTTCTTAAATATCTCTGAAAATCACCATAATTAAACATTGAACTCTCACTATAAGTTGAAGCACCTTTTGGCAACACAATACTTTGTACACCAATTCTTCCCACTCCAAATTCATCTATTGTTGAAATTGATTCAATTTCACCATTTAAATTTGTCGCAATATCAATCAATGTTCTTACTTCTGCCATAGTAATATTAGTTTTTACATTATTTCCCAGTGAATCAATTAATCGAATCACTTTTGTGGGTTTTGTCAAAATTCCGATCGACATCGCCTTATTTTTTACAGCATTAAAAATCCTCTGCTGATTAATTTCTCGATCAAAATTACTTTTCGAAAGACCATAATCTTCCCCGCCATCACAACCTGCATTTCTTGCTCGCGCTAATCGTAAAGCTATGTCGCCATTTAGCCCGTAATTCATTCCTTTTTTCAAATCTAAGTGTTGACAAGAGTCACGAATTCCTCGCTCATCATCCGCATACACGTCCACATCAATCTTTCCCAACTCATCAACCACAGTCTTCAGTGCACTCCAATCCAGCGACACGTAATACTGCAAATTCAAACCTGTAATTTCCGATATTTTCTTTGCAAAATATCTTGAGGCCTGATCTTTGTTATTTTTATACTCATTTAAAGCGCACATATAAGTCGCATTAATTTTGCCCTGTGTCCCTACCACACAGTTCATCGTATCTCCACCAGGCACCGTATAATTCACCCATAAATCTCTCGGAATACTAAAAATCTTTGAAGTCCTCTTTTCTTGATCCACCGAAGCCACCAAAATTGAATCTGTCAATAATTCCCCTCCATGCCCCTCAGCGTCTTCAGAAGTTCCAAAAATCAGTACATTCGTCAAGTTATTTTCATCTTTTGCAAGTTCTGTTCCGATTAAAATATCCATCGGATTTCCTTTAAAAACATTTGCTGTATGGGATAATAACATATATCCAAATACTGCCACCGCAATCATCAAAATAATAATTAAGCTTAATACCAAAATCAGTATCTTCGTCCACAATGGAATTCTAGCTTCTTCTTTTTCTCCTTTTTTAATCTTCCGTTTTAATCGTTTTCGATCTTTTACTAAATTTTTCTCGAGTTGATGATTTGCGCTTACTTTTTTCTTTTCTAGTTCCAAAGATTCTTTAGTTACACCATGTAAAGCTCCAGTCTTTGTAGCTACAGACTGTTTTTTTACCAGATTTTTTTCAGAAGAGCCATCTTCTTTCTGCTGTTCACTCTTTTTTTCAGGTTGAACAAAATTATTTTTTTCAAGCTGTCCTTCTTTTTTTTGTTCTTTATCTATATTTTTTAAAGCCACTCCAGTATCAGATTTTTTTTCAACTTTTTTTGTCAATACTGCAACATCTTTTTTTGTTGCATCCTTTTCCACCACTACAATCTTTTTCTGTAAATTCTGTTTTTTAGATTTTTTTGAATGCTTAATTTTTCTTTTCGTCATCGACCAAACCTCAACTTTTTCTTTAATAATTTTAACACATAAATCCCTAGTTTTCCTCCTACATGCTATAATTAAACTACATGAGTCCAAAGGGTAATACTAGAAAAGATAGTTCGCTTTTAATTGAATTAAAAAATATCACACGCAGCTTTGGCTATGGCGAAGCTGAATCTTTTGCTCTTAATGATTTCAATCTTGAAGTCAAACCAGGAGAATTCATTATGATCATGGGGCCTTCTGGCTGTGGTAAAACTACTCTCCTAAATATTCTCGGACTCCTTGATTTTCCTACATCGGGCAGCTACTACCTTGACTCAGAACGTACCACAAATTTCTCCAAATCGCATCAAGCCCATATCCGCGCCAAGCAAATTGGCTTCATTTTCCAAGATTTCAATCTCATCCCAAAAATGACCATTCTCGAAAATGTTTCACTACCTTTAATTTATGCAGGTATTTCAAAAACTAAAAGCTTGATTCATTCCTCAAAAATACTTTCCTATTTTAATATGCAAGAACGTGAGTATTATTATCCATACCAACTTTCTGGCGGTCAAAAACAACGCGTTGCCATTGCTAGAGCCCTCGTTTCTTCTCCTGAAATCATTCTAGCCGATGAACCGACTGGCAATCTTGACAGTCGCAATGCTCATCTTGTTATGGAAGAACTTCGCCGTATTCATTCCAAGGGCAATACTATCATCATGGTGACGCATAATCCTAATCTTACGACTTACGCTACTCGTGTCATCCATATGCTTGATGGTCGCATCGATACCGATATTAAAACCGTCGCCGATGAAGACCTACCTGAACGCATTAAAATCAGATTTAATCCTAAAAAATCTATCCCTGACTCGCCTATTATGGATAGTGATAAAACTGATTCCGAAACATCAGAAACTCACTACGTCAATCATCAAAATGAAAATCAAATCAAAATCCGTCCAATCAAAAAAGTTGGATCACGATCGACCATATTCAATACAACCAGACATACTACAGATGTAGTCGAACATACTAGTAATATTGAATCTTCAAAAACCATTCCAAAAACGGCGGGGCTAAGCTCGTCAGATCAAGAACAAAAAATCATTCACAAAAACACCATCAATATATCAGAAACAAAAGATTTAATATCATCAAACAATTCGCAATCTGAATTTAAAAACCCAAATCTTTCTTATAAATATCCTGAAGACTCAGAAATCTCCGTTGACAACGTCCCCGTTTCAACATTCCCAGTCGTTTCATCAAGTTCAAGCGATAATTCAGTTCGTATTATTAAAAAAATTCCTTCACTTGAAGAAATTGAAAAAATTAATGCCAAAAAGACCAAATCTAAACTAAAATCCACTAAAAATGCTAGACAAAAACAAGCGAAAGGACGTCGAAAATAATGTCACTACTTTTTCGTACCAATTTTGAAATTGCTAAAAATTCTCTCAAGAAACATAAGCTTCGCAGTTTCTTCACTTGTTTAGGTATCTCTATCGGTATTGCCAGCATCATTCTTATATTCAGTCTCACAGGCAGTATCTCACAACTAATTACCGAACAAATTAAATCTTTAAATCAAGGACTTATTTTGGTCAGACCAGCCAATAATAAAAATAATCTCAGTAATGTTATCGGTGAATTAACAAACACCAATCATTTTAATAACTCCAATCTCACTCCGGAAGATTTAACTAAAATCAAAGAGTCTGATGATAATATTGATCACATTTCCCCGATTGCAATTTTAAATGAGACCATCTCCGGTGATCAAGTAGTTGATTCAGCCACCATCCTCGCAAGCAATGCAGATCTCAAATCCATCTTAAACCTAGAATTAAGATCCGGCAATTTTATTCAAGATAATAAGCTAAAATCTGCCGTCATCGGTCATTCCCTTGCACTCCAACTTTTCGGTTCCAGTGAACCAATTGGAAAAACTTTCTCTTTTTCAGGCAACAAGTTTATTGTTATTGGTACACTACAAAAACTTGAAAACCCAGTTAATTTTAACGGAGTAGATTTCGATCAATCAGTCATTATTGATTTTAATCAAGTCAAATCACTTAATCCACAAATTCAACAAATCGACATCACAGTTAAAGACTCAAATAAACTAACTGAAACTGCCGATAAAATTAAAAAAACTCTCACAGAATTAAAAGGCTCTTCTAGTAGTTTCACTATTTCTTTTGGATCAAATATTTCTCACCCAGCTAGTAACCTGCTTACTATTATCTCCGTTACTCTCGCATTAATCGCTGGCATTTCACTCATAATTGGTGGTATTAGTATTATGAATCTTATGCTTGTCTCAGTTGCAGAACGCACTCACGAAATTGGAATTCGTAAAGCCATCGGCGCCACCAATACTCACATTTTTTTACAATTTCTTTTTGAAAGTCTAATTTTAGTTTTCATTGGCTGCATCGGCGGTTTTCTTCTCGGCTACTTAATTGCCCTCTTTAGCTCCACAATCACCCCATTCAAGCCATATTTCAGTCTTGAAATTTGCCTAGTCGCATTTTATTTCACACTTACTACTGGCTTAGTTTTTGGACTGCTCCCAGCCATCAAAGCTTCTCGTCAAAACCCAATTGATTCTCTAAAATTTTCTAGTTAAACCATCTCAAGATTCAAAAATTATGCTTTCATCACCTATTAAAATTTCTATTTTTTGAAAAAAAATATTATAATCAACCCATGAGAATTTTGGGAATTGAAACGTCATGCGACGAAACTGCCATCGCCATTGTTGAAAATGGCAACAAAATTTTAAGCAACACAGTTGTTTCTCAAATTGATATTTTTGCTGCCTACGGAGGTGTAATCCCTGAAGTCGCAGCAAGATCACATCTTGAAGCGATCCTACCAGTTCTCCATCAGACTTTTCAAGAAGCAAAACTTCTTGATAAAAATCAACAAGCCGATTGGTCAAAAATCGACGCCATTGCTGTTACTCACACCCCAGGACTTCTTGGTTCCCTACTTGTTGGTACACTAACTGCAAGAACTCTTGCCTTGCTCCATCAAAAACCACTTTACGCTGTCCATCATCTAAAATCTCATATTTATGCCAACTGGATCGGCACTGATCAACCACCAGAATTCCCGTTAATTGCACTTGTTATATCTGGTGGACACACTCAAGTCATCAAAATGACCGCTCATCAAAAATTTGAAATCATTGGCACAACGAAAGACGACGCAGTTGGTGAATGTTTCGATAAAATAGCTAAAATTTTAGGCTTACCATATCCAGGTGGACCGTCTATTACAAGACTTGCCAAAAGTGGTGACAAAAATCGTTATATATTTCCTCATCCAATGCCAAAATCCCTCGATTTTTCTTTCTCAGGACTAAAAACCGCCGTACTCCGTGAAGTTCAAAAATCAGTTAACCGACCGATCTCATTCCCATCATCAAAATTAGCAGAGCTTTTATCTGACCAACAAAAAGCCGACTTCGCAGCTTCTTTTGAACAAACCGTCACTGACATTCTAATTGGAAAAATCAAAATTGCCTTAAATCAAAACCTAAATACAAAAAGTCTAGTCGTAGCAGGCGGTGTCTCCGCAAATCAAAGACTCCGCATAAATTTAAAATCATTTATTGAACAACAAAATATCGAGCTGAACACAAATATTAAGCTCTTCTTCCCTGATCCAAAATTGTCTGGCGACAACGGAGCCATGGTCGCTTCCGCTGCCTACTACGAAATTATCTCCCATATCCTCCCAACAGATCCATACACCCTAGATATTATGCCTCGCTCAAATATTCAATAAGCTACGCCCCATATACTATCTTTAAATGGTGATAAAATAAAATTATGCAAAATAACTTATATAATGGTTTAAATGAACAAGAAAAGAATATCATTAATCATATTTTCCTTCACTTAACCAACAATTATTTTATTCAACAAGATCCTCAATTCATTGACTCGAAATTTAAACAAAACAAAGCAGAAAATATAACACATCGAGATACAGTTCGTTGTATCATAATAAATCAAAATCAACAGATCCGTCTTCTCCACTCAAGGGCCAAAGATTATTACGCCATTCCAGGTGGTGGCATAGAGCCAAACGAAACTTTATTACAAACTTTAAATCGTGAAGTCTATGAAGAAACTGGTTACACAATTAAAAATCCGATCCCACTTGGTAAAATCTATGAAGAACGTAACTATCGTTTCACTAATAACTATTTTTTCACTGCACAAGCCGATAAAAAATCCACCCCCCATTTCATGGAAGATGAAATTGAGGAAGATTACGAATTAATTTGGGTGAATAAATTTGAAGCAGAAAACCTCCTTCAAGATAAATATAATATTCTTAAAAAGAATCACTTCATTCCCTATAATGGCAGTTTTGTCACGACCAGACACCTAAAAGCGATTGAATATTACATACAAAGAAGTCAACAACCTAATCAAATAAATTAGTGATCTAAAAACAATCAAATATTCCATACAAAACAAATCCTTAATTATCAATTTTGCCAAGATAAAAATAGTCTAAAATGATATAATCAAATCAATGACAAATCAAAAGGACCAGCCTCCTCTTCTGCAAACGAAGGCTTGGCAAACATTACAAAAAGATTTAGGCGAAAAAACTTTTTTTGAAGAAACGGACCAGTATCAATTTTTAGCAATTAAAAAAAATATCCCTCTTGGTTTTTATCTCTATCTTCCCTATGGTCCCTATATTAAAAAAACAGCTACACAAGCTGATATTCAAAAATGTATGGACCATATTCTCAAACTCGCTAGTCAAGAAAATGCAATTTTTATACGAATTGAGCCTCAAAGATTCTCTCAAGAAAATCAAAAAAATATAGGAAAATATACAATAAATCAAAAAATATCAAATGTCGCACAATATTTTTCCCTCAATCAAAAACACTTGTTAAAAACTAAAGATCTAAATCCAGCCGAAACTTGGTGTTTAGATTTAACACAAGAAACAGCCACCATTCTATCAAATTTTGCCCAAGGTACTCGTACAAGACATAATACCTATCAAAAAAAAGGATTAACAGTTGAAATCACTAAAAATCCTGAAGATATTAAATATCTTGTTGAACTGCAACATCAATTAGCAAAAGAAAAACACATTGCCAGTTTTTCAGAAAAATACCTAAAAACTGAGCTGTCTCAACCATTCGCTTCCCTTTTCTTAGTCCGTTATCATCAAACACCAGAAAATCAAACAAAGTCCCAAAACGAGCGAATAAAAAACACGCTTTCAACTAATGCAAAAAATGCACTAGTTGAAAATCAAAATGAAAATTTAAAATTAAAACAAAAAAATAACACACAAAACAATCAAACTCCAAAACCTAAACCCAAGGATAACGAAGTGATTGCTGCTTCCCTATTTTTTGATTATCAAGGCACAAGATACTACATGCAATCTGCTGCCAGTTTAAAATATCGCCACCTGCCAGCCACCGTTGCCTTACTCTCTTATGCAATTTTTTCTGGAAAAGAATCAGGACTCCATACTCTTGATTTTTGGGGCATTGCACCAGAAGATGCAGTACCTTCGCATCCTTGGTACGGTTTTACTGAATTCAAAAAATCTTTCGGCGGTTATGAAAAAACCTACGCCGGAACCTATGATTATATCCTAAATAATAATAAATATAACTTGTATCGATTATTAAGAAAAATTAATCGTCTAAAACGCAAAATTATCAATACGAAAGATTAAAAATTAGTCAAAAGCAAATTCTCCAAATCAAAGAATCATCTCTTACCTACTAATTTATTCGTACAAAATTAGACGAAAAACCAAAATTTTAGTTAAGAATCAATAATCACTCAAGTCAAAAAGCGAACTCTTCCCTTTATCGATTATTTTTTGTGCTTTTTCTAAAAGCTTTTTGAGACCTTCCGGCGAATTAGCCGAGCCAACATGTACAGTTTTTACAATTTTACTATGTTCCTTATAGCACACTTGTATGCCCGTCGCCCCCGAGGCAGTTTTAAATTTTCGAATATATGCCACAACCTGATTCTATCATAATTCCCTACCAAAAATTCATCTTCAAAAAACCCAAAAAAATACAAAACAAGTTCAATTAATAAGTAAACAAGTTTTTACACAATTCCCTATTTCTATTACACTTATATTTAACAACCTATTGACTTAGCAACCTACATCAAGTAATATAAACATAACAATTACTGCAACTTAAATTAAAGCTTAAAAAGCACACTCAGTAATTGGTCATATCAAAAAATGTACTTTTATGTAATAAATCTTGACTTTTGTCAAGCATAAATTTATTAGCATTTTAATAAACACAAGTAATTTCACGTGCTTAACAGGGAAGCGCGATATTTTTGTTTCACTTTCACATAAATATTATCAATTTCAAATGTCCATAAAACATTTATCAAAACTCAAATCCACTATCACATTTTGCTCATCAGCTCAAATACTCCAAGAATCCCTAAAATCGCACAATCTACATAAATAACTTAAATCCAAGTAATACATAGCTTTTCTTTACAGGCTGATTACCGTATTTTCTTTAAATGTTTTCAGAATATATTAGCTTCTCATTTTTAAAATTTAACAAACAGCAATTAACCTTTTTATCTCTTAATACAACAAAATTTAGCAATCAAATCAATAAAAAATAGACCATTCGGTCCATTTTTTTGTATCTGATAGCACTTTCTATAAAAGAATCTTTCAAGTTATGCATTAAATAAACTTAAAACATAAAACTCACTCTCTATAAATCAAAAACTCTTTTAGACAGGGAATTAAGGCAAACCACGACTAGATAATATTCAGTTGCGATTTCATTTTTTCAATCAACTCTTCTTTCTCTGTAATACTATTTCTTGTCTCTCTTACTAAACCTGCTGGTGCCTTTTCCACATAACGTGGATTCATCATTCTTGCATTAAGATTGTCAAGCTCTCTACCGATAGCTAAAATCTTATTCTCGAGTTCATCTTTATAATCAACAATCACTTTCTCTGGTACATCAAGATAAAGCTCGTGGTTAGCTATAGCTAGTCTTAATCCCCTTGGCGCACCGTTAGTTGAAGAAATTGCCGGCACCCTAGATAAAAATTTAACCAGCAAAAGGTTATCATTCACTAGAATATCTTCACCAACTAATAGAGTAAACTTTTTACCTCTGTTAAACTTAGCAAGTGCAGTCTCCATACCGCGAATATTAGAAACAACTTCGATTAATCGCTCAAAATTTTCGCCAGAAATCAAGTCAAAATTCATCAGGGAAGGCCACATCTGATCAATAATCATCCCGTCAGTCCATGACAAATTTTGCCATATCGCCTCCGTTACAAACGGTGCAAACGGATGTAACATAATCAAAATCGATTCAAGAGTCACCTTCAAAAGGGAAATATTCCTAAATAATTTCTGACTCTCCAAAAACCAATCAGCATACTTATCCCAAATCAACTCATAGATTGTTTCCATAGCCTCAGAGAAGCGATACTCCGCCATACATTGCTCCAAGATTCCTCTCGCCTGATTAATCTCCCGGCAAATCCAATCCTCTCCCATATTATTAGTTGTATATTGGTATACTTCTGGATTAATCGAATCACTTTCCGTTTGATGTACTGCAGACCCTGCGTCTTCATCCAATACCACTGAAATATCAGTTTCTGAAAATCCTTTCTCCTTCTCTTCATCGTCCACAATCCCTTGCACAAAACGTGATATATTCCAAAGTTTATTACATAGATTACGTCCAGAAATCACCGAATTTTCAGAAAATGCCTGATTCAAACCTGCCGAACGACCACGTAAAATTCCCAACCGAAAAGCATCTGATCCGTATTTCATAATCATTTCCATCGGATTAATCACATTACCTTTCGATTTAGACATCTTCTTGCCGTGTGCGTCCAGCACTAAACCATGAAGATACACTTCCTTAAAAGGCACTTCGCCAGTAACATAAATCCCCACCATAATCATTCGTGCCACCCAAGCAAACAAAATATCCGCACCCGTTTCCATTACATTTAGAGGATAGAATTCACTTCCGACTCCGTCTTCCAAATTCGTGCAAACAATCGGCCAATGCGAAGAGGAGAACCATGTATCAAAAGTATCCTCGTCTCGCACATATTTCACGCCCCCAATTTCAATTTCCGACAAATTAGTTCGCGTATCAAAAATCCATTCATCACCAGAATCATTTGGATCTAATTTTCTAAACATCGGAATTGCAATCCCCCACGGAATCTGTCTTGAGATATTCCAATCTTTTAGACTCTCAAGATAATTAATTAATACTCTTTGTTTATTTTCTGGATAAAACTTTATTTCATTATTGTTTAAATGTGAGATTGCCAACTTAGCTAATTTCGAAGTATCCACAAACCACTGTTTTTTCAACATCGGTTCAATCACCGTCCCACACTTATAACAATGTGCAACTGCGTGTCGTATCTTTTTTTCACCGACTAAAAGCCCAGCCGTTTCAAGGTCACGTAAAACCTTCTTACGACATTCAAGCACCGATAGCCCCTCATAATCAGGACCACAAATCGGTAACATCTTTCCATCAAATCCAATCACCGAAATCCTTGGTAACTTATGTCGTTCACCCACCTCAAAATCGTTCACATCGTGTGCCGGAGTAATCTTAACAGCCCCAGTACCATATTCCATATCAGCATGCTGATCAGCAATGACTGGAATTTCACGTTTAGAAAGTGGCAGGGAAACAGACTTTCCGACTGTCTCCTTGTAACGCTCATCTGCCGAATTTACTGCCACTGCAACATCACCAAACAGAGTTTCCGGTCTTGTTGTAGAAATAACAACATACCCATCATCTTCGACCAACGGATATTTTATCTCATATAACTTACCTTCTTCTTCCTTATATTCCACTTCTATATCGGCAAACGCTGTCTGATGTTTCGTACAATAATTCACCAACTTCTCACCCCGATAAATCAGACCTTCCTTCCACATTTTTTCAAAAGTTCTATATGTCTGACGAATCACGTTTTCATCTAGTGTAAAAGTCAAATCCTTCCATGAACAAGAAGCTCCTAGAGCACGCAATTGTAACTCCATTACTCCCCGTTTCTCTTGTACAAAATCCCAAACTTTTGCATAAAGTTCATCACGCGAAAACATAAAGCGCGTCTTGCCTTGTTTTTCAAGCTCACGTTCGTATACCACCCATGTCTCAAATCCCGCATGATCTGCACCAGGTACATACCAAGTTCTACGCCCTCTTAGACGATAGTATCTCGTCAAAGAATCTTCAATTGCCACAGTTAGTCCATGACCAATATGCAAATTACCGTTCGCATTTGGTGGTGGCATTACGATTGAATATCGTTTCGACTCACGTCCAGTTTTACCACTCCGATCCATCTTCGCTGGCAAGAACTTTGAAGATGTCTCCCATGCAGCATAAATATCTGTCTCAAAATCCGCAGGATTATAAGACGGTGAAAATTTCATCTCTCGCTCCTTTTATTTAATCTATTTCTGTATCTCATCATCCCCTTTACCTACTAATTTCCTTTGAATCTCATTCATTTCTTGTTCAGACAATTTCACTTCTTGCCCATACTTATAATTTGGATCAAAAGAAACTAAATGAACATGTGCGTGTGGCACATCTGTCCCAATTACCTTTAATAATGTCCTTTTTCCGAACACTTCTTCCATTCTCTTTGCTAACATCTTCACAGTTTTCATTACTGCAAGATAATCCTCCATCGGTAAATCATATATCTTATCCACCTCAATTTTCGGCACCACTAAAGTGTGTCCAGGTGTCTCCGGATGAATATCCAAAAAAGCAAACGTCTTCTCATCCTCATAAATCTTATAGCATGGAATCTCTCCAGCAATAATTTTTGAAAATATACTCGCCATATAAAAACTCCCTTCTTGAAGCGTTTTCTCTCAACTACACGCCTTTATCTTATTATAACAGAGAATTACATCCCCAACCCTTTAAATCGAAACATTTTATGATATAATAAACACAATATGTCAAATCATCGTGTTGGGTTATTCTTTGCGAATCTTTTTTCCATTATTCTCTCTTTTCTCATTTCTTATGTTTCTCGTTTTGGTTGGGAGCCCACCGACATTGCCTTTCGTCATCTCAAAGATTCCACCGTCCTCCTCTATCTACTTTTCTCATATCTTATCGTCTTCACTTTTCATCGATATGATCCAATCACCTCCAAGCGTGGCATTCTGAGACATTTCAAATCCGCCCTTTTAACTAATCTATTTATGGCGATTATTTTTTCTACCATTGTCTATATCACTCACATCAGTGATAGCATCCCTCGTCTATTTTTTGGCACTTTCTTTTCAATCAATTTCACTATCTCTTTTTCCAGCCTCTTTCTCATTCACTTTATCAAATGCGAATATCTTGAACACCATACTAAAAAAACTGTTATTTTCACCGATCATTCCTCTCTTGAGCAATCTGTCTATAATATCCAAAAACTCGACGTTGAAGATTGTGAAATCATTGGTATCACCCCACTCACTGGCAAATCCCAAAACCATTTCTTTAAAGTCAAAATTCATTCACGCCCAGTCGAACAATCAAAAAATCCAAAAACCCAAAAATCCTCTACCCAAACTTTTAAACAAATAAGCACAAGTCACACCACTCTTCAATCCTCATCAAAAGGATTTCTCCCAATTACTGTCGATCTAAAAGAAAGCTCTCTCACGGCTCTCGACTACATTAAACGTCATCAAGTAGATCTCGTAATTTTCTGCGTTAATCATATCAACCGCGAAAAAATCAAACACCTCATTGAATCAATCAGCGAAATGGGAATCGATTCTCTTATCACCATTGATAGCTTCGCAGTCGAAACCCTCGAAACTAAATTAGAGGATTTTGGTACCACCAGCGTCATTCGTCTTTCACCACGTCTCTTTTCTGAAGGAGAACTTATTATTAAACGCTTGATGGACATCCTTGGCGCTCTCATCGGCTGCCTCCTCTGCCTTCTCGTAGGTATCATTGTTGCTCCGCTTATTTTCTTTGAAGATCCAGGACCTGTTATTTTCAAACAAAAACGTGTTGGTCGCAATGGTAAATTCTTCTATATTTATAAGTTCCGTTCCATGTATCAAGATGCCGAATCTAGACTCCAAGACCTTCAAGCTCAAAACGAAATGCACGGTTTTATGTTTAAAATGAAAAATGACCCAAGAATCACCAAAATTGGTAAATTTCTCAGAAAAACTAGCATAGATGAACTCCCCCAGTTTTTTAATGTCTTAGAGGGGAGCATGTCGCTCGTCGGCACTCGTCCTCCAACCGTTGACGAATACAATCAATACTCTGCACATCACAAACGTCGCATCAGCATCAAACCAGGTATAACTGGACTATGGCAAGTTTCTGGTCGTAGCGAAATCACCGACTTTGAAGAAGTTGTTCGCCTAGATTGTTTTTACATCGACCACTGGAGCGTTGCCAGTGATATTAAAATCCTCCTCAAAACTTTCGCCATCGTCTTTACTGGTAAAGGTAGCGAATAACTTACTTCTTCTCTAGTTGCATATTCCTGTTCAAAAAGTATATACAATCAAAAAAACAACCCGACCGGCTGCTCTATCTTGGCGGAAGCGAGAGGATTCGAACCTCCGAGACATTTCTGCCCACACGATTTCGA
>ERZ773083.1814-NODE-1814-length-13961-cov-4.484323_pt1 | contig 13961 bp, 14 predicted proteins | sample MGYA00511465_ERZ773083 | MGnify/ENA primary metagenome ERZ773083 (study PRJEB29015, sample SAMEA2738001) | human oral metagenome | biome: human oral; feature: human-associated habitat; material: dental | place: China | collected 2060 ... | reverse complement strand
GTAGAGTCATTTTTATTTCTATTCACCGTTTCAAACATTTCCAGAATATATGCCAAAAGCTCAAGCTTATTTTTTATCAATATCGCAGTCCAAATTAACATTTTCGAAATACTCTTCAAGCATTGCCAGTTTTGTTTGTAGTTCGTCAAATACTCTTATATTTCCGAATACCTCAACTCTATGATTTAGGCGCATTTGAATCATATAATCCTGTTTGTTCAATCCCGATAATGCTATTTTCTCTTCCAATAAACTTTGTATTCGAGTTAGTTGTGTTAAACTTGATTTTTATATTTCCAGTTATCATATCAGCGATACTTCTATCATTATTACCCCAAAGATGAGAGTAATGTTTTAGTGTTATCTCAGGACTAGAATGACCTAATCTTTTAGATATTACTAGTATATCTGCATTATGCTCGTTAATTAAATAGCTAGCATGACTGTGTCTAAGCCCTTTAGCTTGAATTTTATGAACATCAGCTAAATTAGAATGTTTATTAATTATTCTACCAACAATACATCTATGTAAAGGTGTGCCATCATAACTCATTATAAAATGGCTATTTACTAATTTTTGTTGCCGCCTTTTCCACTCCTTTAATATCTTTATAGTATCATCATCTAGCGAGATGATACGTTTGCTATTTTCAGTTTTAAGAGTTAGGCTTCGTGTATATTCTTTTTTGGACTTCATATCAAGATTATGATGAACTCTTAATGTCTTTTTAGTAAAGTCAATATCCGACCAATATAATGCTAAGCCTTCTGAAACACGTATTCCAGTTACATAGTATAGCCATATCATAACGAAGTGAAGGTGCTCTAGATAATCACTTTTATCAAAGGTAGAAATTACTTTCTCAAACTCATTCTTAGTCCAGTAAGGGATGTTAGATTTACCTTTAGGAATGGCTGATGTTTTCTTAGATACATTTTCCGAAAGGAATTGTCTAAAAACAGCATAATCTAAAGACTTTCTAAATGCTCCGTATAATAGAGAGCAGTATGCTTGAGAATATCCGCTATGATTTAATAAGTAGATTCTAAAATTTTCACAATCGGCAATACTAATGTTACGTAGTTTCTTTCCTTTAAATCTATTTATAAAAATAGGTAATATAGTTTTTCTATTCTTCCATGTATTTTCACTTACTGTTGATTTGTAGTGTGGCAAATAAACTGTATTCATGAATTGCTCATAGGTCATATTATAGTTATGAGAACCACCTTTAGATTCTTTAAATTTTGCTTTTACTTTTATCAGCTCATCATTACAAGATTTTGCTGATTTGAAAGGTAAACCGTGAGAATCACGGCTACCTTTCTTCTGAATTCTTTTACCAGTTATCTGGTCCACACCGAGTTCCACGTTGTAGAAAAAGTAACCTGTTTTTTCATTTTTATAAACTCCGGGGAATTTTGTTTTTGTCATTATGCTATATCCTCCTGTATAGGAAATTTCAAACCTAGTATTTCTTCAACGATTTCTTTTGGAACTGTGCCAATGCGGTTGTTTTCATAAATAGTGTAGCCTCTATTAACAAGCTGAACTTTCGCTTGTTTTATCACCGAGCGAGCGGTATGTTTCGGGAATCCTAGATGCATAACATCTTTGTAAGTTATAGTAATCATAAGAACCTCCTTTTATCTGATTTAATATTATTACTTCATAAACTTTCCTTATAATTTTAAGATAAATCTATATCATCAACCGATTTTGATTCAAAGTCCTCGAACTTAGAAGGGGACTGAGGTCTTAGAAAATCGGTGGTATCTCGTCCGATTTCATTAATAATTAAGTCATAATCTTCTATTGGTATTTTAACTTTATAACATTTTTCTCGTATGTTTGCTATATAGATTCGTGATGCCTTCCTTTTACTATCAGACTTGTTAATGATAATTTCTTCATTAATTAATCTGTTAATGGCTAACTTTACGTCTTCTATTTTTAATTCTCTGTGTAAAAATTTCTCAAATTCACCAGTGAATATATAAGCATATACAGCTTGGTTTTCCTTTTTTATTATGCCTATTTTCCCAGAAGATCGAACAGTTGTTGTATCATAGTAAAACCTAGTAGCGTTCTTATGAATAAATTCTAATATTTTTTCGTGTATCTCTTCTGGAATTCCTTTTCTATTAGGTATTTCTTTTTCCTCTAGCTTTACAAATAGTTGGATTATTTTTTCTTCATCAAGTTGAACATTTAACAACTCTTTTGTGAGTGTTGCACCAGCGAGAATTGTTGCATAAAGAACGCTAATTCTATCTCTATATTCTGATTCAGCAATAGAGGCAATTATCTTGTCTTTTGCTTTTATAAAATGATCTAATATTAGTTGATCGCCTCTCTTATGTAAAAACAAAGCTTTCATAAATTCATTAGCAAGTATACCATAGTTTTCGTTTGCTAACCTTTTTATACTATTAGAACTACTAGCATCTTTTGTCCAAGGCTCATCTAGATCTATTTCAATTAGTCTCATCCTTAATCCAGGATTATCTTTTAGTCTAGAACGAAATCCAATTTCAGATGAGCATATTATAGTCGTATTAAATGTTTTCTGCTCTTTTAGCGTTGAATCAGAGTTTAATCTTTGCTTAGATTTTCCACCTGCTATTTGATAAACTAATGAAGTCATATCATTTATAGTACAACTAGACAGCTCATCTATAACAGTGGCTACTCCGTAATTGTTAGATAATATGCTTAGCAATGCGTTAGATGTTGCATTAAATGTCTTTAAATTTTCTATTGGACTACCATAGACGCTCTGTATAAAATGTAAGGCTGTAGTTTTCCCTGTTGAACTACGTCCCATGATGTTGACAATTAGTGATCCAATATCAGGAAAATCATGTTTAGAAAGATAACCTAGAACTATCGAAGAAAAGCTTACAGCTAACGCAATTTCCATATTAGTACCTATTATTTCGTTATTTACTAGGTTTATAACATTTTCATAGTCTCCAGAGGGTGATAATTTAAAAATACTATCCTTGTTGAGTGTGCTTTCTTTATCATCACCATAACTTTTACACAGATTATAAACAAGTTTGTCATACTTAACCCATCCTACATAACTATGGATAGCGCTGATTTTAGCTTTATGAGCCTGAAGTTGCAGGTAGGTAAGAAGTTTGTATTCACTATTAACCATTACTCCTTTTTTCGCCAAAATGTTACGTAAACATAAGGCATTAAGCTCATTACCTTTCAAGTAAAAAGTGTTTTTAGTCTGTCCTATGCTAAGCGACTGTATTTCATAATCAAATTCTTCTAAGTCTCTATTGTATATAACATTACTAATAAAAATCGGATTAGAAGAAATTTGATACAGACCTTTTTCCTTATCTTCAACTATGACACCTGTTTGATCTAGAATATAGTTGGAGAATTGATATTTCTTTCCGTTTTTAATACCGTCTAGAGTGGGATGCTCGTAGGCTTCTATAACTTCTGTAATGAGTAATTCCTCAGGACAAGGATATTTTTCGTTAAAAGTATTTATATTTTGATATGCACAGCTTTCGTGATGACAACCAAAATAACATTTATCTCCATTTACGATGAAATAGTGACCCCTATCGTTATTTTTATGCTCCCTCATTGGACAGCCTTCAAATTTATAGAGTTCTCCATTATCTAAATATTTAACTTTAGTAAATAGCAGATTATGTGATTCAAGCCACTCTTTAGGTTTATCCACTAGCAAATACGGTACATTTTTTGTTATTTTTTCATATTCAATATTTTCTTTTTTTGAATAACTGTTTACCATATTTTCTATCATTTTGAAATCATTAACTTTTCTATTAGAGTTATCTTCTAAGAAGTTAGAATAACGACATTCTTCTGGGGTAGTTTCAATACCTTTCGTATTAAGTGTTCCGTAAAATCTAGTAATACGTGCTGGATTGTGAACACTTTTATCAACATGAGCTTTTTCAGTTGAAAATTTATCATCCAATAAATAAAGTAATTTTTTTATAGTATCTTGATTAACTTTATTAGCATCAATACTTACAGGAATTAATGCGTGATATCCGTTACCAGAATCAAAAGTATAGTGATACTTAACCCCGTTTTCTTCTAAAAATTTCAAGCAATTATAAAAAACTTTTTTTGCTTCTTCTTTTTGTTCATTAGTAGAAACCGTTCCTGGATGGCGTTCAGGGTCAATGTCCAACAATATGAATTTTATACTTTTTATATCCTTATCAGATATAGTATTTTTTTCAACTGTGTCAAAGTAGTTAAAAGTAGTGTAGATATTTGAGTTATTATCTAACCCTTCAATATAGTTTATAATTTCGTCTATCTCAGAAGTAAGGAAAATATCATTCTTAATTTGTTCCTTTCCAATGCTACGAATGTTAATTTTTTCTACTCCATGATTATTTAAAGTGCTTAGAGTTTTTTTGATTTCATTTTGTTTTAAAATATGTTTTTTCATTGAAATTACCTCTCTGTTTTTATTTTTGGGTTGGATGGGTTACCCAGGTGTCCCAAAATTTTTTAGAAGACAAGTACTTGCTCTATATATTTTTTGAAAGTGCATTTTCTAATGATATGATAACATAAAGAAGAATAATGTTTATCATAAAATTTGGTAAAAAAAATCTAATAAGAAAAAAAGACAAATAATACTTATATAAATTAAAAACCACTACTTTAAAGCAGTGGTCAAATTATTAAAGAATCTAATTTTGATTCGAAAAAGTCTATATTAATTACATTAATATTATTTTTATTTTTTTTTATGGAATTCAGTAGTTTTTTGATATTTTTGTTGTATATGATAAGTTTAGTTTGTGATATAAAATTTTCGCAATCAATTAGACGTTTATAGTTTTTAATTATTTCTATCTTATTATCGTCACTAAAATTGTTTTTTAAAATGTTATAGTATTTTGATTCTATTAATTCAGTGAATTTTTCAGTTATAGCATGAAAAAAAACATAATGGGAATCATTAGGAGTAATTATATCTAGTAGAGAAAAAGCTCTATATATATCATCATCATTATAGTATTTGAAAGTGTCATTATCAATAGATACCTTATTTTCATATTTGCAAAGTTCATCATCATATATAAGGTGATAATTGTATAATTCAGGCGTTTCATAAAACTTAACAATATAGTTTGAAAAAAAATATAAATTTGAGAGTACATAGCCAATATGTTCAAAAACATGGAAAGCTAGTTCTTTTATTCGATTATTTTTTTTCATAAAAGAGATAGGTTCTTTAGTTAGATGCGCCTCATATATAATGTTTAAAATTTTGTCAATTTCTTTCGATATTGAACTAGGGTGCAATTTTAGAACTGCTATTAAAGAATCCTCTGTTTTATCTAGGGTGAAAGGATGGGCTTTTTTTGGCTCTTTCAATATTTGTTTTACATTTTTACATAGAGTAGATATTTTTTTAATTAGCAGTACCCAATCTTTATAAGTAGAGATTATAAATGAATTAACTTCTTTTAAATAAGTTAATTCCATACATAAACCAGCCAAATAATTTTCGTTATCATACATAGACGATTTATTAGGATCAAACGAGAGCAATTTTGATCGTAAATCTACAACAGAGTCTCTAATATTACTTAGAGTATCGGGTAGTTGTAGCATTATATTATAGCACTTTGATTGGAGTCTACTTTGTTCAGTATATAGTTTAGAATGAGTAATAAATAATTCTTTTTTTAAATATTTCCATTCGTCATCCGTAGGAGAAGAACTAGAAAATAGGCTTTTTATAATTTCTATAATGTCTGTTAATTCTTTTTCATTTAAATTTTCAAATTGTTTAAAGATTTTATAAAATATATCTTCATTTCTGGAGCTACTGTATTTCACAGGAGCAGTTAATTGAGCTATGCGAGAAGTTTTAGAATCTTTTATAAGTAAGTAAGAACAGGAGATATTATATTCAAATGATGAGAATATATTTTTGTACTCTTCCATTAATTTATTATGTTCGGTTATTATTAAATCAGGGGAATAACTTTTATTTTCTATTAGATTTAAAATCATTAGAATATTATGTAGCAAAAAGTTGTCTATTAATCTAGGATATAGAAAATACTCTTTTTTGTATTTTGTTAAAAAGCCATCTTTACGTGGAGTGATATAAAATGGAAGATTGTTAATATAGTATAATGAAGTGAGCACATATATAATAAATGCTATAGATTTATTGTATATTTTAAAATCACTTAAACTTGTTTTAAGTTTACAATTAGTTTTTTTAGAAGTTTCTGGTTTTATTTCCAAGTATTTATCGAAAAAATCATTTCCAAGTAATCTATTGCATTTTTTATTTGTAGATAATAAATACAAAGAATATGCTAGTCGTTTAGAAACCGCCTTTTTATTTATAATTGAGTCTACTCCTAACGTCGCGTTACGAATAAATTCATCAGAGTATTTTGTTTTTCTTGATGAATAACTTTTTTTAGTAGTATAATTTCGATTTTCTTTTTTTCTTGTTTTTATATTATAATTGGGGTCTTCTTCTTTTAATGTATTATTTTCTCTATCTTCTCTGATAAATAAAATTGAATCACATAATATATCCCCAGTAAAAATAAATTCTTCCATGAGAATCCTCCATATTTTTTTCCTAAATTATATCACATAAACTCCCATTTTGCTCTCACTTTTGGTGCCAGAGGATGAAAATTTTCTCGTTTGTTGTTATCTGTAAGAAAAAGTATTTTTTTCTTTAGTTTGTTTTTAGCTAATAATTCAATAATTGAATCTAATCTATCTTTTACGTGTTTGTTAGTTTTAGGGAGTGAGCCACAAGCTATAATTATTTTATCAGACTCTTTGGCACACTCTAGTATGTGCTTTGTATTATTTGTATTCTTCTGATTTTCAAATCTCCGATTTCCCGTTAAAATCTCCGAATATAGATTAACGCTATAAAATCCACCAAAGTTATTTCTGTACACATTATTAGTAATAAATGTAGTTGTAGAATCATTTATAATAAGCTCGCTTGTGCTTGGGTATAATGTTAATATAGTGACCATAGGTTTATTTTCATCCCAGACTTTCTTTAATATAAATCTTTCTTTGCCATCATCTGACATTAGTAATTCTATTTGAATATTTGCTGATAGTATTTTTGTCATTGTTTTATCCTTTCTATGCTGTTACTTTTTGATATAGTTTAATAATTATTACAGTTACTTCATAAATTGCCTTTATCCAGTCTAAGATAGAGGCTTTATTTCTTTTGTTAGATTTGCTCATATTCACTGAACACCAACCTTTCTTGTTTTAGTATGCCTGTTAAAAGTTTTTTTGTCATATTAGGATTATAGAAAATATAAACCGTAATATCTGCATAATAAAAAAAGAGAATCTGATATGACTTGTAATCCATTACATCGTAAAAGTTAGTAGGTAATAATTGGCTATCTAACTCATCTATAGTAAGGAGATAACTCTCAGATATTAATTCAGATTTATCAATATTTAAATTTAGTTTGTTATAAAGTAAGTTAATGATTTGATTAATATCTACCATAAAATACCTCCATACTCTTTATTATCTTTCTTAAGAGATAAAAAGTTAGAATTAGTGACAATAATATGATCTAGTACCTTTATACCAAGTAAATTACCAGCTTCTACTAATGTTTTAGTTACTTTTATATCTTCATTACTAGGTTTTAAACTACCTGATACATGGTTATGAGCTACAATAATAGAATCAGAATTAGTGAGTATAGCTCCTTTAAATATTTCTCTAAAGTGAATAGGGGATTGGTCTAAAATACCTATATGACAAATTTCGCAGTAGGTAGGTTTCTTTTTAACATTTAGACCGACAACAGCAAAAACCTCTCTGTCATATGCACCAATATAGTTAATAAAAAAATCTCCTGAAACATCAGGAGAGTTAAATTCTTTATTATTGTTTATTTCTATTTCTTTAAGTATTTCTTGTTTTAGTTGTATAATTTGTATTTTTGTCATTATTAGACTCCTTTTTGTAAAAAATAAAAAACCTAACTAGTGTTAAAACTAATTAGGTTCGCAAAAATATTTGACTAATTTTCTGAGTTATATTTATACTTAGTTATCTCTTTAAGTCCAGCATTTATTATGACGAATAATTCTATCCATACCCATATTATTAAACCAGCCATTTTCAAATAACTATTAAGAGGTAAATCCATATCCCAAAGAGCGTGCATTATTACAATAGATGAAAAGAAGAAAACGAATTGTGATTTCATGAAGTGAGATAACTCTAATTCACTAGTTCTTTTAACTATTATTAATGCACCACCAGCTATTGCAGTCCATGCAAGATGACCACCAATAGAAGTGATAGCTCTTATAATTGTTACTTCCATGGCTTGTTCAGAGAATGATAAAATATATCCAGCAGTTTCAAATGCTGCAAATCCAGCTCCAACAGCACCACCAACAAGAAGGCCATTTAAAATATATTTTATATCTAGCTTAGTTACAAAGTAAATAACTATTATGAATTTTCCAACTTCTTCTATTAGTCCTATTAAGAATGCATCGGTAACGGTTAATGTTCCAAATATCTGACTTTCTAAACTTAATGGGAAAACTTGATATAAAAGAAGTGCTATAAGTAAAGAGAAGGCACCGCCAACGAAAAATATTTTAAATGTATTCATTATACTAATATTTTTAAATGAATTTAATTCAAAAAAGAATATTAATGCAGAAATAGGCATTGCAAATGCTCCAGCAAATATGAATCCTGGGATTGCATATTGAGCGTTTAATTTAAAAATGCAAAACCAGAATGCTGCAAATGCAATAAGGAACCAAACAAGAACTCTAGAAAACAACCATGGTTTTCCCCAGCTTTCTGATACTTGTTTTAGAGGTGGTGTAGTTTTTTTAGTTCCAGAAATAAATATTTCTTCTGCCTCATCAGTAGAATGAGAATTAAAAACTTCAGAGAATAGTTCTCTAAGGTTAATATCTACACTCCCTATTTCTCCAGTGTACTTGTTTAAATGCTCAGTAGCAGAATCTAATACTTTTTTTGTGGATTGTGCAAACTGAGATGGATTTGAGAATTGTGCTTGTTCTGTTTTATGTTTTTCTGTAGAGATATTATATTCATTTTGATTTTGATTTTGATTTTGATTTTGGCTTTGTGATTGAACTTCACTCAAATTTTCTCGATATACCATGTTAGTATTTTTTTGTATTTTAATACCACATATACCACAAAAATTTGAGTTTTCATTTAGTTTATTTCCACAGTTGGGACAAAAATTCATGATTATATATTTCCTTTCATTAAATTAACATTTTATTTTAAGAATATGTATTTAAAAGATACTTTATAAAAGTATAATTAACTTGAGTTGTAGTTATATATTTATAATGAGTAATATGTAGTTTATTAGAGAGAACGATTTAATCTTATTGTATTATTATCTACCAAAAGCTTTTCTATATTCATCAGTGCTTGGCATTACTTGGGCTCCTTCTTTTCCTTTTTGGATAAGCCATTCTAGACAAGCTTTAATTTCAGCATTACTTGCATTAAAACCTACATAATTACTTGCTATAGTCTGATAAGCATTTGTCTGCCTAAATTCTTTATAAGTTGTAGAGTTAGTTACTGTGCCACTAAATACATAAGAAGATCCTGCTGGTATAACGTCGTTATCACCTACACCTCCAGAAGATGTGTTTGCTTGAGATTCTTTTGTCTTAGTTTCATCAAATTGTTTTTTTGCATTAGCTAATTTCGATTCAATATCGGCTACTTTTTTTTCAAATTCTTTTGATATTTTTTCAGTAGTAAACTTGTATTCTTTTAATGATTTTAATTCTGACTCAGCTTTGTCAAAGTCATTACTTTTTTGAAAATCTTTTAATTTTTTAGCAGTTTCCAAATATTTATTTAATACTTTACTATCTGCTAATATGTTATTAACAGGCGTTTTGATATTATCATATTTCCCCGAATAATTTGAATTGAACTTCTCTATTTGGGATGAGAGATTATCGTTTTCCTCTAGTATTGCAACTTGAATGTCAAATAAATCTGATACTAATTTTATAGTATTCTCTACATCTACATCATCGTATTTATCTTCTGTTTTTATATCTTCAAGTGCTGATTTTCCTTTTTCAAGCTCACCTTTATTTACTAGGGAAATTGCCGATTCATATTTTTTCATAAACTCTGCCTTAGCAGAAGAAGTTGTCTTCCACCAATATCCACCTATTGATAATATGATAACTAGGATGGTTAATGCTATTATATATTTAGAAGATTTAGTTTTTTTTACTTTTTCTTTTGCTTCGTTAGTAACTGTGTAGTTATTATTTATTTTTTCTCCACAAAACTCACAAAAATTAGAATTGTTGATATTTTGTTTACCACATTGTGTACAATATTTCATAATATGTTATCTCCTTTTTATAGTTTAATAAATCTTTTAATTTTTTGTGACATGAATTTAAAAATTAACTTGTAATTTTTGTATCAGGAGTAAGTGTATAACTATTGAAATATAGTATAATAATTTCAAATAGGAATATGCACTTACAAAATTTTTAATATATCGCTTTATAAGTAGCAATGGTACGTTGAAGGCTTCCATATTCAACAAGAGAACACGTTCCATCATTGTTTAATTTAAATAATACAATGGCAGAGTATTGAGGATCTCTAGCTGTATAATTCAGCATTATTAAATTATTGTGTTTGTCAAACGTTCTATAAGAAACATCAATACCATCAGTAGGTGCTTCTTTACCATCAGGACTTTTGCTCATAGATATTAAATCATTTTTTATAGTATGTTCATAATATTCATAGTTTTTCGCTATTCTTTCTGCAAATGTAAGTGTAGAACTTGTATTTTGATTTTCAGTTTGGTGGACTTCCTCTTTTTTGCTAACTTTTTTATTTGCTTCATCATTTAGTTTTTGTTTTAATGAGGTGTGGTTAAATTTATATTTAACAATAATAGTATTAATATCATCAGGTTTAGCATCGTTTATTTCTTTCAATACTTTGTCATAGTTAGTGATATCCTCTTTTAACCAGTCAATCGCTTTATCAAACGAATTATCAATAGTTAGGGTTTCGACTTTTTCTAACGATTTTTTTGCTGAATCAATATCTTTATTATCAAGGCTTGTGTTAGTATTTTTTAATTCCTTAGCAATCTTGATTTCAATTTTTATGTTTTTAAAAATTTTTTGACCTTTATCATTATCAAGGTTTTCTAAACCTTTAACTCCTTCGTCAAAATTATGATTATCATTTATAAGCGCTAAATATTTATCATGATCAGCCTTTATGTTATTTTGCCCAGAGTTTTTATAGAAGAAGTATCCACTAGCTACAATTACTATAAATGCTATAAGACTTGAGATTATTGTGATATTTTTTTTACTCATTGTTGTTCTCCTTTTATTTTTAAATTATTATCTTTTATTATACGGTTTATATGTCTCATAGAGTAGCCATACTTTCTAGCCAAGTCAACTACATTATGTCCATTATACTCAGATTTAACAACGTTAATCATACCTTCTTTAGAGAGTAACTTCATCGGAAAATTCAAAGTTAAGCCTCTAAAATGTTCATACAATTTAATTGTGTTTTCCTCACCAATTAAATGTGATATATCATTATAAATTGGCTGCCAGTTATTTGGGTCTTTTAATGTTTTATTCTTGGCTGACAAATTTAATCCCCTCCTTTACAATAATTATTATAAGTTTTTTTCTAGGACAGTATAAGACTAGTAAGTCTTGGATAATATCTAGGACATAAGCAAATATAAATGTCTAAAATGTAAATAGTTTAATACTTAGTATTTAAACTATCAAAGTTATAATATATAATTAAAGAAGAATTAAAAAAAAAAATTACATCACCGGTTTACTTTTTTAATATTTTTCCCGAAAAAGTTGACAAGAGAAAACTCTATGTGTTATGATGAAGGTACAATAAAAACTATTTTAAGAAAAAGAGGTGATGTTAATGGATAATTTATGTACGAAAGATAAATTACAAGAATTAGCAAATGAATTATCAGGATGTCCAAAAGAAGCAAATTATATATTGTCAACAAACGAATTACATAATCGTAATTGTTATGGGATGATAGTATGGGATACTCGATTTAAGAAAGTAAAATATGTATTTAGCAATAGTGAAGGTTATTTAACCTATAATGATATAAAAATAGCCAATTGGACGACCACTGTTATTTTTAATATAAATACAGGTGCGGCGGGAATTTTGGTTAGTAAACAAAATTTTGAGAATATAAAGAAAAAGTATAAAAAGAAAGGCGTTCATTATATAATAAACATATTATCTAAGAATAAACATTTCAATAATAGTAGAAATGAGCAACTTTCATTTTTTGATGACGAATCCTATAATTCTGAAAGAGAACAACTTGCAGAAAAACAATTTAAAGAATTTTATTCTGAAATTAAAGAAGTTTATATAATAACATTAGAAGAAAAAAGGGGCATATTGAAACTTATATGTAAAAAAATAGATTCAAACTTTGTAACATTAAAAGAAGAAGTTGTTTATTCAAACAATAAAGATCAGCTATTGGAAATGCACGAAGTTAATGGTGAGTTAGAGGCAGAAGTAGAAGAAAAACCTGAAATAACATTAAAGAAAAACCTAAAAATAAAAGAAGATTAGGAGTGATAAAAAATGGTAAGGAAATTTTTTAGTGGAGAAAGATTAAAGATTGCTAGAAATTATAATGGCCTTACTGCTGAAGAACTTGCAAGTCAATTAGATGTATCAAAACAAATGATTTCAAAGTATGAAAATAATAGGCTTATACCAACTAATGATAAAATTTTTAAAATACAATCAATATTAAGATTTCCTATAGATTTTTATTATCCAAAGCAAAACATTACATATAAAGAAGAAACTTTCTACAGGGCGTTTAAAACTAAAAGTCAATCAGATAAAAGTCTTTCTAATTTGTCTAAGAGATTTTCAGCTGCGATAAGATACGCACTTGAGCAGTATATTGATTTTCCCACATTAGATAAAGAGTTAAGAGGAAATTTTACAGATTATAGAGAAGCCGCTAAAACTATTAGGGAAAAGTGGGAACTTGGGGATAAACCTATAGAAAATATTAGTAGATTATTAGAAAAAAAAGGATTTGTTATATCAAAATTATCTGAAGGTGGCGGAAAAGTAGATGCATGTTGTGGAGTAGTGGAAATAGAGAAGGATGAATACTTTATAATAGTGGATTCTAGCTTGAATTCCTCTTATTATAGACAACAATTTAGCTTAGCACATGAATTGGGGCACTATTTATTTGATTCAGGTAGCTATGATGAAAATGAGTTAGATTCCCTAGAGGTTCAAATTATGGAAAATAGGGCTAATAACTTTGCCTCTGAATTATTATTACCTGAGAAGAAGATAAGAGAAGATTTTCAAACAATAAATGTTGAGAAGATAGATAGTTATCTTCAATTAAAACAAAAATGGAATGTTTCGATAGCTGCGTTAGTAGCAAGAGCGCATGAATTAAAAGTTGTTACTCCAGATCAATACTTAAAGCTACAAAAACAGATATCATATAGAAGATGGAGAAAAGAAGAACCATTGGACACAAAAAAAGCGTTAAGTCCACAAAATCTACGGTATGGAATAGAATTGTTGATAAATGAGGGAGTTATTTTAAAGAAAGATCTTAAAAATATAATTTCAAAAATAAGTGATATATATATACCAGAATTTATAATAGAAGACTTGGTAGGACTAGAGAAAGGGTATCTGAGAGAAGAGGCGGAAGTTAGTGAAGATAACAAAGTAGTTTTTTTAAAAAACAGATTACAATAATAAGCGTTTCTTTATCTCATATACAGTAGATTTAGCTATGCCAACATGATTAGCGATAGATTGGACAGGTTT
>ERZ773083.1809-NODE-1809-length-13983-cov-3.024627_pt1 | contig 13983 bp, 12 predicted proteins | sample MGYA00511465_ERZ773083 | MGnify/ENA primary metagenome ERZ773083 (study PRJEB29015, sample SAMEA2738001) | human oral metagenome | biome: human oral; feature: human-associated habitat; material: dental | place: China | collected 2060 ... | reverse complement strand
TATAAATAAAGATATAAAGATTAATACTCAACATTTTATAATTATATAATTATAGAAAAAATAAAAAACTAGAGTGTTAAAGAAAGAAGGAAAAAAGATGACTGAAAAAAATCTAAAAATTTTAGGATGGCTTGGAACATTACTTTCTGTAATAATGTATGTATCTTATGTTCCGCAAATAATGGGAAATTTACATGGACATAAAACATTTTTCCTACAACCATTAGCTGCAACAGTTAACTGTGCTATTTGGACAAGTTATGGACTTTTAAAAGAAAAAAAAGATTATCCGTTGTCAGCAGCAAATTTACCAGGAGTTATTTTTGGATTTCTTGCAACAGTTACAGCATTTTAAATAATTTAATTTAAAAAATTAAACTCATTAAAACGATTATTGGTCATCTATTAATGAGTTTTTTTATTTTTAATATCTATTTATATTCATTTAAATCAATTCCTTGATCCAGCGCCGCAAATACGCAGCCGCAGTAACATTGTCTGTAAATATCATATTCAGCACACATGTCAACTGAACGCTTGTAGCCGTTATTTTTCTTAAAATCCGATGGCAAATATTTTACATCAAAAATTTCTTGAATTTCTAGCCCCAAAGTATTTATAAGCTGACTATTTTTATGTGGACTTAGTGTCAAAGCGCTCCCAAAGTAGTCAAATCCCAGTTTCTGCGCTTTTTTAGCCACTATATCAAGTCTCATTTGAAAGCAAATTGTACATCTTTTTCCTCCTTCTTTTTCATTTTCCAGACCTTTTACAGCACGATAAAAATCAGCAGGTTTATACTCTTCTTCAATAAATCCAACATTATTTCCAGTTTTTTTATTAAATTTTTCAATAAATTCCTTCTGCACCAAAGCTCTTTTTTTATACTCAGCTCTCGGATGAATATTATTATTGGCAAAAAGTACTGTAACATCAGCATATTGCGTAAGAAACTCCAAAACATAGGTACTGCACGGCGCACAACAGCTATGAACCAATATTTTCGGTCGAATTTCATTTTTTTTCCAATCATCTATTAATTTCCCCAAAATTGTGTGATAATTAATTTTTTGATTTGGATTCATTTTTTCAAGTATTTCTTTCGCATTTTTTATATTTTCTTCTATCAATTTCTTTACTCCTTTTTTTAATTAAATTAAATAAAAATGATACTATTCTTTTGTTAAATAGTATCAAATTATTATTTTCTTTTCAAGTTTATTATTTTTTTACAAAAAATTATTTAATTCCAGGATATTTTATGCTATTTCCCCAGTAAATTCTATCAATCATAATGGCTTCTTCAGGTAAGTTTACATCTTTTAGAACCCATTTCTTAAATTCATCAAAGCCAGTTCTGTCAACGATATAACCGATATGCTCTTTTGGAAGACTTCTATCTATATATTTGTCAACATATTCATAAGTATTTTTCATAATTTTTATAATTGATTCTTCGTCTGCCCACAAAAGCCAATCTTCAGCAAGTCTTGGATTCTGCTTTCCAGTTCTTCCCATTATCGCAAGCTTATAGTATTTTTTGGGTGATCTTGTCCACGCTCCTGTAGGACAGTTTAAGACACATTCTCCACAACCTATGCATCTGTCATGATCTCTCACAGGTTTATAATTTTTATATGTAATCGCTCCTGTAGACAATTTTTTACATTTTCTTTCACACATTCCGCACGAAACACATCTTGATTCATCCAGTTCAGGCTTTGCCATTCCGATTATTCCAAAATCGTGCATTCTTACTTTTTGACAATCATTTGGACAACCAGTTAGAGCGACTTTGAAGTGAAAATCATTTGGAAAAATCGCTTTTTCTATTTTTTTTGCAAGTTCAGTTGTGTTGTAAGCCCCTTTTGGACAAACTTTATTTCCGATACATGCTGCCACATTTCTTGTCCCTGCAGCCGCATATCCTTTATCTTTGTCCTTGTAATTAATATCTAATTTTTCCATAATTGGCTGAACCATTTTGTTGACTTTTTCAATGTCCTTCCAATTGATTCCCAAAACTTCAAATCCTTGACGAGTTGTAATATGCACATTTCCGTCTCCGTAAGTATTTGCTATGTCTGCAACTAAGCCCATTATTTCCGCTGTAACTGCTCCGCCTGGGACTCTTACACGAAGTGCAGTTTTTGATCTGTCTTTTGTCACTCTATATGCATTTTTTGTAACAACTTTTCTATTTAAATCCATACTCATTTTATTGCCTTCTTTCTTAAATTCAAATTTCTAAAAATTTTTCTAATCCAACAATTTTTGTGCCTTGTCATACTTAAATACAGGCCCTTCTAAGCAGATGTATGTTTCATCAATTTTACAGTGCCCACATTTTCCAACCGCACACGACATTTTTCTCTCAAATGAAACCCATATTTTTTCAACTGGCACATTTAATTTCAAAATTTCAAGACAGGCAAAATGCATCATTATTGGCGGTCCCACTACAATAAACTCGGTTTCATCCATATTTTCAATTTTCAAATCTGGAATATATTTAGTTACCATTCCTTCATGAAACTCATTTTCTGTTTTTCCTAAATTTCTTGCACTTTCAGCATTGTCCAAAGTGACTAAAATCTCGATATTTTCCCTCCAACGAGAAAACTCTTCTTCAAAAATCACACTTTCATAATTTTTATAACCCACAATTATTTTAAAAGATTTCATTTCTTCAGGATGTTTTGTAAAATATTCAATAATCGGACGAACTGGTGCAATTCCACTTCCTCCGACGACCATTACAATATGCTTATTTTTATATTTTTCAATTGGAAAACCATTTCCGTAAGGTCCACGCAAAAATACTTTATCTCCAGCTTTTAATTTAAAAATTTCATCTGTTACTTTCCCAACTTTTCTAATCAAAAAATCCAAATATCCTTTTTCCAAGTCAAAATTTGCAATTGAAATAGGAGCTTCTCCAACTTTAGGAAGCGATACTTGCATAAATTGTCCAGCATTCACACTACTTTCATTATATTCCACACGAAAAAGCCATTCTAAATCCGTTGTCTGCTCTACAAGCAAAACTTTATGCGCTGTTGGCAAATAAACATTTTCCATTAGATTTCACCCCTTTTTTCTTTGGAAATTCTCTTTAGTTCCGCACTTAATTTATTTATACAGTTTGAGAATGAAATGTATTCAGGGCAAGCGTCATCACATCGTCCACAACCAGTACACATCTGGTACCCAAATCTCTTTTTAAAGTCAGAAATTTTATGCATAACTTTAAATCTCATTCTATCTCCATGTCTTTGTCTAAACGAATGTCCACCAGCCATATCAGTAAATCCATTTACATGGCACGAAGCCCACACTCTTCTCCGCTCACCGTTATTATCATTTTCACTGTAAAATACATCTTGTGTCGTCGTACAAGTACAAGTTGGACAGACGAAGTTACATTTTCCACAAGCTATGCAACGGCTGTCATATTCACGCCATAAATCTAAATTTATAATATCGGAAAGTTCAATATTGTCTGGAATATCTACATGAATTTCATTGTCAGTTACAAATTCCATTTCAAAATCTTTTTCTTTATTTTGTGTTTCTTCAAAAAACTCTTTCATTTCGTCGTCTTTTATATCAACAAAAATTTCATTTTCTGTAACTTTAATTCCCAAATTATATTTATCAGTTTTGTTAGTTCCCATATCCACGCAAAAACAATTTTCAAATGAATTTGGACATCCAAACACTACAAATTTAACTTTATCCCTCACTCTTTTGTAATAAATATCTAAAAATTTGTTATTTAAGTAAATTTCATCCACTCTTTTTACTCCATGAAAATCACAGCTTCTTAAAAATATTAAATATTTTTTATCCTGTTCTTCTGGCATTTTACACTCGTCACCAGTAAAATAGAACATTGTTTGAGTTATAGGAAGCATTATTTCCTTTGCTGAAAAATGTGATTTTTTATCAAAGCAAATTTCTTCCACTTTATTTATTTTTGAATATCTGATAACAGGCGTATCAGAAAAAGTTCCACGATACGGTATTTCAATCGGAGCATAGATTTCATATTCTTTGCTCAATTTTGAAAGTGCTGCATTAAAATTTTTGTAATCTAAACTTATTTTCATTTTTCCTCCTGAATTAAATTTCTCTCCGTATATTAATAAAAAATTTTATTTATTTTTTTCTCTTCCAATATAGTAATTAGTTGCTGGACTCTTTCCTAAAAGTCCTGAAATTACAAAAATAAGCATAATTCCAAATCCAATAAACAATCCCGCAAGTCCTGCCGACATTAAATATCTGGCTTTACTTTCTCGCAGTAGTTCAACTTTACCTTTTGCCGCATTTGAAACTTTTGATAATGTATCTTCGTGCATAAATATTCTCCTTTTAAATTATTTTTTTCACTTAATTTAATATCAACATTATAATTATTACATATATTTTTTAATTTGTAAAATACTTTTTTATATTTGTTACATTAATATTTTGGTTTTAAAAGTAGTTTCATTGTTTTAAATTTTTCTTTCGTTTTTTAATTCTTTCAATAAATTTTTTAACATAAAAGAATCAGCTTTTGGATTATTAATAGCTCTTTTCCAAAACTTGCTGCCTTTCTGTCCAAAAAATAAACCGTGAGTGTGCATTAAGAATAAATGTGGTCTTATTCCATTTAATTCTATCTTTTCAACATATTTTATCATTTTTTCAATAATTTCTTCCCTCGTAATTTTTATATTTTTACCATAATACTTTCCAAACTGTGTTAAAATCATCGGATTTTCATAAATTTGCCGCCCAATCATTACTGAATCAACATGTTCCAAGTGCTTGTCAATTTCTTTAACTGTTTTAATTCCTCCATTAATTTCTACATACAAATCTGGCATTTCTTTTTTTATTTTATAAACTTCATCATATCTCAAAGGCGGAATTTCTCTGTTTTGCTTAGTATCAAGACCAGCAAGAACTGCTATTCTTGCATGAATTATAAATTTTTTAATCCCAACTTTTTTTACAATTTCAACAAAATTTTTCATATCTTCGTATGTGTCAAACACTTTTTTTGAAATCTCATCAGGCAATATCTTTGTTCCATCTATCCCAATTCTATGCTTAATAGAAATAGGTTTTGAAGTGGCTGAATTCATTGCCTCCAAGATTTTTGCCACTTTTTCTGGATACGCCATAAGACAAGCTCCCATCATATTTCCAGAAACTCTGTCTGATGGACACCCCACATTCAAATTTATTTCATCGTAATCATATTTTTCCGAAATTTTTACAGCTTTGTATGCATCTTCAGGACTTGTCGCCGCAATTTGCAAAACAATGGGATTTTCAATTTTGTCAAAACCTAAAATGTAGTCTAAATCCCCATTTATAATCGCTTGTGCTGTGAACATTTCCGTATACAACAACACGTCTTTATTTATCATTCTGACAAAATTTCTGAAGTGCCTGTCAGTTCTATCAACCATTGGAGCAACACTTATTTTATTTTTTATAATTTCTTTTTTTTTATATTTATTCATTTTTTTATAAAACTCCTTTTATTTTTTAATAATTTAAAAAATAGAGCAAAATATTTTTATTTTTAAATTTTACTCTATCTCAATTTTTTTATTTTTTATTTTATTTTATTACTATTCTATTTTTTTATTTCTTTAATTTTTATTTCTTAATTTTTCTTATTTCTTATAATATTTCATAGCTTCTGGCAAAAATTTTCTCATTGCTTCAACTCTGTTTTTTCCGGATGGATGTGTCGATAAAATTTCTATATTTCTGCCACCTATTGATTCCATTCTCTCTTGAGCAGTAATGGCATCTGCTGGATTATAACCTGCCATTGCCATAAAAATCATACCGTATTTATCAGCCTCATATTCTTGCGTTCTATTAAATTTTAACAGACCTATACTAAGTCCTTCTGATACAAGCGAAGTTACCAAGTTTCCAGCAAAAAGTCCTGTAACAGATGCCGCAACTCCAGCTAATGCTTGATTACTTGCACCTTCAGAGTGATGCCCTCCAATGACATGTCCTATTTCATGCCCCATTACAAACGCTATTCCAGAATCTGTATTTAACACTGGCAAAATTCCCGTATAAAAGGCAATCTTTCCACCTGGCATAGCAAAAGCATTTACTTCGTTACTTTTTATCAAGTTAAATTCCCAGTCCAAATTTTTAGCTTTACTCGATAAATTATTTTCACGTAAATACTGTTCAACCGCTGAAGATATTCTGTTTCCTATTCTTCTAAGTCTTTGCCCATCAGCCGTATTATTAGCAAGAAGTCCCTTTGCACTCGCCTGACGAATAAATTCGTTGTAAGAAGATATTGAGCTCTCTCTGACACTTTCATCGCTGACAAGGCTAAGCTGTTTTCTTCCTGTAAGTGGTGCAGTAGTACAGCTTGACAAAATTCCTAAAAGTGTTAAACCCATAAATATTTTAGAATATTTTTTTAGTTTCATAAGTTCACTCCTCTAATATTTAATATTTTTTTATATTTTACTACAAAAAATAAATTATATCAAATTTTTTCTCTTTATTTATTTTTTTCTTTCTTTTTCGATTTACAAAATATTTTATAAAAAAAGTTTCTGTAAAAATGCAATTTTTTAGTTACATTATTTAAGAAACTTTTTTATATTTAAATTATGTTGTTAAAATAAATTGTAAATCATTTAATATACGCATATGTAAAATCTGTTATTCCAGTTATTTCTCTCCGAACAATCCCATGAATTTTAGGATTTGTGTAGGTATTCTCGATTGCAAAATAAATTGGTGCGATTACTGCATTATCAATTAAGATTTTTTCTGCTTCATTAATTTTCTTATCTCTTTCAGCACTTTTTGGCATTTTATAAATTTCATCAACTAACAAGTCATATTTTTGTTTTTGCCAAGAAGAAGCATTTTTGTTATCTTTTGTCTTCCATCTGTCGAAATATGTAGTGGCATCGTCATATTTTGGTGACCAAGTATTTAGAACGATGTCGTACTTTTCGCTTCGTGTCATATTTAGACGCTCTTTTAGCGATACAACTGTTATTTTTGTCTTTAATCCCAATTTTACTCTTAATTCTTCCTGAATATGCTGTATTTCCAATATTTCAGGATCAGAATTTCCTGCGAGTAATCCCAGTTCAAGCTCTTTCACTCCAAGTTCTTTTAATGCTTCGTCATATAATTTTTTAGCCAATTTTGGATCTTTATCATTTATGTAATTATTATCAGGATATTCTTCCCTATATTTTTTTGAATATCCAGAAATTTGATTACTAATTACTGATCTTGCGGCTATTGAACCATCGTTGTTTTTTATTTTTTTTATATTTACATCTCTGTCAATCGCCATTGAAATAGCTTGTCTTAATTTTTGATTTTTCAAAAATTTGTTATTTAAATTATAATCTAAATACCACAGTTTTCCTATTAAGAAAGAATTTAATGTTTTATCTTTTCTATATTTTTCAAGGTTATAGTTTTCAACTCTCGAAATATCGATTTCCCCATTCTCTATTAAATTATCTACAGCGTGAAAATCTGAAGAAACAATATATTTTATTTTAGGTATTTTTATATTTTTCACATTCCAATAATTTTCATTTTTTTCAAGTAATGTTTCCCCGTCGCTTAATTTTGTTATTTTGTATGGTCCATTAAACAAAAAACTGTCTAAATTTACAGCAAAAGTCTTTTCGTGAGCCTTATAAAATTCTTCTTTTATAGGTGCTGTTATTGGAAGTGTTAAAATATATTTAAAGTAAGCTACTGGATGTTCAAATTCTATTTCAAGATTGTTGTCATCTATCGCTTTAACACCTAATTCATTAACATTTGCTTTTCCATTATAATATTTTTCTGCATTTTTTATTGGAAAAAGCATTTCTGAGAATCTTGCAGCTGTCTTAGGATTTAAAACTCTTCTAAATGCAAACACGAAATCATTTGCAGTAACCCTAGAACCGTCACTCCATTTGGCATTTTTTCTAATTTTAAAAGTCATTTTATTATTATTTTCCGTAAAACTTTCAGCCACTCCACCAGTATAATTTCCTTTTTTGTCAAGACGCAAAAGTCCTTCATAAATAGAACTGTCAACTTGAGCAGAAATCATTTCCGTAAATAAATGTGGATCTAATGTGTTGTAATTAATTCCTAAATTAAATACCACAGGATCATCATTTTTTGTTTTACTTTTAAAAAAAATACTTTTTATCCCTATTCCTAAAATTAAAATAACTATAACGAAAAATAAAATTTTAAATTTTTTCACAATTCCTCCTTTAAAATATATTAAATGGTTTTGTACTTTTTCATTAATTTATTAATTTTACATAATTCATTTTACTATTTATTTTTATTTTAATGCTTCTTTTATTTCTTCAACTTTGTCAAGTTTTTCCCAAGGCAAGTCAATATCAGTTCGCCCAATATGCCCAAATGCCGCCAAATCTTGATATCTAAACGACGGTTTTCTAAGACTAAGTGATTTTTCAATACCTCTAGGTGTTAAATCAAAAATTTTAGAAACAGCTTCTTCAATTTTTTCTTCGTCAACAGTTCCAGTCCCAAATGTTTCAACTCTTATTGACACCGGCTCAACAACTCCAATCGCATAAGACAGCTGAACTTCACATTTAGTTGCAAATCCTGCCGCAACGATATTTTTAGCAATCCATCTTGCCGCATAGGCAGCCGATCTGTCAACTTTTGATGGATCTTTTCCAGAAAATGCTCCTCCACCGTGTCTGAAATATCCACCATAAGTGTCAATTATAATTTTTCTTCCAGTTAGCCCAGAATCCCCGTGAGGCCCTCCAATTACAAATCTTCCAGTCGGATTTATGTGAAATTTTCTAACTTCGTCAATTTTTAAATCATATTTTTCAAGTACAGGTTTTATCACTTTTTCTTTTAAATCTTCTTCAATTTGTTTTTGCGTAACTTCTTCGTTGTGTTGAACTGATAATACAATTGTATCTACTCCTAAAACTTTACCATTTTCATCATAAGCAAGCGTAACTTGAGCCTTAGCATCAGGTCTAGCCCAAGAAAGCTCTTTACTTCTAGTAAGTTTTGTCAATTTTTGAATAATTCCACGAGATAGAACAAGCGCAAGCGGCATAAGCTCTTCAGTTTCGTTTACCGCACCACCGAACATAATTCCTTGATCTCCAGCTCCACCTGTGTCAACTCCCATTGAAATATCTGGCGATTGAGAATGGATAGTATTTAACACACCACAGTCAGCGTCAAATCCCATTCCAGGTCTATATCCAATTTCAGTTATTTTTTCTCGCACAATTTTTTGTACATCTACATAAGTTTTAGTTGTAATTTCTCCACCTATAACAACTAGTCCAGTTGTTGCAAACGCTTCACAAGCAACTCTTGAATTTTCATCATCTTTTAAACAAGCATCCAAAATTGAATCAGAAATTTGGTCACAAATTTTATCTGGATGCCCCGGTGATACAAATTCTGATGTAAAATAAACTTTTTTTCCCATTTTTTCCTCCTAAATTTCATTTCAAATATTTAAAAAAAAATCTCTTCCTGCTAGGAAGAGAATTATAATTCTTATCTTCGCATTCAATGCCAGGATTTAGCACCTTGTAAATACAGGTTGCTGGATACTCAAAACGGGCCTGTCCCTAATATCTCTCTTGATAAGTTATTTAATTTGATTATTATACGGTTAGTATACAACATTTTTTTTTAAATGTCAATATTTTTTATTTGCTATATTCTTTTGCTTTACTGTTCATAATTTCATCTATATTTACTTCTTTTTTTTCATTATTATGTTTTTCGTTTGTATCTTTCTTTTCCTCTATTTTTTTCTCCTCTTCAGCTTTACCTTTACTTTTAACACTGTTTAAAGTGCTTTCAGTAAGACTTTTTGAATTTTGATTTCCTAAAAAAGTTGTAGAGTTTCTAGATTTTCCTTCTTCACCTTTAGTTGTAGAACTGTTTTCACCTGAAGAATTTGGTCTTTCAAGTCTTTCAAGTGTCGCTTTTGCATTTTTATCTCCGTTTTGTGCAGCAATTTTATACCATTTTACCGCTTCAGCTGTATCTTTTTGGTTATGATACGACATTGCAATAGGCATGGCAAGTGATTTATTTCCCGCTTTATATGCTTTTAGTAAATATGGTCTAGCTTCTTCTTGTTTTCCACTGTCATAAAGCATTGCTCCCACTTCAAAATTTGCTTCTTTTACACCACGATTAGCTGCTTTTTGAAACCATTTTACAGATTCATCTGTATTTTTTTGTTCTTTATTAATAAGCGCTATACGGACATCCGCTTCTTTTATTCCGGCATTGTAGGCTTTTTCAAAATATTTTTTGGCTTCATCATATTTTTTGGCTCTTACCAAATCTACCGCTCTATTATATTCTTCAGCTCCTGGACGCATTCTAAGCTGTCTAATCATGACAGGTCCTCCACTGCTTACAACTCTTCCCCCTTGTCTTCTCACAACTCTTTCAGTTCTTGGAAGTTGTGCCATAAGTTTATTAGCTTGTTCTGTATTTCCTTCCTGTTTTAAAATTACTGCCAAATTATAAATTGCTTCAGGGTAACCTTTATCAACTCCATACTGCAAAATTTGTTTTACTTTGTTATTATCTTTTAAATTGTAATAAAGTTGTGCCAATGACATAATTGATTCTTTATCTCCATTTTGCGCTTTTGTCAACGCTTCTGAAACTTTTGCTGGATCAATTTGATTGTCAATCAATTTTTGTTGTTCTTCAGGAGTCAGATTTTGGATATTTGGATTTCCTTGTGCTTGTTTCGCGCCTAAATTGAAAATATCTGTATTTATTGGTTTATTTGAAATCTGTGTCTGTGCCGACTTATTGTTTCTTGCTTTCTTTTTACAAGATACTGTCATTGTTCCCAGTGCTAATATAATTAGCAAAAATGTCATTTTTTTTCTCATTTTCATAGTTTTTTCCTCTCTTTTAAAATTATTTATATTTTTTATTATTTTAAAACGAACCTAATTGCGCCGCATCTAATATTTTGTACATAAAGTCTTGACTTGCTTTCGTCGTTGGCTCATCATCAAAATTTATTGTAAACAGTCCATCTCTATTTTCCCACAATCTGTCAAAATAGTTGTAGACATCTTTTGTCAGCTTAGAATCTTTATTTGTCAAAACTCTTAAATTGGCATCCATTATGTAGCCACGAATATTTTTTTTAATATAATTCGCAGAACCTGTATGTATTATAACATTTCCATCTGTTTTTTTCATTAGCATTATCTTTGTATGAAATTGTTCATTGTTTGTAAAATACCATTTTATCTCGATTTTATTCTTTGTTTTTTTCTTTAATTTTTTTGAAACAGGTTTATTTGGAAGTCCATTTGTACTCATTCCAAAAGCATCCCTGCTTCTGTCAAAAATAATTCTCACTTTGACTCCACGGTTAGCTGCTTTAATAAGTTTATCTATAACTGGTCTGTCCGCCAAAAAGTACATTCCCATAAGAACTTCGTCCCCAGCTTTTAAACTGTCAATGTCTTTGTCTAAATTTTCACCAATCTTAGCTTCTGACTCAAATTGAACTTTGTAACTATTATTTGGATCATCATTTTGTAAAACATCTTCATTTTTTGTAAGTTCTCCCGTTTCGTAAAATTCTTTCGTTCCTTTATCTACAAAATTTCCTTTATTCTTCTCAATTTGTTCAACTTGTTTTTGCAAATCTGATTTTAAACTCTCATCTTCTTTAAATTTAATTTTTGATGCTTGAAAATTTTTTATATTAACAGGTTTTTTAGCTTCACTTTCACTTGAGACATCTATATTTCCACCTGAAAATTTTGCAACCAGCTGTAAATCTCTTAAAATGTCTTTAGTAATTTCTCCATCAGCAGAAATTGCCACATTTTCATGAAAATAACTGGGATCGTGAATATTTGCACTCGCAATTACAACTTTATCTTCATTCAAAAAAATCTTTCTGTGGTCAGCTTTTACATTTAAAGCACGAAATAAATTTCTAAGCGTAAGTTTTGGCCACATCGGTCCATAAAAATTAGTAATCCATCCTTTTCCCTGTGGGTTCCCAAAAGGTTTTATCACACTTCGCCAAATCGGTGAATACCATGGAAAAGTGTCTTTTAACTTGTAAATATCCACATCTATAACATCAATTCCAGCATTTTTCATTTCTGTGATAAGCGGATGCTCAAATGCTCCATACAAATCATTATTTTCGTCCGATAATATATATACTTTTAAATTTGGATTTTCCATTTTCTTTTTCACAAGCCTTCTCGTGTATTCTTTTGCAAATTCAGGAAATTTATCCACATCTTTGTTATAAATATCGTTAAATAAAAACATTTCGATTACCAAATAATCTTTTGCATTATCGACAACTTCGTAAGTCGCATCCCAAATCTTTCTATCATATTTAATATTTCCATCTTTGTCCAAATATGTTAAATCATAGTGAAAGTCGACATTTTTACTATCTCTAACCGGACTTTCATAGTCGACTCCCTCAGGTGGTGTCTTTATTGTAGAACAAGACACAAGAAAAAATAAAACTCCTATTGTAAAACTTCTTTTTATTATATTCTTTTTTATATTTTCTTTCATATTTTTTTCTCCCTAACTTACCAGATTATTAATCCATTTTTTACTTTTTAATCTTTTAATACAAGGCCAAATTTTTATGACTTCGTCGCTGCATGAAAGTAAATAAACTATATAAATTGGCCACCCTAGCTGAAGTCCTGTAAAATATGTGATTGGAATTGCAACACACCAAAGCGGAATTAAATCCATAAATATCGTCCAAATCACATCTCCCCCAGCTCTTAAAATTCCAACTAAAAGCTGCAGACTCAAAGATTTTACAACAATTATAAAAACTTCTGATTTTACAATTTGCTTTGTCAATGGGTAAATGCTTTTAGAAATTCCCATCAGCGACAAAATTAACGGACTGAATAAAAGCACAAAAAGTCCGACTAAAAGTCCACAAAAAAATGACACTTTTAATAAAATCATAGAATAGTTGTAGGCATTTTCTTCATTCCCCGCACCAATTTCATTTCCAATAATCGCTGAAGTTGCGCTTGAAAGTCCAAAAAATAATGTTAAAACTAAGCTGCTTATTGCTTTTACCGTCTGAATCGAAGCCGCATAATTTGTTCCCATTCGTCCAAAAATTACGATGTAGACACTTGACCCCAAAACCCAAAGTATTTCATGCAAAAATACTGGAAGCGAAATTTTCATAACTTTTACAAAAAAATGTAGCGATAAATCAAATAGTTCGCTTATTTTCCCCGCAATTGGCAACTTCAATTTATAAATTATAAAAATTATATAAAAGGTGCTTATGATTCTTGCAATGACAGTCGCAATTGCAGCCCCTCTAACTCCTAACGCAGGAAAACCAAAATATCCAAATATTAACACAGTATTAAACATTAAGTTTACGACTAGTCCAATGACGCTTGAATAAAACGAATATTTTGTCTTTCCAATCGCACGAAGCTGCATATTAAACGCAAGTCCAACTCCCATAAGTGGATAAACCCAAGCGACTATTTTCATATATGCTGCTCCAACTTTTATAACATTTGCATCTTTTGTAAATATCGAAATTATAACTTCTGGAATAAAAATTCCTGCAAAGAAAAAAATTAACGAAAACACAAATCCAACAATTATTGTAATTCCAAGGCATCGCTTCAAATTTTTATAATCTTTGTTCCCAAAATACTGAGCCGCTAAAATTCCGCCACCGCTGTTCATTCCAAAAAGCGAGGTCACGAAAATCATAAATATTTGATTGGCAAATCCTGTTCCAGCAACTGCAATTGTTCCAAGTCCAAGAGCTACATTATTTTTTCCAACCATAAATATGTCAATAAAATTCATAAGGCTGTAAATCATATTTTCTATTGCAACTGGAAGTCCTACAGAAAAGTCTTTTTT
>ERZ773083.1807-NODE-1807-length-14003-cov-3.017780_pt1 | contig 14003 bp, 11 predicted proteins | sample MGYA00511465_ERZ773083 | MGnify/ENA primary metagenome ERZ773083 (study PRJEB29015, sample SAMEA2738001) | human oral metagenome | biome: human oral; feature: human-associated habitat; material: dental | place: China | collected 2060 ... | reverse complement strand
GCATTCCCTTGCCCCTGACCCGGATTTGAGACAGCATCCGCCTTCCCCGTCATCTGCCCATGGTCAATTTGAGACAGGTCGATTTCAGACAGATCTATCTGCTCTCCCTCTTTTAAATCCTCAAGAGCTACCAGGACATTGTCTCTGGGATGAATATGAATATATCGCATTGTTCTACCTCTCGCTCCCCTGCGCCGTCGTCTTTCAAGGGCGCATTTGCCAGCACCTCCATCACGTTTCAAGAATGCGCTTGGCCGCACCGCCGTCGTATTTCAAGGACGCGCCTGCCCTTGCCGCGGATGGCGCTTTTCTAACCCGATCAGGTATTATTTCAGGACAGTTCTATCTCCTTCTAAGGTTCAAAACACTGAGGCATAGGCTTCCCTTGCCCCCTGCTCCCGGATCAGCTCCAAATCGCGGCTGACCTGCTCTGTCAGACCCGGAACAGCGGTCAGATTCTGATCCCACATCTTCTCATTTCCCAGGACCGCCGCGGTCAGTGTCGCCACGTCATCCTTCCTGTGCTCCCAGTAGAAGTCTAAAACCCAGTCATCATCCTGGATCTGATAGTCATCTCCTGCCGGGCGGCGGGCCAGGATCGCGTCCGCGGTCCTCTCCTTCAAGTCATTGCTGAAGAAGGCGATATAGGCGGCGAAGCCCATGCAAAGAGCCTGCGGCAGCTTGCCGAATTTCTCCTGATATTCCAGGAGTGAGGGCAGGTCTCTGGCCTTCCACTTGGACGTGGAGTTCAGGGAGATGGATAAAAGCTGATGATCGACAAAGGGATTGTTGAAGCGGTCTGTCACTGCCGCCGCGAAATTCTCGCAGTCCTCCCGGTCCAGAGGCAGGATGGGAATGACCTCATCATAGAGAATCTTGTTCATGAATCCGTGGATAACCTCGTCCTCCATACAGTCGCGGACGATATTCTCCCCGGCCAGATAGGCTCCCAGAACAAAACCCGTGTGGGCGCCATTTAAGATGCGCACCTTGCGTTTCTTATAGGGGGCAACCTGCTCGACCACGTGGACATTGAGTCCCGCTCTCTTAAATGGCAGACGATCCTCAAGTTCCGCGGGTCCCTCAATATACCAGACGCCGAACACCTCTCCTACGTCTAACAGCTGATCTTCATAGCCGTTGATTTGGTTTAATTCGTCGACTTCTCTCTGATCGCGAATGCGCCCCGGGACAATCCGGTCTACCAGGGTTGAGCAGAAGAGGTTCTCCTTCTCGATCCATCTGGCGAATCCCGCCTCGAGATGCCAGTCCTCAATGTGCTTTTGAACGATCTTCTCAAGCTCTCTTCCATTGTTGTCGATCAACTCGCAGGAGAGGATGGTCAGCCCCTTCTTTCCCGCCTTGTAGCGCTCGTAGAGCAGGGCGGTCAGCTTGGCCGGGAAGGAGGCGGGCGGCGCCTGATCCAGGCTTGCCTGGAGGTCGTACGCGATCCCGGCCTCCGTCGTATTGGACGCGATGTATTCCAGGTCATCCGAGCAGGCAATCACCTTGACCTTGAGCCAGTCCTCGACATTGTATGGATTATAGCAGGCGTCAATGGCGGAGATCACCCGCTTTCGGTCCACCTTCTGCCCCTTCTCAGAGCCCCGCAGATAGAGAGTGTAGAGCCCGTCCTGCTGGTTGATCTGCTGAGTCAGTCCCTGGGCAATAGGCTGAACCACGGCCACCTTGCCATTGTAGCCCGCCTTCTCATTGGCCATGTCAAACCAGTAGTCCACGAAAGCCCGCAGGAAATTCCCCTCGCCGAACTGAAGGACCTTGACCGGAGCTCCCGGCTTCAGGATATACCCCTGGTAGTTGCTCTTTTCCAATACCCGATAATTAAGTAGACTCACCTGTTCACCTCTCCTGATTTTTCTGAATATCCCTTTTTACTGAATTTTTGTTTTTGCGGAAATGAAATATCCCCTTTCCCTTCCTTTATTCATGAATCCCGAAATAGCGCTCGGCATTGTAGTAGCTGATCCCCTCCACAATCTTCTTCAGGGAGGACTCGATGGCGGGATACTCTCCCTTCTCTACCCACTCTCCGATCAGATTGCAGGCGATCCGGCGGAAGTAGTCATGCCTTGTATAAGAGAGGAAAGATCTGGAGTCGGTCAGCATGCCGACGAAATTGCCTAAAAGTCCAAGGTTCCCCAGAGACTTCATCTGCTTCTCCATCCCATCGCGCGTATCCTGGAACCACCAGGCAGCCCCCATCTGTATCTTGGAGGGAATCTCCTCAGACTGGAAACAGCCCAGCATAGCTCCGATGCGGTCGAAGTCAGCGGCATCCAGGGAGAAGAGGATGGTTCTGGGCAGTTCATTTGTCTCGTCCAGATCGCTCAAAAGGGAAGCCAGCGCCGGAATACAGTCATTCTGCGCGATCGTATCAAATCCGGTGTCCGGTCCCTCTGCGGCAAACATGCGGGCATTGGTATTGCGCAGGCAGGAGTAGTGGATCTCCATTACCATCCCCTCCCTGTAGTAGGTTCTGGCCAGATGGGTCAGAAGAGTGGTCTGATACTCCTCCCTCTCCTCATCACTCAGGCTCTCCCCCTTCAGGGCCTTCTGATAGACCCTGTTTGCCTCCTCCATCGAGCAGGGGCGATACATGACGTAGTCAAGCCCGTGATCCGTCGCACGGCATCCGTGTCCTTTGAAGAAGGAAACCCGCTGATCTAAGGCGTCAAGAACATCCTCCATCGTATCCAGAGATTTTTTGCCCACCGCCTGGGCCAGCTGCTTCATGTAGTCGGCGAATCCCTTGCGGTGAATATTGATAGCCTTGTCCGGGCGGAAGGACGGGCATACCTGGAAGGAAACGCCCGGATCCGCCGCAATCTTCTCATGCCACTTGAGATCGTCGACAGGGTCGTCTGTCGTCCCGACGAAGCGGACATTGGACTGCTCGATCAGGCCGCGGACTGTCATCTTCGGGTCATGCCGCAGCATGTCATTGCAGTGATTGTAGATTTTCTCGGCGTTCTCCTCTGTCAGAGGCTCCGTGACTCCAAAGTACTTCTTCAATTCCAGATTGCACCAGTGATACATGGGATTGCCGATGGCCATCTCCAAAGCCTTCGCAAATGCCTTAAACTTGGTCAGAGGATCCGCCTCTCCGGTCACCAGATCCTCCGGTATCCCGTTTGATCGCATGACTCTCCACTTATAGTGATCCCCGAAATAGGTCCCGTCGGGATTGCGCCCTCCCAGCCAGATCTGGGATATATTGTCGAAGCGGCGATCCTCATAAATCTCCTGGGGGGAGATATGACAGTGATAGTCGATGATCGGCAGCTGCTCCGCATAGGTATGAAAGAGACGCCTTCCTGTCTCGTTGTAAAGCATAAAGTTCTCATTCAAAAACTGACCCATACAATACCTTCTTTCTTAATGAAAGCACTTACATTACACTCCCAAATTAGCCCAGCTATTTTCATCTGTCAAGCCCTCAATTTCTTCTCCGTCTTCCGGTCATTTACTCTTCTTTTTGCTTTCTCTCTTCCTTTTACATCTCCTGTCCTTTTCCTTTTTAATGATATGTCCTATCCGTAAAAGCGCCGTAAATACCGCATTTTTCTCCATCCGGCTCCCCTGCCAAAATGCTTTTCCATCTTTTTCTGCAAGGGCTTTTACACATATTTTCTCCTCTGATTTTCGCTCTTAACCCTCTTCTGCGGATTCATTTTCGGAAGACTGTACAAATTCCCAGCTCGTTTTTCTTGCAGCTTGCACAAATCTCTTTTCATATGCTGATTTCTCATTGACTTCAAAAGAACGGAACCCTATATTCAGTTAATGTAATCGCTTACATTTACGGGAGGTAACAAGACCATATGAAAAAATCCATTAAGAGATTCCTTGCCCTGGCTCTGACCGCCTGCATGGTTCTCCCCCTGGGAGCCTGCGGTTCCGGCAAGAGCGGGTCCAGTCTGACTGGAGGGAAAAGAATCATTCGCATCTCGCACGCCCAATCTGAGACACACCCGGAGCACCTGGGACTTCTGGCATTTAAGAAGTATATTGAAGAGCGTCTGGGGGACAAGTACGAAGTACAGATCTTCCCCAATGAACTCTTAGGCTCCGCCCAGAAGGCCATCGAACTGACCCAGACCGGAGCCATCGACTTCACCATCGCCGGGACAGCCAATCTGGAGAACTTCTCCCCTGTCTATCAGATCTTCTCCATGCCTTATCTCTTCACCTCAGAGAAGGCCTACATACAGACCATGAACGACACGGACTATATGGAAAAGGTTTACAACTCTACCGATGAGGCCGGTTTCCGCGTCGTCACCTGGTACAATGCCGGAACCAGAAGCTTCTACGCCACCAAGCCCATCAACAGTCCCGAGGACCTCAAGGGCTTAAAAATCCGTGTGCAGCAGTCCCCCGCCTCCATCGCCATGTGCAACGCCTTTGGAGCGGCCGCCTCTCCCATGAGCTTCGGGGAGGTCTACACCGCCATCCAGCAGGGCGTCATCAACGGGGCCGAAAACAATGAGCTGGCCCTGACCAACAACAAGCACGGCGAGGTGGCCAAGTACTACTCCTACACCAGGCACCAGATGATCCCCGACATGCTGATCGGAAACGTCAAGTTCTTAAAGAGTCTGTCCCCGGAGGAATATCAGATCTTCAAGGAGGCCGCCGCCCTCTCCACGCAGGTGGAGAACAGCGCCTGGGATGACCAGGTCGCTGCAGCCAAGGCAACCGCGCAGAACGACATGGGCGTTCATTTCTCAGATGTAGACCTGACCCCCTTCCAGGAAGCCGTCGCCCCTCTGCAGAAGTCCATGCTGGAGAAAAATCCCAAGATCGTCGATCTCTACAACCACATCCAGGAGATCAATCAGGAGGTTAGCAAGGAGGGCTCCAAATCATGAAAATCCTACATCAGATTCGTCACATCATCGACAAGGTCTTAGCCGCAGTCTGCATCTTCCTCTTCGCCCTGATGGTCGTCGTCGGAACCTACCAGATTGTCACCCGCTATTTCTTCAACCGCCCGTCTACGGTCTCTGAGGAGCTCTTGACCTACTCCTTCACCTGGATGGCCCTGTTGATCTCCGCCTATGTCTTCGGAAAGAGAGATCATATGCGCATGGCCTTTCTGGCCGACAAGGTCACCGGCAAAGCCAGAGTCGCTCTGGAATCTGTGATCGAGCTTCTCATCACCGCCTTTGCCGCCATCGTCCTGTTCTACGGCGGCATTTCCATCACCCATCTGACGATGACTCAATCTACCGCCTCTCTGGGCGTTCCCATGGCCTATGTCTACTGTGTGGTTCCCATCACCGGTACTCTGATCGTCATCTACGGCATCTTAAATATCATCGACCTGCTGACCGGCTCTATCGACGCCTCTGCATCAGCAGAAGGACAGGAGGCATAATATGAATATCGCAATTGTATGCGGCCTGATCATCCTGATCACTCTGGCTGTTCTCTTGATCGCCGGCGTCCCCATCGCCGTCGCCCTCGGAATCTCTTCCATCGCGGCAATTCTGCCCGTCTTAAATGCTGACGCCACCGTCGTCACCGGCGCCCAGCGAATTTTTTCCGGCATTTCCACCTTCTCACTTCTGGCCATTCCCTTCTTCATTCTGGCCGGAAACATTATGAATAAGGGAGGAATTGCCGTCCGCCTGATCAATCTGGCCAAGCTGATTACCGGCCGTACCCCGGGCGCTCTGGCTCAGACCAATGTCGTCGCCAACATGCTCTTCGGAGCCATCTCCGGTTCCGGCACGGCCGCTGCCTCCGCCATGGGCTCCATCATCGGCCCCATCGAGAGGGAGGAGGGCTACGACCCCAACTTCTCCGCCGCGGCCAACATCGCGACCGCTCCCACCGGCCTTCTGATTCCCCCCTCCAATGTCATGATCACCTACTCTCTGGTGTCCGGAGGAACTTCTGTGGCGGCCCTCTTTATGGCCGGCTACATCCCCGGCATTCTCTGGGGTCTCGCCTGCATGGTTCTGATCTACTTCACCGCAAGAAAGCTCGGTTACCGCAACCGCCAGCATTTCTCCGCCAGAGAGGCCGGTAAGATCCTGTTCCAGGCCATCCCCTCTCTTCTTTTGATCATTATCGTCATCGGCGGAATCATCGCCGGAATCTTCACCGCGACCGAGGGTTCTGTCGTCGCTGTCGTCTACAGCCTGGTTCTCTCCTTCATCTACCGCACCATCAAGGTCAAGGATATCCCAAAGATTCTTCTGGACTCCGCTGAGATGACCGGCATCATCATCTTCCTGATCGCCACATCCTCCATCATGTCCTGGGTCATGGCCTTCACCGGTATCCCATCTGCGGTATCCGCAGGCCTGCTGGCTCTGACCGGCAACAAGTACGTGATCCTTCTGATCATCAACGTTGTCCTTCTAATTGTCGGCACCTTCATGGATATGACTCCGGCCTGCCTGATCTTCACACCCATCTTCCTTCCCATTGTGAAGACCCTTGGCGTCAGCCCCATCCACTTCGGTATCTTCATGATCTTCAACCTCTGCATCGGCACGATCACCCCGCCCGTCGGCACAACCCTCTTCGTCGGTGTCAAAGTGGGACGGACCAAGATCGAGAGCGTCTTCCGCTTCCTCTGGCCCTACTTCGTCGTCATCGCAGGCGTCCTCATGCTGGTCACCTACATTCCACAGCTGTCTCTCTTCCTGCCCGGGCTTATGGGCTACGTGAAGTAGGATACTCTCGCGACAAATGGGCAAACGCTCACGGGCACAGCATTTTCTCTGGCCTGCTGCCGCTGATCTGTATGGCTCTGTATTGACTTCCGACAGGAAGACTTTCTGGATTACAGCTATGCCCTTCTGCGCGAAATTCCCTTCTTCCTGGGATCCGCGCAGGAGGGCATTTCTGCTCGTAAATCAGAGAAGCTCCGCCACATGATCCTGAAGCCTGCACAGGAGAACCCTGCTTGGGCCTTCCGAGAAGCCCAGCGCACGATTCAGGAGCGGATACAGGAGGGCATCTCTGCTCGGGCGCTCAGAGAGACTCTACGCAGGTTCTTGGAGTTGACACGGGTGGATGCCCCTGCTCGGATATTTAGAGAGACCCTGCGCAAGTTCCCGAAGCTGGCACGAAAAGAGCATTTCTCTTGCGCAAAAAATCCTCAATATCCTATACTTTACATGTGAGCGTCACTGACCCATTGACACCCAGTTCCAAACAGTAAAATATATGCTCTGCAAATGGGCAATGATCATAGACAATGAAATCAACTCTCTGTGAAAATCCTCATGAGCATTGAAACACACCCTCTGTGAGCATTTCATTGCCGTGAAGAACAGAACGCGCGTACCGCGCATTTGATTCTGCAAAATCATTAAATCGTGCGATGCTTTTCCCGGGAAGAACTTATGGAAATTAATAATAACCACAATCAAGTGAATATTTATGATGTGTCCGCACACGCTGGCGTCTCCATCGCCACTGTCTCCCGAGTCCTCAATCAGAGCGACAAGGTGGCTGAGAAGACAAGAAACAAGGTGCTTGCCTCCATCAAGGCTCTCGGCTATCAGCCCAACGTCTTCGCCAGGGGCCTGGGACTCGGTTCCATGAAAACCATCGGCATCATGGTGACAGACGCCTCCGATACATTTCTGGGCAAATGTGTCTACCATGCGGAACAGGAACTGAAAAATCACGGCTACTCCGCTATTCTCACCTGTACCGGGGAGGATCTCTCCTCCAAGAAGCGTTCCCTGAAAAGACTGCTGTCTAAGCAGATCGACGGACTGATTTTAATCGGATCCTCCTATGCAGAGAAAAATATCTCAGACCAGGACTATCTGCGCAAGGCGGCCAAATCTATTCCCGTCGTCCTGATCAACGGCCGCATGGATGGAGAAGGTATCTACTGTATTTACAGCAACGACTTCGAAGCCATGTTCCAGACGACCAGCGCCCTGATTGAGGCGGGTCGGCGGCGAATTCTCTATCTCTATTGGGCCGATTCCTACAGCGGTCGACAGAAACTGGCCGGTTACAGAGCTGCTATGGGTGCCGCCGGAATCCGTGTGGATGACCACTATCTGATCAAAGCCCCCAGAGAACTGGCTGACATCAACGCCTGTCTTCGCGAACAGCTTGCAGCAATGCCTGACACACACCTGCACAGGCAATCGAATCCTGTCTATGCCAACGGAAAAGATTGGGACTCTACTTCTCACACCGGCAAGAACACCCTTTCCATTGCTCCCCCTCTCGTCTGCCCCGTTGACGCTGTGATCGGAGCGGAGGATATTTTCGCTGTAGCTGCCCTGAAACTGGCTCAGGAATACGGCGTCTTAGTTCCAGACCAAATCCAGATCATCGGCTACAACAACTCCATCCTCTCTCAGTGCACCATGCCGGAGCTGTCCACCATCGACAACCACTGCGCTGATATGGCGAAGGGGGCGGCCTCCATTCTGACCCGGGTCATTGAGGGCCAACAGGTATCGCAGGAGACCATGGTTCCATGCCGTCTGGTGCAGAGGGGAACTTACCAGCTCTCCGAACGTACTGCAGTTTCCTGCTCCTCGGTTTCTGCGGGATCTTCCTGCTGACAAATAAGAGGTGAGGCATACTATGTATAACGTTATCATTGCCGATGATGAAAAAACTGCGCGGGAGCTTCTCTTAAACCTGATTCGAAAAAGAGAACCCGATTTACATGTTCTTGTCGAGGCCGAGAGTGGCGCCGAGGCACTGGATGCAATTTCTTCAAATCGTCCGGATATTCTGATCACAGATATCTGTATGCCAGGCGTCAATGGCCTACAACTATGCCAGGAAGCTCATAATCTTGATCCTGACATACAGATGATCCTCTTAAGCGGATATCAGCGTTTTGAATATGCTCAAGAAGCGATTCACATCGGTGTGAGCGAATATCTCTTGAAACCGATTACACCGAAAAAATTTCATCTTGCTGTTCAGCGGGCAGTGACTCGTTTTGATAACGCAAGACTTCAAAAGAGAAACCATTTAATCAAAAATCTTCCCTCTGGGAAAATTACGTCTGCTGCCGATCTACACGAAATATTTGCGTTCTCTCGTTACTATCTTGTTTTTATACGCCAAAACGGCTTATTGTCCCGTTTCCATACGGACTCAATGCATGAGGTGTATTCGGAAATTGAGGAAGACGTGATCTTCTACGGTCGTGACGAGAGTGAAGCTTTTATATTCATTCCAGAGAAGATTCTCTCCCAAAATCACCTTCCAAGTACCATACAGCATCTGCAAAATAAGTATTTCCGGCAGAGCGATTCCTACATTACAGCCGTTTACTCATCTGTTGCCTGTGCGACTTGTGAAATTCCCTCACTCATGAATCAAATCTATCAGGTTGAGCGAGAACTCTCCACGCCAGGAGAATCCCAGAGTATAGACATCGCGAATACATATCCCCTGCCAAGGACTCGACTCAATCGCGCCGAAATCCAACATCTCGAAAATCGATTGATTCCTCTTCTCGACCGGGCAAATTACGCTGCAACTTTGGACACGATATTAAGCTTCTTTCAGGCATGGAAAGGAGAACACCACTCCCAGTTGTGGTTGGAACATGCTGACCAAATCATCCTGGATCTCATTACAAAATATAGCGTAGATGAAGTCGATTGTACGGTCTATGATCGCCAGTTGGTTCAAGACTTGTTCGAAAATGCAACAAGTTTAGATATTCTTGCCAACAATTTACTGCAACTGTATCGCGAAATCCTAACCTCTGCACAAACTGAGTTCGATATTACTTCCAGGAACTCTTTTTCTCTCGTCACCACTTATCTGAGGAATCATCTGCAAGACCACCTTACCATTCAGGATCTATGTAACCACTTTTCTGTCTCTCAGGCATCCCTGAGCCGCATGTTTCGCAAGCATGAGGGCGCTTCTTTTGTCCAGGTTCTGACAAAACTTCGAATGGAAGAAGCCGCAAAGATTATCCAGGAGACCCCTTCCACCCTCATCAAAGATGTGGCTGCCATGGTTGGCTTCGACGATCAATTTTACTTCAGCCGGGTTTTTCGAACCTACTTTGGGACATCCCCCAGTACCTATGCAGAAGAGGTTCCTTTCCAATTGATGGTTCTACAATAAATGTTAGGGCGAATAGATGTTTCTGTTCGCTCCTAAGCGTATGATTAGACACAAGAGTCCCCGAACACCATGCAACAAATCAAACACTCGGAGGAACTATGCATAGTCATGCTACTACATCCTTGTTGAGGTAGACTGATCGCTAAAACCTCGTCAAGACTTCTTAATGCACAGATTAATATTTTATATCTGCGAGTTGATTATTTATCTTCTTAATGCTCCCGTTTAATGATTGATCCAGACGAATTCGTTCTGTTGAAATCTTATCTTTCATTGCAACTTGTTCCTCTGTCCACGCAGCATAACCAATATCAAAAAAAGTAATTCGCAATGTTATGAAGCCTTGGAAGAGATTCATTATTTTTAAGTAGTTCTCCAGTTCATTCGGTCTAACTACTCCATTCTTCGACAAATCAACTATTGATTTATACTCTTCGAATGGGTCGTTTCTAAGTTTCAACCCAAGTTTATTTTCAGACAGTAGTTTGTTACCATCGAGTTTAGGTATTATTGACTTTTCCAAAACACTTTGATTATCCATGATGCTCAATGTTTCTAAACATTTTACATATGTAGCTCTCATTAGGATCAGCGCAGTTGATCTTGCGTTTTTATCTTTTTTGATTTCCCGTTCATCGATCACTCTAAATGTAAACTCAAAAACACCCAAAACAACAAGAACATTAAGTAGGTCTCCTGTCGTTCCTAAATGTACATTTCTTACAGATATACCTATCTGTGATGGGATATTGAGATAATCCACTGCAAGGATGGCAACAAAGACAAGGCCTAAAGCCAGCAATATCCCCCATTTTATCTTTTTAATCTGATCATCCATCTAAACCACTCCTCTTCATTCACGCGCCTCTTTCACAAGTTGCTGATACATCTTCATAAGTTCGCCACACAATCAGATTCCGTCATCTTAGTGGAGAAGCCATATGCGTGCATCACAGCTATATCATTCAAAGTGTGCGCTTTCCGCAGTTCAGTCGGCATTGAAAGCGGATCATAAAGATCCGCAAGACTGCTATCCGGAAATAGTTCACGTGCATCAAAAATTCCTTTTGCTGTATTTCTGATCTGAAGCGTTGGCTTAAGTTCCCTTTCTGACGTTTGATTCGAATCTGGTGACAGTTTATCTTCTGACCCAAGGGGAGGGTCAATACCCATTTTAGATAATTTTTTGCTCTATCTGCTCCTATAATCGGTTAGTAACCTGTCAGCGCAGGCAAGATATGCATAACCAACAGGGCTGCCGCGCCTTAAAGATTTCATTATCATCATATCCGGCTGTGTGAGCTTTTCTTTCAGATACGGCTGCGGATCATCGACACGAGTATATGTCGATCCCGTGAGCAGGCATGCCGCAAGGTAAATAACCTGTGGAGCCATTAACGCCGCCCTTTCCATACTGAAGCCCGATACATATATGTGCTGTGAAACATCCCTCGTTCCTCTCAGGTAGCTCGAGAAATCATCTTCATTAGACTTTCCACGGGAACCAATGCATACGGCTGCCTGTATGGAATCCAACAATGCATCTGCAGGAGTAATATTCTGCTCCCGATAGCCGATTTCTGTATCGCAAATATCAAAGTATGTTCTTCGGACAAGGTCAAAATCAGTTATCTCATTCGTCAGCGTACTGACATCAAAGAATTGTTTGATGACCTCCATATCTTTGTCCTTGCGGAGCGGGATGCCAGTTGTATACGGAGCAAATGACGTCAGCTTATCACCCAGCACGCAATCGACCGATGGGATGCTTACCACTTGATTTTCACCATCGGTAAGCAACAGATCATTTGCTATTTCCCTCTGGACGATCTTTGCATAGTGATTTTCTTCGAATAACACATCCAGCAAAATATATAGCTCTTTCCCTCTTCTTACCGGTGAATCATAGAAAAACTTGAAGTGGCGCTTTTCAATCTTTCCACGGGCTTTACGTTCCTGCTCTCCACCGGATTTAAACGGAAAGATTGCAGCAGCCTTCTGGATATATGCGTCAATATCGGTTCCGGGTTCGACAACAATGTCGATATCTGTTGATAACCGCATCGGCTTGGAAAGCAGCAGCATCAGGCTTGTTCCACCCTTGAACGTAAATGACAGACCTACTTTTAACAGTGCCTCAAGAAGGCCGAATGCAAACAAGGTGCGTTCTATCAGACCGGGATCGCATTTGCTTTCTCTTTGGAGTTCCCTGATGTGTTCTTCACTGTAATTCTCTCTGATAATCATTGCTCGTCATCCTCCAGATTGATCTTGTATTTTCCCAGGAAAGCACGGAATTTTTTCTCCGCACCCTTTCGCTTTGCGTATCGGAACATTCCCTTTGTATCCAGGAAGTACCTGTCTATTGAATCCGTGAAAATATTCCGATATTCCCCCGCCGGAACAATCTGGCTGAGCAACTTATCTACCGTGATGTCAACCAGAATCTTTTCCAGCCTGGTCTCCCACGGCTGCTCCAGTCCCTTGGGAGATTCAGACGGCAGACGGCCTACAACGATTTCGTCATCTAGCAAATATCTATAATACTCAGTAGTTGATGGCTTTAACATAATCCTGCCAGCATATTCTCGTTTCAGGGCATCAAAGGCATAATCTACGACATCATTCTCCACATACAGGAAGATGGTATTATGCGCAATCAGATGATTGACGAACTCGTTAAGCTGTATCAACTCAAAAATCTGAAAACGCACATCAGAGAATGCTTCTTGCATCTTTACTGCTACTTCTTTAGCCGCCTCAGAATAATCATGTCGATAGATTCGTTTCTTTGCTGGAATGGCATACTGATTCCATGACACTCTTACGATGTCTCCATCCGATAGAGCTTTACGCAGGGAATACGCAAGGGCATCTTCTTTTAACAACATTTCCGAGCCATTTTGAATTGCTGCATAGTATTCTTCTCTGGAAAATGTCCGGCCCGGTTCTATTGCTGACAGTCCCTTCTGGATATTCTGCATGTCGATCTTCTCCCTACGAAACACCATTTCCGCAGTATAATGTAATTACTGCTGATTTCGTGTTATGAGTATACAGCAAATCTGCCGGAATATCAACACCACTTCTGCAGTATTTTCAATTTACCGCGAAAGTGGTGTAGGAGAAGGAAGCCCTGCTTTGCAACGAATGTATAGTGTAATTTTTTCTCAAAGCATCTGCCGACACGTATTCTTTAGCTGATTATACAATTCGAGATTGGGGATGCGGACAAAAACCTGGACACCATGATACCCTTGTGAGAACAAATGCGGTACACCAAGGAGCAGATTATCGTCGCACTGACATTTCTTCAGGCGGCGGACAATATCGAGGATTTGAAAGAAAAAATGCTTGATATGCAGATGGAGATCGATATCCTGAAGGAGACCATCAATGTCTTAAAAAAAGACCCCGGCGTCGATCAGATGGTTCTCAAGAACAGAGAGAAGGCAGTGATCATCGGCGCCCTGAAGAATAAATACTCACTGCAAAAACTCTGCTTTAGGTTGGAAATCCCTAGAAGCAGCTATTATTATCAGAAGGCCGCATTACGGGCAGATGATAAATACCGCGAACTGCGGAGCCGAATCATCAAGGTTTTTCAGGACAACAGGTGTGTTTATGGATACAGAAAAATCCATCAGCTTCTGAGGCGGAAGGGAACCATCGTTTCTGAAAAGATCGTTCGCAGAATCATGAAGGAGGAATCCCTTGTTGTCAAGATACGCAGGAGATGTAAATACAACTCTTATCAAGGTGAACTTAGCATGGCTCCGGAGAATCTCGTCAATCGTAATTTTCATGCGGATAAACCAAATGAAGCTTCTTCGGGCATCTAAAAAACGAGATGTTCTATAACCGCAGTTGGGAAGGCTGTTCGATTGCTG
>ERZ773083.1806-NODE-1806-length-14005-cov-7.584875_pt1 | contig 14005 bp, 25 predicted proteins | sample MGYA00511465_ERZ773083 | MGnify/ENA primary metagenome ERZ773083 (study PRJEB29015, sample SAMEA2738001) | human oral metagenome | biome: human oral; feature: human-associated habitat; material: dental | place: China | collected 2060 ... | reverse complement strand
TTGCCGGATCTTCTGAAAGAAGGATATAGTCATTTATATAATTCACAAAATTAGAATATACTTTGTTTTGGTAAACTAGAAATTCTTTACGCATACTATCCCTCCACATATTCCATTATACCACAAAAAGAGAGCGGTTTTCGCTCCCTCAATTAAGCTAGTAATTCTACTTTTATATCTATCTATTCTGTAGTCTGTTCTTTAGCATGGTTCTCTCTAAAATCTTTTTTGGATCTATCAATGACTCTACGCAATTCCTCATCATCAACTCCGGGAAGATGGAAATCATAGTTATGTGTCTCATCTTTTGAAGATTCCGTTCCTGAACTTTCTTCCTTCGTGCTCTCTTCAGTAGAAGACGATGCACCAGAATCTGAAGAGTTAGCTCTTTCAGAACTAGAAGAGCTTGGTGTTTTAGGTGTTTTGCGGTCCAATTTTGGTATCTTATTGATTTCTTCAATATTAGGTATTGGCTTATTCACTTTAACCGGTCTGTAGAGCATCGCAAAAGAGAAGAATAAGGCCAAAATAGTTCCAATAGCTGCTAAAGTTCTTTTACTGGATTCTGATGAGGGAACTTTGACGCCACTTGTACTCAGTTTCTTCCATTCAGGATGTTCTTTTTCTATCTCTTTTTTTGTTCCCATAGCGGAACTAGCAGAAAATGATTAAAAGGCACAACTGTTCCCATAGCTGTTGCTGCAAGTGGGATAAATCTAGAAAGGTTAAAAATGAGTACTATGCTTAGTATTGCAAATATAGTAAATAGAAATATCACTAATCCTAAGCGAATTTTATATTCTTTTTTAATCTGGAGATATCGCTCTTGAGATACTTTTTCTTGTTCTTGTTTGGGATGACTTACATCTGCTAATGAGCTCTTCTTCTCTGGCAAAGTTTCATCATCAGGAAATTCTACCTTCAAGCTCATATCTGTAGGTTGTAACACCTTCTGAACCGCAGCAAGAAAGGCCAATCCGTTATCAGATGGGGAGTACTGGAATGTGATATAGATGACTTTTTTATCAAACTTATCACCGTATCGTGCCACATACTGCTTGCTTTCGAGGAAGTGAATGTAATTATTAATTTTTTCTTGCAAAATTCCAGATGGACTGTTTCTATCTCTTCCTGCCAGCCGACTGAATCCACCAGAAGAAGCTCTAAATGATTATCAACTGTACCAATAGCATCAAGTTCAGTTGGCTTGAGTTCTGAAGAGATGGCTTTTTTTACAAGAGCTTTAAACTCTTCAACATCAAACAACTCACGTTGATCTTCTATATTTGATAGCATAGTTTCAGGATGATTACGTATGTAGTTTCTATCAATATCATCTTGCTTACTTAAGGGCCAGCGCCCTGTTTCAGCATAAATCATGACTTCATATGCTCCCCTAGAAGATTCAAATGCTTTATCCATCAGTTCCTTATTGATAGGATAGCAAACTTCTGGACCCATGGCTCCTCCAATTTCTTTAAAGAAGCCAATTTCGTAATAACCATTTGTCTCATATACAACAAATCCATCGCCTTTATGTACAATCGTATCTGAATGATTATAATCATTTAACTCATCTGCCTTTGGCCAACGATGGTGTTCACAATAAAACATTACTTCTAAAGAATCTTGTTCTGATTTTGAAACACGTTCTGCTAATTCTTGGCTAATGGGATAGTTAAGCACTTCTTTCCCTCTACTCCAAAGGATCTGATAATCATTATTGTCTTTTAATATCGTACAATTTTTGTATTGCAGCATTTCTATTGTCATATAAATCAACTTTCTTTACTTTTTTAATTCTTCTTTATCATAGGCAAAAAAAATCTAGTTAGCGCGCGCATTTCTTATCAAGCTCTCCAGGACCTTCTTTCGCTTGTGTAAATTATTGGCTAGGCACAAATAGAGAATAAACAAAAGCATGGAGTGGAAAAATAATGGCAAAAAACTAGGATATAACAGGAAGGCGACTAAAGATACTAACAAACTAATAACGCTACCACGAATTACGGAAGAAACAACAGCTCCACTTTTCTTTACTACCTCTAGGAATTCTAAGTACTCCAAATCTGTAAATAGAGCCGGATACAAATCCAAATCTTTCTTAAAATAGACATCCAGCAATTTCCCGAAAAGTAAGGAAAGACAAGAGAATAAAATCAAATAAAGATACTTGTGCTCAGCTATACTAAAAATTTTCAGACCATTCAGGAATCTAATAAATGGAAGAACTAGTAATATCAGGGAAAGAATAACGTACTGTTGACTTTTAGAAGTTCTTTCTGGAATTGAAAAATACAATTTCTTTGTCTTTAAGTCATAATAGACTAATTTGTTCTTAAATTCTCCTAGATGAACTAGGCCTTTATATTGTTTTCTCTTTTCTATCATTTTCTTTTTTCAGTTCTTTCTCCAATTGTTTTAAAACAACTAAAATTTCGCTTTTATAATCCATGGTCTCATCTACAAATCTTCTTGCTAAACCAAAAAAGCTGACTTCATCTATCGTTTCTCCTCGCCCTATGCGTTCAGCCAGCTTGTAAATATCCTGAATGATTCCAGGATATCGTTTCTGGCTCGGATATTCCAAGTTAATCAACTCTTGTAATTGCTCTATATATTGCGTGTATTGGTTCCTCATAATTGAATCCCTTATTAACTTTAATCACTTCGTTTAATTTTTCCTCTGGTTTGATTTAACTTCAACTATCTCATATTCCCGTTCTTCTCCAGGTGCAAAAGCAACGTTTATGGTTGCTAGAAAAATGAACATTGTTAAAATCATTATCAAAAGCATGGCAACATTTTTTATATAAATAAAAGCTAAGGCAAATATAAGAGCTAGAGCAAAGAAACATAGTCGTAAAAGAAGCATTTTTACGTAAAAACGCGATGAATTTACTGGTTTTATTTTATAATAATTAGATTGCCCCAATGATCTATTGAGTAATTTTTCCAAACTTTTTTTCTTTTTAGAATATAAAAGCTGAAGCAAACTAAAAGACAATAATAGACCAATAACAACTAAAAGCGAACTAGTTACTATCGAAAAATTTACATAAAAGTTGGCAAATAAATCAATATGATTCATACGAGCCCAAGCATTCACAAAAACTGCCAATCCTGCAGCTAATGAGGTTGGAAGGATAAAATTGCTCGCCTTAGAGTTTTTTTCTTCGATTTTAAAAAGTTCTTCATCTGAGATAGCATAAACTTTCTGATAAAAATACCAGTTTAAAGGCAAACAGAAATATCCGAGAAAATGTTTAGGAGATCTATCTAATAGATACTGTTTCCCCTGATAATGAAATAATAGGTATCGAAGATTCCCTTTATAATATAATTTTATTTTTTGCATTCTAATCCTTACTAATCTAAGAAAACATGAGTTTTTCCAAACTATGAGTAGTATCTCGATATCGTCTACATCTTATTTTGGTATTTTATCATTTATTTTATATAAGTGATGACTTTCAGTTCCAAATGCAACATTAGAAGCCAACAAATATAGAAAGATGATTGCATTTGCCATTAAGCCAAAAAGTAAGTTACCTGAGTAAAAATAATACAATGCCATAAAAAATGCTAGTCCACCAAAAACCACTATAAATCCTAGCAATTGTTTAAAGTCTATTCTTATTGGCGTGATTTTATAGTATTGTAAATGCCTAAGTTCGCGCCCTAGCACAGAAACCACCCTTCTTTTCCGAGAATAGTAAAATAATTCAACCAGAACATATGTTAAAAGAAAAATCATTAAAAAGAGTGCCAATTTCGTAAAACTTGAAAGATTCGTTTCAAAATACTTAGTGATATCAATCTTGTTAACCCGTAACCAATTATATAAAAAGATACTCAGCCCAGCACCGAGAGAAGCTGAGACAGTAAGTTTTGTAGCACGTCCATTTTTTTCTTTTATTTTACAGTAGTCATCCGATGTAATGGGATACACATGTTGAAAGAAAAGCCAATTTATAGGTGGAAAAAGATAGCCTATCAAATGATATGGTCTCCTATCAAGTAGATAGTATTGATAATTGAATTCAAATACTAAATAACGAAAATTTCCATAAGTAAAACGAATTTTTTCCATCATTTCTCCTTAGTCACAAACAGATCACTTCTACTTAGTTCCTCTGAATTATACCCTAACAAGGTAGCCTCATATTGATCTCCTAATCTATTCGCATCATTCAGTTGAATCATCCACTCCTTAATAGTTTTTAATTTTACAATTGATACATAGAAGGTTTGAAATATTCTGTTTGGCAGGTAAAATAGATTGTATTCATTGTCACTTGCATCTATGTAATAAATCTTGTTTAATTTTGTAGAAAAATTTATTTTTCCTTTAGTTCTAGAATCAACCGAATAAAAGTCATCCAATTGTTCTCTAGTTAAGTATTCTTTCAATATTTCAATATCGTCTATATCATTTATTAAAGTCATCAGTGGAAATTCAAAATCTGTAAATCCTCTTTTAACAAAGATAGCAAAATAGAGCTGTGCCAACTCCTTGTTACGAATTTTACAGTATTCTATACTAACCCCTCTTTCATTTAGTGAAATAAAAAATTCGTCTTCTCTTTTTTCTAGAATATAAATAAGATCTACATTATCATATACCTGCAACTTGTTTTTTCTTGAAACAATTTCGACACTGCTGATAAACCTTTTTAAGCTGCTAATATATTCATTATCAAACATTATCATTTCCTCGGAACAGATTCCATTTTTTTCTTCTATTAGATTGAAACCACAGCATCAAAACCTTACTGTTCAATAGAATTTAAAAAGTTATCGATGTCTTGGCCTTCTAAACTCTTGATCTTAACTCCCTGGTCTTTAAAGATTCCTAAAGGTGTTTCGATTATTTTTAAGACTTCAATGTCTTTTCGGCTAATCTCTTTTGCCCATTCTAACTTATTTATCTGCTTGAATCCCAACTCATCCTTTATTTGATTTTGGTTGGCGCTTGGTATTATTTCAAACCAATCTTTCTCAACATTCCTTCGAAGCATCCCACTACTAACATAAAAAGAATGCCCCTTATATTGAATCTCATAATGAATACTGTATAGATAGTCTAGCTCTTCCATCTTGACGTTTTTTGAAAAGAAATCATCAAATTCCTCTCCCCAAGAATCTACATAATTATTAAATCCTTCATCTTTTGTATCACTAGTCAGAACAATCCAATCATTATTACTAAGACCTTTTGAAGCATTATATTTTTTACCCCGATAAATTGCAATCATTATTCACTCCTATTTCGTTACTTTACAACCTTTACTTTCTATATATTTAAATTGTTTTATAGGATTTCCACTTTTACTTTCAAAAATTCTTATCATTTCTCCATTCTTAAATACATGTTCTTTCATCAACTTATACTCTGGCAATATAATATTCTTGGAATCTATAAAATTTCATTTGATCCGCTACCTATCTATTCAAGTTTAATCCTCTATCATCAGCGGAAAAATATCTTCCCCCCTGTGCATTCTATCTTCCATTTCCTTCCACTCAATGACTAATTTATATAGTTCATCAGTTGAAATAAAATATGGTTCACCTAATATTTCTTTCTCAAATTGAAAGTAAACTTCTGTTATTTCTTTTCCAATTTCGATTCCTAACAAATTACCATCAAAAGCATATTCTTCCATCTTCCCAGTAATTACATTCTCCAAAGCTTCTCGAACATCCAGATAAAAATTATGAACCTCAGAATTTAAAAAGTTTGACAGAGATTCACAACTAGAGCTATCGAATTCTACTAGCAAAAATTTCTGACTATTGTTATTTACTTTTACAATATAGTTTCGTTTCATTTATGCGCACCTTTAAAATTATTTCCATGCTTAATCCATATTGACTTGCTCCTACATAATGACAACCTCCTATGGGCTTATATTGTTTAGGAACAAAGTTAAATAAGCTTTATTTCTTTTTTTAAAATAAACTTTAAATAGTAGGAGACAAGATTATTTCTAATAAACTTCCCCTTCAGTTGTCTAGTCTTTTAATAAGCTGTCAATTCTTTTTATCAATAAAGAAAATTGTTCATTTTTTCTTTTCATGTATGCAGCGTCCGAGTCAAAAACATAAAAATCCGATAAACCATCTCTTGGGAAAAACATACTTTTGTACCTTTTCTGTAGGTGGATCATCGTTTCTGCTGGTATCTGGGGTTTTCCTATACTTTGTAGGGTAAACTGCATTTCCTCAAGGATACCTATGAAATTATTAACATTAATTTTTTCCTTGTAATCTGATAGAAACACTATTAAGTCAGATAACGAATTCGTCAGTTCTTCTTTTAAATTGGTCATCATGTCATTCTCCAAAATATTCTTTACTCATTAAGGGAACCGAGTTTATATTCGGCATCTGTATTTGACTATATCATAAACTTCCTCGATAGCCTCTTCTTCATTTTTAAAGCACGCAATTTCTATCAAACTCTGGCGTTCTGTCACTTCATACACCAGAAATTTATTTGATTTTGAATCCAGAAAATACCCTATTGCAAACTGCTCTAATGCTTTTTGGTTTAGATAGACTGTATAATATTTAAGTTTACTTCGATTAGACTCTAAAAAAGCAAGTAACTCTTCTTTTGTCATTGTAGTTTCTTCGTTAGTTTTATGACTTTTTAAATGAAGGTGATGTTTAGGGTATTTCCCTTCTTCTTCTCTCTCCATACTTAGGATTAATTATACTAAATAAGCGAATTTGTTCTTCTTGAAAAAGGGTATCATAACGGTCAAAATCTCCATTAGCATTAGTCCATGCATTCTTTGATGCTATTCTAGTAACATATGATTGCAAAAGATCATAAAGCATATCTTCCTTATTATCAAATTTTTTCTCAGAATTTATTTTGCCACGTTCGACACCAACAATGTAATAATGATCGCCCTCTAAATAAATAGTACGTCCTTCTGGTAAGAATAGAGATGGTTTTTCTTCTGTAAATAAGTCCGACGGATTAAGTTTTGTCTCCCCAATTTTTAATAGCAACTCTGTTAATTCATCTTTTATATGTTTTATCATCTTATTCCTCACTAATGTTTACAATCATTACTAAAAAATACTGACGCAGTTGTAGACAGCCTCTAAATTTAACTATTTGATAAACTCCCTTGAAAGCATCTTATTCATTTTAAAAAAAGCTCAATTAAACTGATTCTAAGAACACTTCTCTAACTGACTCATTTTCCTTCCTCGTCCCACAGTGGCGAAGGATAGGGGTGCGATAAACCAAGTTCATTAGCCAACTGTTCCGCATGAACTGTTTGACTAAGAAACTTAAAGAACTCATCCTTTGCTTCCTTCATCGTATCAAACTCCCATGTTTTCCCCACAATATATGAGCGTTCATCCCTACTGTTAATTTGAAATTTGCCATTTTTAAAAAACAAATGTGTTGCCCAAGGTTGACTGCTATCTTCATCAAACAAGACATAAGACAAGCTTTCAAAACCTCTTTCTTTAATCTCCTTTTCCACTATATTTTTCAAAGATTCGATATCGATATCTAGTTTATCCCATAGTGGAGAAGGATATTGTGGCCCCCAGCCATTGGAAATATAGTACTTATTTCTTGAAACAGTATGGTCTAACAACTCTAAAAATTTTTCTTTTGCTTTAGGAAAATCAGAATACTCAAAAACTCTTCCTTTTCCAGCCCTATCCCTTGTTAGATATACCTCATACTTATGAGTTTGGGGATTGAGTTCAATTCTCGTTTCCCACTCCCAGGGACCATGGTCATTGAAAATAGAAAATCTCAAACTATCATATCCTAGTTTTTGAATCTCCGTTAAAAGCTCCGTTCGTTCTTGCTCTCTATTAAACATTGTTTCTGTTCTCCTCTAAAAGTTTCAGACTACAACCAGCCCTTGGCCTTTAAAAACTTGTCCGGAATGCGAAGCTCAATCTCATCCATAACTCCTCTTAAGTAACTATCCCAATCTGATATCTGGCTGTATACAGCTGGCTCTTTAGTCAAGGATATTTTTGCTTCTGTCGTTAAGACAATGAAGAACGCACACATGTCATTTTCATAATCAAATTCAATCGCGAAGTAATCATATGCCTTAAAGTCTAATTTAAAAGTTTGATGACTGGGTTCATCAACTATATCAGATATACAAATTGTCCCAATTCGCTTGGCAAAAACTCTATCCAATATATCGCAGAATTCATCTGCTAAAATATCCATTTGATTTTCAAACATTGCAATATTCCTCTTTTTTTATACCATCCCTTGGCTTTTAAAAACTTGTCTGGAATGCGGGACTCAACTTCAATCATGAGTTCTTTCAAGTACTTGTCCCAGTCTCTGATCTCACTATAAAAAGTTGGCTTATTCCCTTTGTTCAAAGAAGCACCGTAGCGATCACCAATAGAGATTGTAAATCCACAAAAATCAGCTTCATAGTTAAACATCATAAAGAAATAATCATACGCTATAAATTCAAGCCTAAAAGCTCTGTACTGTGGATATTCAACTACGTCTACGATTTTTGGCTCGGTGATGCGGTCACCAAATACACATTTGATTTTTTCTCTCGTCTCTTCTGCTAGTCGAAGCATTTTATTATCTTCCATTCGAGTCCTCCTTTTCTCTTACAACCAGCCCTTGGCCTTTAAAAACTTGTCCGGAATGCGAAGTTCGATTTCCGCCATAATTTCTTTTAAATAACTATCCCAATCTGTTATCTGGCTATATACAGCTGGTTCTTTAGTCAGGGATAATTTCACTTCTTTCGTTAAGACAATGAAGAACTCACACAGGTCATTCTCGTAATCAAATTCAATAGTAAAGTAATCATATGCCTTAAAGTCTATTTTAAACTCGTGATGATTAGCTTCTTCAATAACATCATAAATGCCAGATGAATCCATCTTATTCCCAAAATAAGTTCGAATCATTCGGCTCGTTTCTACAGCAAACTTCTCGGTTTCATTTAATTCCATAATATTATTCTCCTCAAAGACATCATTTCTTTAAAATCTATTTGGTCAATTCTTTAATATAACTTCTGCTCTTTCAGAATCTAGAAAGTCTTTCAATATCTGCAAGGTGTGTTCAACTGACTTTTTATCACGTCCATACACTCTTTTTAGGCTCTTATCATCGATTATCTTGGATAAAAAGGTGATGGAAAATCTTTGTTCATCAGCTTGGGTGAACCAAATGTTAAACAAGCCACCCTCTCCAGCTTCCAATTGCCTATTTTTACCGGTTGATGATATCCCCATCGTCATATGATAACCCTTATACGCGAAGGGAAAACTAAAATTTTCATCTTCTCCTTCATGAATTGCAATCGTATCAAGATCTATCGAAAAAATTTTCCCTAAAGCTTGTTTTACATTCTGATAACCTAAACTATCTCTTATTGGTAAGTAAAGTTCACTCATTTATAGGTTCTCCACATATTTCCGAAATTCTCAAACTTCTATTACTTTGATATAGTCATATCAACTATTTTCCCCGTTTTTATATCGATTTTAAACCTTCTGGCGTAAAAATCAGTCGCATAAAGCCAGCCATCTCTCAAAGTCATCTGTTCAAAGGGATAAATATTATTACTGTATCCACTATTATCTATCGTCCAAACTACATTTCCACTAGCATCAACTCTTAAAATGTTATTTTTTTCAATATCATTATCAAAAGGAATCTCCAATAAAACAATAAATTCGTCACCGTGTTCAATTATATTTCGGATTTCAAATTTAAAACATTTTACAACTTTACCATTTACTATTAGATTATATTTTTCATATTCTACCATTGTATCCACCTTACATCTGAGAATCCTTACGTCAATCAGTCTTTTAATGATTTCTTCGTATTCTTGCTAAATCAATATGCGTCACACCGCTAATCCTGTAACATAGCTAAAAATTCTGTAGAGTTATTCGCTACAAACTCTATAGCAGGCTCCAGGTCGTAGGATTCCTCGTGGTACCAGATACAAATGCTTGGATTTTCGGGATTCTCAATATAGTTTAGACAAACAAAGTCACCGCCAAACAATGCTGCTATGGGGACCAACTCAAACCCCAAAATATCTTCATGGACAAACAAACGTTCATCCAGTTGGGACATTACAACATCAATATCATAGATACCAAGTGGATTGTTTTTTGAATCCTCTAACACACACAAGAATCGCTCGATCAAAAAGGACATATTTGTTAAAGAAAATAAATTTTTAGAAGGACAAAAACCATTTTTTCTCTTTATAAAATTCTTATAATCATCAGGTAGTCGAACTTTCCACGCTACTTCTCTTTCCTGTAATAACGCGTCAGTTGGCAAGGGGTAGATAATCGATTGATCTTGTTGTGTCATCTTCTTCTCCTACAGTTCCTCGTCTTTTACTTCCTCAAACCATTTTTCAAACTCGAGACGTGGAAGTAATTCCTCATCCTTGTCATAGCGCCCTTCATAACTATAGCGACTGTCAAGGCTATTTTTCTTGGCATCATAAATCAACCACATTTCAGTTGGATGTTCGCGATTATATTCTTGGCACAGCTTAACCATTCTTTCTATATCTTGTGCCCCAATTCCTAATAGACTAAACTGAATTTCATCTGAACTATCTATTTCATTAGGAAGGTAACCCGCAATATCATCTCTATCCAGATAATGATTATTAGTTTTAAAAAATACATCAAAGCTATAAAAACCTTCAGCGACGCAATAAATAAATATTTTATCTGCTTGATTTTGGACATATTCCATAGCTAATGAAATCATACTAGCCTGAATTTTCATAAATTTATCTTCAAATATCATTTTTTACCTCTAAAGTATATTCCTAAGGAGCTTCCATCAATTAAGTATACCGTATAATTGATTATATTATCTTGCAAAAATGACACTAAGCCTCCTTATAGTTTACAGTTCCGATAAATCTTGTATTTCCCCTTGCTACTACATTAGCAATATAATGATAATTGTAAAGCAAAATGATGGTGTTGCTGGGAGGAATAATCGAATTGATTCCTTCCCCTTTTAAATTTCGAAGAATCGTCTGTTCATAGGACACACCTTTCAACATCCGTTCGAGATTTGAGTGTTCTACATCATAGACCTCAAATTCTATTAAATCGTCATCAATATCATCCAAGTCAATGCTGTTCTCTATTAAGAACTGAGACGGAACTGCTTCTCCATCATCATCATAGTTTATCTGCAAATAATGATCTAATTGAGATTTATCAGCAAAATTTCCAATCCAAATGGACACTGTATTTTCTGTTTCCATTCATTTCCCCTTTCAATCAATCAACTTATCTTTCAAATCCAAGATTAGTTTTCTTGGACTAGAAGGTCATATGGAAAGTACTCTAAGTCTTTCAAGCGTTCGTCATAAATTCCTTTGATTTTGCAGGTTTCATCAATAAATATAAAAACTACAAATAATTTGAAGAAAACATATACTTATAGGAGTATATTCTGATAACCAATTTCAGACAATACGCCATTGACAAATTTTATTCCTATGCCATTTTCTTTATCCCAATCACACTCACATAAAAAACCAAACTCTTCAACATTTTCGTCAAAAGTTAAAGGAAACATGATTTTCTTTGGTTGTAACAAAGAATAAATCTTATCTTTGTCACCAATTATATCTAAAAAATATTGTTTTTCTTTATGATTCGTGTAGCTTGAAACAATATCTGATATTTCACGATTGTAATATGATAAAATTGCCACATCTACCTCTTTTGCTATTTCATCCATGTGATTCTCGAAAAATATATAGGCTTTTTCCTGATTAATTTCAAATTCAGCATCTTCATCCGCATCAATATTGATTTCCAAAACATGGTGCTTATTGAAGATATCTAGAGAAATATCTTTTGTCCAACCGTAATTAAATTTTATTTTACCAAAAGTCTTATGATTTATTTCCATTGTTTTTTTAAACCTTTCTTTCTATAAAACAAATAGTTTTTTTAACTTCAGCTATCCCACCTAGATGTTCAAATTTACTATTAACAACAGATGGAACTAATTGCATTGTTTCCATATCATTTAATTCATGCCAAGTGAGCTTCCCTTGTTTCCGAAGTTTTGTAATCTCTTTTCTTTACTGATTCAAATACTTTCCAGGAACTTATTTCTCAATTATACCAGTATCTGTATATTAATTTTAAATCGATTACTTTTGAAAAAAACTTAATAAATATGACTAATTTTTTCTAACCTTGAAAATTTTATAAAAATTCGCTTTGATACTTTTCCATTTCTTGAAAAAGTTGTTCTTGAATATTATCTTTTTGTGCAACTTTCATGTATTTATACCTGAAATAGTTCATACGATCAGTTGGTCCAAATTGTGAAGCATTCCAATCAACATAATCAAAATGGCTGCTAAGTTTATTATTTTTATAAATAAATAATTTTTAATCAAAAATCTGTCCGGAAAGCTTTCGTTTTTCTTTGTACGGAAAGCCCGCTTCATATACTGCAAACTCATTCGGATACTCGTCGCAGGCTGAGTATCCTTTCGGCGCGGCATATTCTCCGGTAATATCGGACAGATAACCCGGAATCAATTCTTTGCAAAGGAAAAAGGACGCATCCGCTCCCTCCGGTAATCCGTGATATCTGATGCCGTATGCACTCGCATAAGAAAAACCGCTCTTACCGTAAAAATCGATATTGCCTTCAAAGCACACGGCTCCGCAGCCGAGTTCTTTCGCCTTTTCAAGGGAATAGTCAAGCAGAATCTTTCCATACCCTTTTCGCTGTAACGCCGGCGTAATACAGATCGGCCCCATCGTCATAATCGGAACGTCACTCCCGTTGTCGGCTTTAATCATTGCTCTGACGAAGATATTTTGCCCGATGAGTTTGCCGTCCTTTTCCATCACAAAATCAAGCTCGTGAACGAATGCGGGATCATTCCGCAGCTGTTGTAGAATATAGTGCTCTTGACATCCCGGACGATATACATTCCAAAAACTTTCGCGTACAAGGTTTTCAACTTTTCGGTATTCTTCTTTCTTTTCCAAACGAATGATACAGTCGTTTTTATTCATCGGTGTTTCCTTATCGTTTTCCGCCGCCCGTACCCATCCTATTTCCTATACGGGCGCTTCCAGTGTTTGTACGTAAAGCGCGCGATCGCATAGCGGCCGAGCAATCGGCTCGCTGCGGCGAAAAGTTTCCACTTCCATGTCATGAGCGCGGTTTTTTTCCCTCGCTCCGCGCACTTTAAACAGTGTGCGACCGTTCTGCCGGCTGGGACGCCGTGCAGCACTTCTCTACGCGCGCCGTTCGACGCGACTTCCGCGAATTCGGTGCTCACGGATCCGGGGCAAAGCGCACATACCCGTATGCCGCGATCCCTCACTTCGGCTGCGAGTGCGAGCGTAAAGTTCAGCACGTAGGCTTTCGTTGCGGCATAGACGGCAAAATTTCCGAGCGGCGAAAAAGAAGCGAGACTTGCCGTGTTGATGATGAGCGATCCCTTTGTCATGTACGGAAGAGATACGCCGCAAAGGCCGGTGAGCGCCGTACAGTTCAAGTCTATCATATCGAGTTCACGCATGACGTCGGTTTCCGAAAAGGGGCCGTAAGTGCCGAAGCCCGCGTTATTGACAAGTATGCCGACGGTAAAATCGCCGCCTTCTTTTTCAAGCAGCTTTGCAAAACGTTCGACCCCTTCGCGCCCGCTTATGTCCATGCAGACGGGGCGGGGGACGACGTTTTTTTCCGTTTCGATTTTTTTGCACAGCGCATCGAGCCGTTCTTTTCTTCTCGCGATGAGCCAGACTTCGTCGCACCTCTTTTGCCGTGCGATCTCAAGCGCGAATTCTTCACCCATGCCGGAACTCGCTCCGGTGACGATGCCGATTTTTTTCATGCGTTCAGTATAAACGATAAGCGTTTTCAGGGCAATTCCGGTTTCGAATACGCGCCGAAATTTAATAAGGGGGAAAGCCTTCCCCTCGCGCGCAC